>ENA-OQCS01000185-OQCS01000185.1-human-gut-metagenome-genome-assembly--contig:-NODE-185-length-33190-cov-3.013429_pt1 | contig 33190 bp, 41 predicted proteins | sample MGYA00242757_ERZ504575 | MGnify/ENA primary metagenome ERZ504575 (study PRJEB26092, sample SAMD00036297) | human gut metagenome | host: Homo sapiens | study: EMG produced TPA metagenomics assembly of... | reverse complement strand
CTCTGAATTCCTGATCGATAAGTTCTTCTTTTTCAATCAGAGCATCATACTCCTGCTGTGAGATGAGACCGATCTCATAGCCTTTCTTACGAAGACGCAGATCTGCATTGTCCTGACGAAGCAACAGACGATACTCCGCTCTGGAGGTCATCATACGATAAGGTTCTCTGTTATCTTTAGTAACCAAATCATCAATCAATACTCCGATATAGCTTTCGGAACGATCCAGGATCAGCGGATCTCTGTGCAGAATAGACATTGCCGCATTGATACCGGCGATTAGTCCCTGGGAAGCTGCCTCTTCGTATCCACTGCTTCCGTTAAACTGTCCACCACTGAACAGTCCAATGATATTTTTGAATTCCAGGGAAGGATTCAACTGTTTCGCATTAATACAGTCATATTCAATTGCGTAAGCATTTCTAACGATTTCACAGTGTTCCAGTCCCGGAACAGTACGATACATAGCTAATTGTACATCTTCAGGAAGAGATGAGGACATTCCACCAACATACATTTCATTCGTGTGCAGCCCCTCCGGCTCAATAAATACCTGATGTCTCTCTTTTTCCGCAAATTTTACAACCTTATCTTCAATCGAAGGACAATATCTGGGACCTGTTCCTTCGATAATACCCGCATAAATTGGAGAACGATCCAAGTTATTCCGAATGATTTCATGCGTATTTTCATTCGTATAAGTCAGCCAACAGGAAGCCTGTTCTTTCTGTACAGATTCAGGGTCTGTGGAAAAAGAAAAAGGAACCACTTTCTCATCTCCGAACTGCTCTTCCATTTTGGAAAAATCAAGAGAACGCTTATCCATTCTGGCAGGAGTTCCTGTCTTAAAACGACGCATTTCTATTCCCATTGCTTTCAGAGAATCCGTAAGGTGATTTGCTGCCTGCAATCCATTAGGTCCGGTATAAGTAATAGATTCACCGCACAAACATCTCGCACGAAGATATGTACCGGTGCAAAGGACCACAGCCTTACATTCATAGATGGCTCCGGTAAAGGTTTTGACACCTGTGATCTTTTTCTTATGATCTTCTGTTTCCTCCCAGAGAAGTTCACAGACTTCCGCCTGTTTGATCAACAGATTATCCTGATTTTCCAATACTTTACGCATTGCCCTGGAATATTCCGCTTTATCCGCCTGTGCACGCAATGAGTGTACTGCAGGACCTTTGGAGACATTTAACATTTTGGACTGGATAAAAGTTTTATCAATATTTTTACCCATCTCTCCACCCAAAGCATCCAATTCTCTTACCAGATGTCCCTTGGATGAACCACCGACGTTCGGATTGCAGGGCATCAAAGCAATACTATCTACACTTACCGTAAATATCACTGTCTGAAGTCCCAGCCTTGCACAGGCAAGAGCAGCTTCACATCCGGCATGACCGGCACCTACCACACATACATCCACTTGTTTTTTTAGTTCCATGTTATTTATTCCTCTTAGTGATTACTTTCCCATACAAAATTTTGAGAAAATCTCATTGACCACATCTTCATCTACTTCTTCCCCGATGATCTTGCCCAGAGAAGCATATGCACTTGTCAGATCGATAGAATAAAAATCTTCGGGCATTCCGTCTTCAATACTTCTCTCTACCAATTGCAGACTATGCAAAGCATCCTGAAGAGCTTCTTTATGCCTGAGGTTTGTGACTACCAATTCATTATTTTGTTTTAATTCGCCCTCAAAAAACATATTCCGAATGGTCTCTTCCAGTTCTTCCATTCTGGAATTTTCCGAAGAGGGATCAATGGTAGAAGTACGAAGGATACGAATATCCTCGCTATGTTTTAATCTTTTTACCAGGTTTTCTTTCAGACTTCTTCTGTGATTTTATTTTCCAGATCTGATTTATTCAAAAGAATAATTGCCTTTTTGTCATCCAGTAAGGAAATAATATTCTGATCGTCCTCATCAATATTCCCGGAAGCATCTACCACATATAAAATAAGATCAGCATCCATAGCATATTTTTTGGCCCGTTCCACACCGATCTTTTCCACCACATCCTGTGTTTCATGAATTCCGGCGGTATCGATCATATTCAGACTGATTCCATGCAGATTGATTGTCTCATGCAGGGCATCTCTGGTAGTACCCGCAATCTCTGTAACAATCGCCCTATCTTCTCCCAGCAGCATATTAAGCAGAGAAGATTTTCCGGCATTAGGCTTACCTACAATCACGGTGGATATTCCTTCTTTGATAAGTCTTCCATTATCAGCTGTAGCTAAAAGCTTCTCAATCTCTTGTTGAAAATAGGTAACCTTTGCAGCGAGCTGCTCCGGATATCCATCCAGACTGATATGTTCCGGATCGTCCAATGCCGACTCAATAAATGCAATCTGATATAAAATATCTTCCCTTAATTTATGAATTTTATCAGAAAGTCTGCCTTTTAACTGGCTTACCGAGGAAGACAACGCATATTCGTTTTGGGAATGAATGACATCAATGACTGCTTCCGCCCGGGACAGGTCGATCCTTCCATTCAGAAAGGCTCTCTTAGTGAATTCTCCCGGCTCTGCTATTCTTGCACCGTTTTCAAGTACAGTCTGCAGCACTTTCTGCACTACCAGTACACCGCCATGACAGTTAATCTCCACGGTATCTTCCGTGGTATAACTTTTTGGTGCCTTCATGACAACTACCATGACTTCATCTATGACATTTTCTTCCTTGTCCACAATATAGCCATAATGCACCGTATGACTCTGTACTTTCGTCAGAATCCTTTTGCCGGATGGTGAACGAAAAATACTATCTACTATATATATGGCATCATCACCACTGATTCTAATAATTCCGATTCCGGAATCTGATAACGCTGTCGCAATAGCAGCGATCGTATCATTTTTGTAATTTTCCATAAGATTACCTGTTTCATATTTCAAACAAATTTATAAATGAAAATAACTATTCAGAATAGTTACAATTATACTCCATATAAAGGTCTGTTGTAAATAAAGCCGGTAAATAGAATAAAATTCTAATACCGGCTTTTTGAATACTTTCTGTAACTATTCTCTCACTATCTCTTCAGAGTAACTACAACTCTGCGGAAAGGTTCTTCACCCTCACTGTGAGTAGTAACATATTTGTCATTCTGTAATGCAGAATGAATGATTCTTCTCTCATAAGGATTCATAGGCTCCAGAGATACGCTTCTCTTGGTTCTCTTCACCTTATAAGCAATGTTTTTGGCAAGATTCTCAAGAGTTTCTTTTCTGCGCTGACGATAATTCTCGGTGTCAACCTTTACATGAATATACTCTTCAGATTCTTTGTTCACCACCAGAGATACCAGGTACTGGAGGGAATCCAGTGTCTGTCCTCTCTTACCGATCAGAACACCCATCTCATTACCGCTTAATTCGATATCCATGCTCTTCTCTTCTTCGTTGTACTTAATGGCAATTACTACTTCCATATTCATTGCCTGGAATACATCGTTTAAGAATACTCTGGCAACTTCTTCTACAGAACTTTTTTTAACAGATGCTTTGATCACAGCAGCCTTTGCTCCGATTCCTAAGAATCCGGAAGAACCTTCTTCTACAACTTCATAATCCAGCTTATCACTGGTAACACCCAGCTTCTGGCAAGCTTCTGTAATAGCATCACTGACTGTCTTTGCAGATACTTCGATCATGTCCATATTATTTACCTCCTCAATTATTAAGGAAACTTTCTATTTACGGCTGTTTTTCTCGTTATAGTCTCTGACCATATTAGCCTTAGACATCATACTTCCGGGTTTTGCTTCTTTTACTTCGGAATAGCTGTCAGAAGATACTACACTATTATCTATTTTAGAAGAAATATTTGCCTTCTTCTGAATATTTTTCGTATTCATGCTTGCATAAGCATTCAGTTTTTCCTGCTGTTCCTTCATTTTTTCAAGCTTTTTCGCACTCTTCGCAGAATTTTTCTTAATGATATCATCAAAATTCATCTTATCGATATGCTTATTGATCACTATCTGCTGGATACTTCTGACAACGCTACCTGCAACCCAGTACAGTCCCAGACCGGAAGGTAATGTAAAACAGAACCATGCAGACATCAGAGGCATGATCATATTCATAGTCTTCATGGAAGAAGCCATTGCTGCCGCCTGATCATTGCCATTGTTAGAAGAAGTATCCTGCTGAGGCATCAGCTTTACGTTGATCCATTGTGTCAAAGCAGACAGAACCGGAATAGCAATTGCTCCGATTACTAAAAGCCATGCTCCGTTAGCCCATGCTTCCTTCAACACATAAGAAGGAGAGTTGCCGATATTCAGTCCTAAAAAATTATTATACTCTTCCAGCTTGCTTACCGTATTGGTCACATCTGCTGCAAGAGAAGGGAACTTCTCACTGATACTTGCAAAATCAGCGGTAGATGCCTTGTTCAGACAGTCAATGATCGTATTCTGTACATATTCACTGTGAGTACCGGCTACAAAGCTGCATTCGTGAACTGCTTACTGTACATAGCGGAATTGCTCAGATTCTGAACCAGCTCCGTTGCACCGGCTGTATCAATAATATTATCTACCAGAGGGAAGAAGGCTTCCTTGACTCTGCCGACATAAGCAGGAATTGCATAAATTACACGATACAGAGCAAACAGAATAGGCATCTGGATCAACATATACAGACAGCTACCGGTAGGAGATACACCATACTTTGCATATACTGCCTGGATTTCCTGATTCTGTGCCAACTGAGCATCCTGATCCTTACGATTCTTGTATTTTGCCTGAATCGCCTGAATCTCAGGATTCATTTTAGCAGACAGCTTAGAGAATTTCTGCTGCTTGATGGTAAGAGGCATCATCAACAGGTTAACAACAATTGTAAAAAGGATGATTGCGAGACCGATATTGGGAATACCGATCATATTCAGAACTTCGAAGATTCCTTCCATTATCTTACCCAGAAGCCAGGCTACCTGTCCGATAATGAATGTGGAATTCTGTGTCAAAAGAATACCGTTCATTTATCCTCCTAATAAGTGCCATTATTTAAAATTTTACGGTACCGGATCATATCCACCCTTGGAAAAAGGATTACACCTCAAAATTCTCCATGCTGCCAAAAGTCCTCCCTTGATCACACCATATTTTTCAATGGCTTCCAGACCATATTGAGAACAACTGGGAACATAAGGACATTTGGTTCCCTTATAAGGCGAAATATATTTCTGATAAAATCTTATCATGGCTATCAATATTTTTTTCATATACGATTCTAATTTAGTCATTATAAAAATAAATTTTTATAATATGATGAAGTTTTGCAAGATGTAACAATGCGCTCTCCGCTTCTTCATATCCTATGGAAGCTGCACCGGGTCTTGCAATGATTACCATATCCAAACCACTATTGAATACACTTTCATGTAATCTGTAACTTTCTCTGACCAGTCGTGTAATCCTGTGTCTTACCACACTATTACCGACTTTTTACTTACACTGATTCCGATTCTGTTCTTATCAAGGCCATTTTCCTTAACATACATGATAAAGTACTTATTGGCATAAGATCTGCCATTCTTGTACACAAAACGGAACTGTTCATTTTTCTTTAATGATTCCGAAAACTGCATGCAATCCTCCAACCGTGAAAGTTAAGAGAAAAAAAGGTCACATTGCTGTGACCTATGCGGATAATTTCTTTCTTCCTTTTGCACGTCTTGCTGCTAAAACTTTTCTTCCACCGGGAGTACTCATTCTGGCTCTGAAACCGTGAACCTTGGAATGGGAACGCTTTTTAGGCTGAAATGTCATCTTCATGGAAAGGCACCTCCTTCTCTAAACCTTCTTATATAAAAAAGGTAAACATATTTTTCAACAATTGGGCGCATAAAAATACGCCTTCCTTTCGGAAAATAGCATATTGATTGTAATGTAAAAGCCATCAATGTCAAGCAAAAATCAATAAAAATGCTGAAAAATCAAGAGGAAACGAGCTTTTTAAAATTCTAAAATTTTTTTAAAATTAAGTTATCCACATAGATATACACCATTTTTACCCACAAACGAGTTATCCACACCTTGTTGATTATTTGTGGATATTTTTATTTTCATAGGGATATTCTGTGTAAATCACGTGTAAAAGTGGACAAGTATCCAGTAAATGTGGATATCTTGAAATTTCACTATTTTATCCACATTTACACATCGCTATCCACAATCCCTGTTTATATTACAAGTTATGAACAACTTTATCAACAGATTGTGGATAACTTTATCCATGACCTGTTCATAACTTGCATTTGAATTATTTGTAATTCTATTATACAATGAAATGGAGTTTCGCATGCGTCAGCTTGCACGGGAGGAAATCAATGGAAGCAATCAAAGAAAATTGGACAACTATCAAAGAAGCTGTCAGAAGAGAATACAGTCTTTCTGACATTTCTTATCATACATGGGTAGAACCTTTAGAATTTCACAATGTGGTAAATGATGTAGTAAGTATCATCATTCCCTCGGACCAGGCACATGCCCTGAATTATATTTCTTCCAAATATAAGAGTTTTTTTCAGGTAACCATCACCGAGATGTTTGATCATCCTTATGATATCAGCTTCATTTTGGAAAAGGATGTAAAAGGGGAAGAGCCTGCAGAGAATGAAATGGCTGCTCCAAACCAGATCTACGGTGTAAATTATGAAGATGCCCATCTGAATCCTAAGTACAAATTTGACACTTTTGTCGTAGGAAGCAACAATAAATTCGCTCATTCCGCATCTCTCGCTGTAGCAGAGTCTCCGGGAGAGGTCTATAATCCTCTCTATTTATATGGAGGTCCCGGTCTGGGCAAGACCCATTTGATGCATTCTATCGGACACTTTATATTAGAACAGGATCCGGACAAAAAGGTACTCTACGTCACCAGTGAGGAATTTACGAATGAAGTAATCGAATCTATTCGTAGTGGTAATGCAGCTTCCATGACCAAGCTGCGTGAGAAGTATCGCAATGTTGATGTACTCATGGTTGATGATGTACAGTTTATTATAGGTAAGGAAAGTACCCAGGAGGAATTCTTCCATACTTTCAATGCCCTGCACGCTGCCCACAAACAGATCATTCTGTCTTCCGATAAGCCTCCTAAGGAAATGGAGACTTTGGATGAAAGATTCCGTTCCCGTTTCGAATGGGGTCTGATCGCAGATATTCAGCCACCCGATTATGAGACCAGAATGGCTATTTTACGGAAAAACGCTGAGACCTATGACCGTCAGATTGATGAAGAGATCATAAAATATATTGCTACGAATATCAAATCCAACATTCGTGAGCTGGAAGGTGCTTTTAATAAGATCATTGCTTTTGCCAAATTAAATAAGGTAGATCTGACGCTCTCCCTGGCGGAAGAAGCACTGAAGGATGTTATCTATCCCAACAAGCCCAAGGAGATCACTCCTACTCTCATTATTAATGTAGTAGCGGAGCATTTTGGTGTGAAGGCGGAAGATATTACTTCCAAGAAAAGAAATTCCGAGTTTGTACAGCCCCGTCAGGTCGTTATGTATCTGTGCAGAGAATTAACGGATACTTCCTTCACTAATATAGGTAAGCTTTTGGGCAAAAAGGACCACACAACCATCATCCACGGTGTGAATAAAGTGGCAGCGGAGATTCAGACCAACGAGGAACTTCGTAATAAAATAGATATTATCACTAAAAAGATTAATCCTCCTGATGTGTATATCTCGGGAACAAAATGTGTATTGTTGTTGATAACTGATTTCAAGGCTTCAAGAAGGATAGGATGCGGTGTGAATAAGCTAAGAGTTATTCTTAGGTTATTCTGCCAAATCCACAAGATTTCCATTCCATTTTCCCTTGAAAATAGTATAATAAGACTGGTTATGCACATATCAACATCCCTTATTAAGGAGACTACGAAATTCTTTTATTATTTTTATATAACGCGTATCCACGCGTACGCAAATCAACCAGAAAGGAAGTTATGCACACATGAAATTAGTCTGTTCAAAAGCAAATCTTTTAAACGGCGTACAGATCGTATCCAAAGCTGTTCCCAGTAAGACTACAATGTCTATTCTGGAATGTATTTTAGTAGATACTACTAACGGAGAAATTAAACTTACTGCCAACGACATGGAACTTGGTATTGAGACGACCATTGAGGGACAGATCATAGAAAAAGGTATCATTGCCCTGGATGCCAAGATATTCCTTGAAATCGTGCGTAAACTTCCCGACAGCGATATTACCATTGAAACAGATGCTTCTTTTAAGACCGTCATTACCTGCGAAAAGGCAAAATTCACTATTATTGGTAAATCCGGCGAAGATTTTTCCTATCTTCCCGCAGTGGAGAGAGATGACAGCATTGTGATCAGTCAGTTTACTTTAAAAGACTGGTAAGACAGACAATTTTCTCTATCTCTGATAATGATAATAACAAATTAATGACCGGTGAACTGTTTGATATTAACGGAGATGAATTCAAGATCGTGTCTCTGGATGGACATCGTATCTCTATCCGTAAGATTCAGATGAAGAATAGTTATGCTCCCAAAAAGGTAGTGGTACCCGGTAAGACCCTGAATGAAGTAAGTAAGATTTTACCCGGAGATGCAGACAGCGATGTTACAATCTCTTTCACTGAAAAGCACATTGTATTTGAATTCGATAAGACCGTTGTGGTATCCCGTCTGATCGAAGGAGAATATTTCAAGATAGACCAGATGCTTTCCAGCGATTATGAGACGAAGTAAAGGTCAATAAAAAGGAGTTCTTAAGCTGTATCGATCGTGCTACTCTTCTGGTAAAAGAAGGTGACAAGAAGCCTATTATTGTAAATATCACAGACAACGGAATGGAACTTAAAATCAATTCCGCTCTGGGAAGCATGAATGAAGAAATTGATATTCAGAAACAGGGTAAGGATCTTATGATCGGATTCAATCCCAAGTTTTTGATCGATGCTCTGCGTGTTATCGATGATGAGGAGGTAGATTTGTACATGGTAAATCCCAAGGCTCCTTGTTTCATCAAAAATATGGAGGAAAGCTATATTTACCTGATTCTTCCCGTGAACTTTACGACAGTAGCTTAGAAATGAGGTTATAGATATGCATACGATCCGTTTAAAGGATGATTATATAAAGCTTGGTCAGGCATTAAAGCAGCCGGTGTAGTAGAATCCGGCGTAGATGCAAAATTGCGTACAGGACGGTCTGGTAAAAGTAAACGGACAGACTGAGACCCAGAGAGGCAAAAAGCTGGTATCCGGAGATAAAGTGGAATATGATGGCGAGACCATCGTAATAGAGTAAGCAGGTTACTATGATCATCAAATCAATAGAATTGGCAGATTACAGGAATTATGATTCGCTCGTCCTGCAGTTCGACCGTGGAACCAATATTCTGTACGGAGACAATGCGCAGGGCAAGACGAATATCCTGGAAGCAATCTATGTTGCTGCCACCACAAAATCGCATAAAGGAAGCAAGGACAGAGAAATTGTTAATTTTGACAAGGAAGAGGCACATATCAGAACGTATCTCGAAAAAGATGGAAAAGAGATCCGCGTGGACATGCATCTGAGAAAGTCAAAGTCCAAAGGAATTGCTATTGATGGTCAGAAGATCAAGAAGGCTGCAGATCTCCTGGGGCTTTGTAATGTCGTATTTTTCTCACCGGAAGACCTTGGAATTATTAAAAACGGTCCTGCAGAACGAAGAAGATTCGTAGATATGGAATTATGTCAGCTGGACAATTTCTATCTCTATAATCTCAATCATTACAACAAAATCGTCAATCAGCGCAATAAGCTTCTGAAGGATATGTATATGAATCCGGATCTGAAGGAAACTCTGACTATCTGGGATATGCAGCTGGTATCCTATGGAAGTAAGATCATAGAGCGCAGAAAGCTGTTCGTAGAACAGCTCAATGAGATCATTTATGAGATTCATAAAAAGCTGTCCGGTGGCAGGGAAGAAATCCGTATCCAGTATGAGCCGGATGTGGAGCTGGATGAATTTGAAAGAAGATTAAAAAACAGCCAGGATCGTGATATGCGGGCCAAAATGACATCCGTGGGACCCCACAGAGATGATTTTTCCTTCCTGGTAGGTGACGTGGATATACGAAAGTTTGGATCCCAGGGTCAGCAGCGTACTGCTGCTCTCTCTTTAAAATTATCCGAGATCGAATTAGTAAAAAGGATCACGAAAGATACACCGGTCCTGTTACTTGACGATGTATTGTCTGAACTGGACAGTAACCGGCAAAACTATCTGTTGAACAGTATCGGAGATATTCAGACGATCATTACCTGTACTGGTCTGGAAGAATTTGTAAATAACCGGTTTGAAATTAACAGAGTATTCAAGGTATCCGCCGGAACAGTTACCTGTGTAAATGAAAATATGGGTCTGAAATCGGATATAGAAGAATCTCCGTCAGATGAATATAATTTTGGCAGCCTGTAGGGCAGAATGTGAGGAATCATGAGCGAAGAAAATAGGAATAATACCGCGTAGAACATGAATACGGCGCGGATCAGATTCAGATATTGGAAGGTCTGGAAGCTGTAAGAAAGCGTCCGGGAATGTATATTGGTACCACATCCAGCAGAGGACTGCATCATCTGGTGTATGAGATCGTTGATAATGCGGTAGATGAAGCACTGGCAGGATTCTGCGATACCATTGATGTAACGATCAACGAAGATAATTCTATCACTGTTATCGATAACGGAAGAGGAATTCCTGTAGGTATCAATCACAAGGCAGGTATTCCCGCAGTAGAAGTCGTATTTACGATTCTGCATGCCGGCGGTAAATTTGGCGGTGGGGGATACAAGGTATCCGGTGGTCTGCACGGTGTAGGTGCGTCTGTTGTAAATGCCCTCTCCAACTGGCTGGAAGTAGAAATCTGCCAGGGCGGCAAGTATATAAGCAGCGTTACGAGAGAGGACATGTGTGTTATGCACTGAAAGAAATCGGCACCTGCCCTATGGAAAAGACAGGTACCAAGGTTACTTTCCTGCCGGATGATACGATTTTTACCGAAACAACGGTCTATGATTTTGATGTACTGAAGAGAAGACTCAGAGAGATGGCATTCCTGACCAAGGGACTGCGCATCATCTTAAGAGATAACCGTACGGAAGAGGAAGCTTCTCTGGAGGCAATGTCTGCGGAACATGAAAATGAGCAGATCAGCGAACTGTTACAGAGAGCACAGGAAGATGCCAAAGATACATCTGCATCTTCAGATGATTCTGTTTCCGATGCTGCGGCAAAAGAATCCGTTAAGGATGACTCTGAGGCGTTTGCAGATGCTTTTGCTACTTCTGAGGAATCTACCAAAGCCCGCACCGGCGGCAAAATCGGGAAGATACATACCATTACTCTGGAAAATGGTAAGAAACAGAAAGTTGTTGAGTTCTACTACGAAGGTGGTATCAAGGAATTTGTTGCTTATCTGAATAAGAGTAAGGAGCCTTTATACGAAAATATTCTGTATTTTGAAGGCGAGAAGAACAATGTGTACGTGGAAGTATCTTTTCAGCACAATGATTCTTATAACGAAAGTGTATTCAGCTTTGTAAATAATATCAATACTCCTGAGGGAGGTACTCATTTACAGGGCTTTAGAAATGCTATTACGAAGACTTTTAATGATTATGCCAGAAGCGCGAAGCTGTTAAAAGACAGTGAGCCAAATCTGTCCGGTGAAGATATTCGTGAAGGTCTGACTGCTATTGTCAGTGTTAAGATTGAGGATCCCCAGTTCGAAGGACAGACCAAGCAAAAACTTGGTAACAGTGAGGCAAGAGGTGCAGTTGACAATATTGTCAGTGAGCAGCTGACTTATTTCTTAGAGCAGAATCCTCAGATTGCAAAAACAATCTGTGAAAAATCTATTTTGGCACAGCGTGCCAGAGAGGCTGCCAGAAAGGCAAGAGATCTTACCAGAAGAAAGACCGCATTGGATACTATGGCTCTGCCCGGTAAGCTGGCAGACTGTTCTGACAAGGATCCGAAGAACTGTGAAATCTACATCGTAGAGGGAGACTCCGCAGGAGGAAGTGCGAAGACAGCACGTTCACGTGCAACCCAGGCTATTCTGCCCTTACGTGGTAAGATCCTGAATGTAGAAAAGGCAAGACTGGATAAAATCTATGCCAACGCCGAGATCAAAGCAATGATCACAGCGTTCGGTACCGGTATTCATGAAGATTTCGATATTACGAAGCTTCGTTACAATAAAATCATTCTGATGACCGATGCCGATGTAGACGGTGCGCATATCAGTACTCTTCTGCTGACCTTCATCTATCGGTTTATGCCGGAGCTGATTAAGCAGGGACATGTGTTCCTGGCAAAACCGCCTCTGTATAAGCTGGAGAAGAATAAAAAGGTATGGTATGCTTACAGCGATGAAGAATTAGACAGCATTTTAAGTGAAGTAGGTCGTGATCAGAACAATAAGATCCAGCGATACAAAGGTCTGGGAGAAATGGATGCGGAACAGCTTTGGGAGACTACCATGGATCCTGAGAGACGTATTCTGCTTCGTGTGAATTACGATGAAGAGACGGAATCCGAACTGGATGTGACCTTTACTACTCTTATGGGTGACAAAGTAGAGCCCAGAAGAGAATTCATCGAAGAAAATGCCCAGTTTGTTAAGAATCTGGACATCTAGTAACTATTTTGCAAATCAGGATCTGAATAGTTACGGTATTTAATAATAGAGAGTCGTATTTTACGACAGATTGTGAGGAAACATGAACGACGATATTTTTGATAAGCCTTCGGAGGCTGAGATTGATAAAATCCATGAAGTCGATCTGAAAGAAAAAATGGAAACTTTCTATATCGACTATGCCATGAGTGTTATCGCATCCCGTGCCCTTCCGGATGTGAGGGATGGTCTGAAGCCGGTACAGAGACGTGTACTCTATTCTATGATCGAACTGAACAATGGTCCCGACAAGCCACATCGTAAGAGTGCCCGTATTGTCGGTGATACCATGGGTAAATATCATCCTCATGGTGACAGCTCCATCTACGGCGCATTGGTTAATATGGCACAGGACTGGTCTACCCGTTATCCGCTGGTAGACGGTCATGGTAACTTCGGTTCCATGGATGGTGACGGTGCCGCAGCAATGCGTTATACCGAGGCAAGACTTTCCAAGATTTCCATGGAGCTTCTGGCAGATATCGGTAAAGATACCGTAGATTTTGTACCGAACTTTGATGATACCGAAAAAGAGCCCGTAGTATTGCCCAGCCGTTATCCGAATCTGTTGGTCAACGGTACTACCGGTATTGCCGTAGGTATGGCTACCAATATTCCGCCTCACAATCTTCGTGAAGTGGTGCAGGCTGTTGTAAAAATCATTGATAACCGTGTGGAAGAAGACAGAGAGACTACGATCGATGAGATTCTTCCCATTGTAAAAGCTCCCGATTTTCCTACGGGAGGACTGATTCTGGGTACCAGAGGCTGCGAAGAAGCCTATCGTACCGGACGTGGTAAGATCAGAGTCCGTGCCGTGACTAATATTGAAACCCTGCCAAACGGCAAGAGTCAGATCATTGCTACTGAGCTGCCTTATATGGTAAATAAGGCAAATCTGATCATTAAGATTGCTGAGTTGGTAAAATTAAAGAAAATCGACGGTATCACAGATATCCGAGATGAGTCTAACCGTGAAGGTGTCCGCGTAGTTATCGAACTTCGTAAGGATGCCAATGCCAATGTAATTCTGAATCAGCTGTACAAGCATACACAGCTGCAGGATACTTTCGGTGTGATCATGCTGGCGCTGATCAACAATCAGCCTAAGGTCATGAATCTGTTGGATATGCTGACCTACTATCTGAAGCACCAGGAAGATGTCGTTACCAGAAGAACCAAATACGACCTGGGCAAAGCAGAAGAAAGAGATCATATTTTACAGGGATTATTAAAGGCTCTGGACTTCATCGATGAAGTCATTACCATTATCCGTGGCAGCCAGAATGCACAGATTGCGAAAGAACGTCTGATGGAGAGATTCGAATTATCCGATGTACAGGCACAGGCAATCGTAGAGATGCGTCTGCGTGCTCTGACAGGTCTGGAAAGAGAGAGACTGGAGAATGAGCATAAGGATCTGGTAGTAAAAATTGCGGAGTTAAAAGCTATTTTGGCAGATGAAAAGCTGTTATTAGGTGTTATCAAGACAGAAATGAGTGCTATTGCTGAAAAATACGGCGATGACAGACGCAGTAAGATCGGTTATGATGAACTGGATATCTCTATGGAGGATCTGATCCCGAGGGAGAATACTATCATCGCTATGACCAGCCTTGGTTATATCAAGCGTATGACCGTAGATAATTTCAAGGCACAGAACCGCGGTGGTCGTGGTATTAAGGGAATGCAGACTATTGATGAGGATTATATCGAAGATCTGCTGATGACGACCACGCATCATTATCTGAATTTCTTCACCAATATGGGAAGAGTTTACAGGTTAAAGGCATATGAAATCCCCGAAGCCGGTCGTACAGCAAGAGTACTGCTATTGTGAATCTTCTGCAGCTGGCACCCGGTGAGAAGATCACAGCTATGATTCCTATTCATGAATACAGTGATGATAAGAATCTGTTCATGGTAACTAAGACAGGTATTGTGAAGAAGACCCCTCTGATGGAGTTCTCAAATGTCAGAAAGAACGGACTGACTGCGATCAACTTACGAGAAGAGGATGAGCTGATCGAGGTGAAAATCACTGACAGCAGCAGTGAAATCTTCCTGGTAACAAAACAGGGTATGTGCATCCGATTCCAGGAGACTGATGTCCGGGCTACGGGCAGAGCTTCCATGGGTGTTATTGGTATGAACTTATCTCCCGGGGATGAGATCATCGGTATGCAGTTACAGACTCAGGGCAGTGATCTGTTGATCGTATCTGAAAATGGAATGGGTAAGCGTACCAATATGGATGAATTTACCGTACAGAAACGTGGCGGTAAGGGTGTAAAGTGCTACAAGATCGTTGAAAAAACCGGTGATGTGGTAGGTGCCAAGGCTGTAAATGACGATAACGAAATTATGATGATAACCACGGAAGGAATTATCATACAGCTTCGTGTTCAGGATATCTCCACTTTGAGCAGAATCACATCAGGTGTAAAGCTGATCAATCTGGATGAGGGTGTTAAGGTTGCACAGATTGCCAAAGTACGTGAGAAGCTTTCCAACGGAGACCATGAATTCGACAATCTTGAGGAAGCCATGGAAGAAGTAGCACAGGAAGCTGTTTCTGAGGATGAGGAAGAAGCAGAAGAAAATCTGATTTTCCCTACCGAAGAAAACGAAGAAGATGAATAAGTAGTGAATTGAGCACTTTTGTGTTGCAGATGATAATAATTTTGTGATATAACAAAGGTGCTCAATTAATGTATTAATAATTTTTGAAAAAGAGGGGCAGAAAAATGGAATCTTATAGTATTTTCAGAGATCTGGCAATTATTATTATATTTGCCAAGGTATTTGGTATTATTGCAAGAAAATGTAAAGCACCACAGGTGGTAGGTGAGATTATTGCCGGTCTGTTGATCGGACCTAGTGTACTGGGACTGGTGCAGCAATCGGATTTTCTGATCCAGATGGCAGAAATCGGTGTTATCCTGCTGATGTTTTCCGCCGGTCTGGAGACGAATCTGAAGGATCTGATGAAGACCGGTTTTGTGGCATTTCTGATCGCATGTATGGGTGTATTTGTTCCTTTGGTAGGCGGAACATTGTTGTATATGGGATTTTACGGAGTGGCACCCTGGGGCTCTGAGAAATTCTATGAAGCCGTATTTATCGGTGTCATTATGACGGCTACCAGTGTAAGTATTACCGTGCAGTCTCTGAAAGAACTGGGAAAACTGAAAGGTAAAGTCGGTACAACAATCATGAGTGCCGCTATTATCGATGATGTCATTGGTATTATTGTACTTACTTTTGTCATCGGATTTAAAAATCCGGATTCCAATCCCGGAAGTGTAGTAATTTCTACTCTTCTGTTCTTCCTGTTCGCAATTGGTGTCGGATTTGTATTGTTCAAGGTATTCCAGCATCTGGATAACAAATATCCGCATACAAGGCGTATTCCTATTTTAGGTCTGGCACTCTGCTTTATTTTTGCTTATGTAGCGGAAGTATTCTTCGGTATTGCGGATATTACCGGTGCTTATGTGGCAGGTATTATTCTGTGCTCTATTCGGGATTCGGAATATATAGCCGAGAAGATGGATATCAATTCTTATATGATCTTCGGACCGATTTTCTTCGCAAGTATCGGACTTAAGACCAGCTTTGATCATCTGAACGGGGAGTTTGTGTTATTTTCTATCGGATTCGTCGTTGTAGCATTACTGTGTAAGATCATCGGATGTGGTCTGATGGCAAGAATCTGCAAATTCAAGGGACCGGATGCTCTGAAGATCGGTGTCGGTATGATGACCAGAGGTGAGGTTGCCTGATCGTGGCACAGAAGGGACTGTCTGTGGGAATGATCGGATCCGAGTATTTTACCGCGGTAATTCTGCTGATCATCGTATCCAGTATCTCTACTCCTATCCTGCTTAAGATTCTGTATACGAAGCATGCCGAGATTGATTAAAAATAAGGATCATATGGATCAGAAGCGTTTTGAAGAAGCTAAGAGAAAAATAATAGGCGTGGACCGTCAGAGACTGGGAATCGGAACTCTCTCAGAGAAGACGGTTCATGCTATTTTTAAGGATTATTATGAGCCGGATGAGGATCATCAGGAGATTCCCATAGAGAATTATGTAGCGGATATTTACAAGGATGGTGAGATCATTGAGATCCAGACGAGACAGTTCAACTGCATGCGGGGAAAATTGCAGGCTTTTCTGCCCTTATATCCTGTAACCATCGTCTATCCTATTCCTTATGAAAAATGGCTGATCTGGATCGATGAAGACAGCCAAGAACTGAGCAAAAAGAGAAAATCTCCAAAAAGGATCCCTTTATCAGGCATTCAAGGAACTATATAAGATCAAAATGTTCCTGAAGGATCCGAATATCCGGTTTAAATTTGTATTGGTGAATATGGAAGAATACCGGCTGTTAAACGGTTGGAGTCGAGACAAGAAAAAAGGATCCACGAGATATGACAGGATTCCTACGGATCTGATCGAAGAGGTGGAAATCAGGCAGCCGGAGGATTATCTGCAATTTGTACCTTATGAACTGGAAGAACCCTTTCACAGTAAGGATTTTGCGAAAGCAGCCCACATTCCTCTCTCACTGGCACAGACGGTATTGAATATATTGTTTGAAATGGGGACAATAGAAAGAGTAGGAAAACAGGGAAACAGTTATTTATATCGTGTCATGGATATATAGACATATAGATGAAAAAAGAGGATTAGGCCGTATGGCTTAATCCTCTTCGTCTTCCTGATGGGATTTCGGCAGGGAGAATATAAATTCACTTCCAACACCGGGAGTACTGATCACATTGATATGCTCATTGTGAGCATTGATAATCTCTTTTACAATGGAAAGACCCAGCCCGGTTCCCTTTTTATCCTTGCCTCGGGATAGGTCGGATTTGTAAAATCTATCCCAGATCAGCTTCAGATCTTCTTTCGGGATACCGATTCCTGTGTCTTTTACGGAGACAAACAATTTATTTTTCTTCTCCGAAGTCTCAATGTGGATCACAGAATCATGGTGGCTGAACTTAATGGCGTTGTCCATGAGATTATAGAGTACCTGCTGGATCTTGCCCATATCTGCATGGACATACATTTCATTGCCGGTTAGGATCATCTCAATAGCAATGGATTTGTTATGACAGGTGCCCTCAAAGGTACTTGCAGTATTACGGATCACTTGATTGATATCAAAATCTGTTTTATCTAAGAGCATTCCTTTGGTGTTCAGATTATTCAGGGTTAAAAGGCTGTTGGTCAGCTTCGTCAGTCGTTCTGTTTCATTCAATACGATAGTAATGTATTTTTCATGCATTTCCGGTGGAATCGTGCCATCCAGCATGGCTTCCAGATATCCCCTTATAGAGGTCAGGGGGGAACGGAAATCGTGGGATACATTGGCTACAAACTTTTTCTGATCATCCTCGGAACGGGCAATTTCGCTTGCCATATAGTTCAGACAGGAAGCAAGATAACCGATTTCATCCTCACTTTCCACCTGAAATTCATAATGCATATTACCGGCGGCATACTGCTCTGTGGCATGAGTGATCTTCCGCAGAGGAATATATACGATCTCGGTAAAAAAGATCAGAATGATCAGGGATAACAGGAACAGGATTGCTAGGGTGATATACGAAATATTCAGCAGGCTGTTACAGGATTTCTGAATATCATTCATATCGGTATGGATGACTACATAGCCTTTTACCTTGTAGTTGGAGGTAATGGGAGCAAATACAGTAAGTACATCTGAATCAAAATTACCAAAGAAATCACCAACAATGTAGTAGGAGCCGCTGGTTACGGTCGAATCAAAATTCTCAATGACTACCACATTCTCCACATCTAAGGGACTATTGGTATCCAGTACCAGCCGTCCGGAGGGATTGATGATGCGGATCTCGGAATTCAGGTAGACCGCCAGGGAGTCCAGCTGCATTTTAACGGTTTCCAAGGTTGTTTCACTGGTATATAATCCGCCGGCGTAGGTTCCGGCGATCAGGGTTGCTTCGGAATAGAGACTTTCTGCCTTTTCCCGGATCAGGTGTTCTTTGGTCATATTGGGAACAAAAGTTGTAACAATGATGAAACCAAATACACCAAAAATAAAATATGCAAGTATAAATTTTAGATAAAGTGTTTTTTTCATAACAAATCCTGCTTTTGGTATGACTTAATTGCGTACTTCGAATTTATAGCCGATGCCCCAGATGGTGCTGATCTTCCAGTTAGCATGATCTTTGATCTTCTCGCGGAGACGCTTGATATGCACATCCACGGTACGGGTATCACCGATATATTCATAGCCCCAGATCTGATCCAGAAGCTGTTCTCTGGTGAATACATGATTCGGTGAGGATGCTAAAAAGTAGAGAAGCTCCAGTTCTTTCGGCGGCATTTCCACGGTGTGTCCCATATAAATGACGGAATAATTGGTCAGATTAATGGTCAGATCCGCATATTCCACACACTTGTCGTTGGGATTTTCTGTGGGAGTATTGGAGGGCTTATAACGTCTGAGGACTGCTTTGGCGCGGGCCACCAGTTCCTTGGAATCAAAAGGTTTTTCCATATAATCATCCGCACCCAGCTCCAGTCCCAATACCTTGTCGAAGACTTCACCTTTTGCGGAAAGCATGATGATGGGAACAGAGTATTGTGCCCGGACCTCTCTGCACACCTGATAACCGTCAATGCCGGGAAGCATCAGATCCAACAGAATCAGATTCGGAGCAAAGGTCTCCATAGCCGGCATCACGGATTCTCCATCATTGACGATCATGGTATCAAAACATTCCTTCGTCAGATATAGGGAGATCAGTTCCGCAATATTATTATCATCATCTACAATGAGAATTTTCTGTTTACTTACCATGTAGTATAGGCCTCCTGTCAGTTATTATTTAAAAGTAACAATGGTTACGCCGGCATCGCCTTCACCGTATTCACCCAACCGGTATTCTTTGACATATTTCAGACGTTTTAAGTGAGACTGTACAGCACTGCGCAGAGCACCGGTGCCTTTTCCGTGCACGACTCTCACACTGGGGAGATGAGCCAGATAAGCGTCATCCAGGTATTTATCCAGTTTTGCAATGGCTTCATCTACGTACATCCCAGAAGGTTGATCTCGGAGGACACGGAGAAGGATTTGGACATTTTCAATTTGCCGGTGTTGGTACGCTGCAGGGCAGGTGCTGTAATAGTCTCTTCTTTTACCGGTACGAGATCGTTAATATTCGTCTGCATTCTCATAATTCCGCACTGTACGAAGAGATTACCCTTGGCATCCGGCAGAGTGTTTACGATTCCCTTGAGATTCATGGAAATGATCTTCACGGAATCTCCTTTTTTAAGCTTCTTCGGATCCACGGTCTTCTGACCAGCAGGTTTCTTTTGTGTATTACCAAGAGCCAGTTTTCCGTTCTTTTCATTGATCTTGTCACGGACTTTCTGTCTCTTTTTCTCCAGCTCCTTGATGTCTGCAGAAGCACCTGCTTTATTGAAATCACGGATAGTTTCGTCAGCTATATCCTTTGCTTCCTGGAGAATGGCTCTTGCCTTCTCATTAGCATCGCGGAGAATTTTATCTTTTGCCTGGTCGATTTTTTCATTTTTCTTCTGTAACTGTTCCTGTAAGGTACGGATCCGTTCTTTGTACTCCGCAATCTCCTGCTGTTCTTTTTCAATGGTCACGCGGCTCTGTTCCAGATCGGCAATGACATCTTCAAAGCTTTCGTCCTCTTTGCTGATCTGCTCTTTTGCAGCATGGATGATCTCGTCGGACAGTCCGAGCTTGGAAGAAATGGCGAAAGCATTACTTTTACCGGGAATACCGATGAGCAGACGGTAGGTGGGGCGAAGGGTCTCCACATCAAATTCACAGCAGGCATTTCTACGAAATTCGTGGAAAGTGCGTAGATTTTCAACTCACTGTAATGCGTGGTAGCCATGGTGCGGATGCCGCGGTCATGCAGATAATTTAAAATAGCAATTGCCAGAGCAGCACCCTCCGTAGGATCTGTTCCGGCACCGAGTTCATCAAATAAACACAGGGAATCCGCATCTGCGTGCTGTAAAATGTGGACAACTCTGGTCATATGAGAAGAGAATGTGGACAGACTCTGTTCAATACTCTGCTCATCCCCGATATCTGCGTATACTTCCGAGAAAATAGACAGTTCGGAACGATCCAGTGCCGGAATATGCAGTCCCGCCTGACCCATCAGGGTAAAAAGTCCCACCGTCTTCAGAGATACGGTCTTACCACCGGTATTGGGACCTGTGATCACCAAAAGGTCAAAATCTTTACCCAGACGGACATCAATGGGGACCGCCTTTTTCTTGTCTAACAGTGGATGACGGCCCTTACGGATCTGGATGTAATGCTCAGTGTTGAAAATAGGCTCTGTGGCATTCTGTTCCATGGCGAGTTTTGCTTGGCAAAGATGAAGTCTAAAGTGGTCATGATCTTCTGATCTGCAGCAAGCTCTGAGGTATGAACAGCAGCCTGGCTGCTTAGATCACCCAGAATAACTTCAATCTCGTCCTGCTCCTGCAGATCCAGTTCTTTTAACTGGTTGTTCAGGTTCACGACAGCAGCCGGTTCGATGAAAAAGGTGGAACCGGTGGAGGACTGATCATGCACCATACCGCTCACCTGGCTCTTATATTCAGCCTTTACGGGGATACAGTAGCGGTTATCACGCATGGTAATGACTGCATCCTGCAAAAAGGTACGGTAAGCGCCGTTAACCATGGAAGTCAGCTGGCTATGGATTTTTTCATTGGTGGACAGCTTGGAACGGCGGATACTTTTTAAACGGGGGCTGGCATCATCTGCCATCTCCTCTTCCGACAGAATGCAGCGGTTAATCTCATTGGCAAGCTGTGTCATAGGGGTAAGTCCCTCAAAGTAGGCATCCAGGCTGTCATTTGGCAGGTCTTCCCGTTCTTTTTTCCATAGGTTTTGATCCGGCTGACATTATCCAAAAAGGATGCCAGCTTCAACAATTCGGACATAGACAGAGAACTGCCGATTTCCAGAGAACGAATGGAAAACCTAAGTCTCTGTTACTTCCAAAGGAGGTGCTGCCGATACGGAAGAGACGGGCTAAAGCGTCTTTTGTCTCCTTCTGTGCGGTTCTGATAGTGGATAGATCGGTGGAAGGCACCAGATCGTGGCAAAGTTTTTTACCGGGCTCGGAGTCGGCCTTCTCCGTGAGGAGATCGATGATCTTCGTATATTCTAAAGTGGTGAGTACTTTTGTGTTCATGTGGGGCTCCTTAATATTGAAATTCGCAATCCGGACTATCGTCCTTCTTGATCATGCAGTACAAGCTCAAAAATGCTACGCATTTCCTCGCTGTCGGGCTATCGCCCTATCAAAATCGGATCTGTCAATTTCGCCTGCAAGCAGTCGAATTGACATCTCTCGATTTTGGTACTGCTCAATGCTGGTTTACATAATAATACGATTTCTACGTGCTGCGCACTCTCGAAATCGTTACATCCATTTGCAATCCGGACTATCGTCCTTCTTGCTCATGTCTGTTTGCTCCCCTCATAGAAATCCTGCTTTGCCTGCGAGCAGTCACGCAGGATTCTATGGGTGAGCTTATTATATCTCATTATACCATTCAGTTGCGTTTTTGGGTACAGTTTTGTATAATTGAGATATTAGAGTCCTAAGAAAAAGCCGGTGTATCTGTAGGCAGCAGAGGAGGCATATTTATGGCGGATTCGCAAGAAAATAAGCAGAAGGAACAAAATGACGTTTCTAAGAAAAATTTTATGATAGAAAAATCAAGGAACGTCCGGTAAATAAGAAAAAGCTGTTGCGCAGGACTTTGATCACGGCTTCCATGGCGGTGATCTTCGGTCTGGTGGCCTGTTTCACTTTCTTGGTTTTAGAACCGGTGATCAGTAATTGGTTGTACCCGGAGGAGGAACCACAGGTGGTGGTATTCCCCGAAGATCAGGATGAGATGTCTCCGGAGCAGATGCTGGCAGAGAATATGCAGCAGGAAAATCAGAACAGTCAGTCCTCTTCTGTTTCCGGTCAAGTTATAGAACAGGAGCAGATTCGGGAACTGTTATCCGGAATCATATTGGATCTGGATAATTACAAACAGATTTACAGTGCTCTTACCCAGTATGTAGCAGAGATGAACCGTTCCATGGTTACTGTGACAGGAGTGTCATCCGGTGTGGACTGGTTCAACAATGTAAATGAGAGTAAGAACCAGTCATCCGGTGTGATCATAGCGCAAAATGGCAAACAATTATTGATATTAACCGATTATTCTCCGGTAAAGCAAGCAGATGACATTATTGTCACATTCAACGAGGGCACCCAGGCAGATGCATCTTTGAAGGAAAAAGATGAGACTACAGGTCTGGCAGTGATTGCCGTAGAACTGGATACTCTGAATGAAGATTTTCTGAAGAATGATATTACGATCGCTACTTTGGGATCTTCTAATATCAAAGATATTGCCGGACTTCCGGTGGTGGCTTTGGGGCGTCCCATGGGTACTAACGGCTCACTGGGATATGGCATCATTACTTCTTCTGCCAGTGAGTCGGCGGCATCGGATACCACTTATCGGATTCTGCAGACGAATATTGTAGGCAGTCAGAATGCAGGCGGTGTATTATTCAATCTTCAGGGACAGGTCATTGGTATCATTACCAATGGCAAATCTGCCACAGATATGAAAAATATGGTTTGTGCTTACGGTATTACGGAATTGAAGCGTCATATCGAGAAAATGTCGAATGGAGAAAAATTCGCCTATCTGGGTCTTAAGGGTGTGGATGTCACAGAGGAAGCCAACAGCGAACTTGGGGTCCTTACGGAGCTTATATTAAAGAGGTAGAAATGGACTCTCCTGCAATGCTGGCGGGAATCCAGCAGGGAGATGTCATCACAGGATTCGGTGAACGCGTGATCATCAGCTTTGACGAGTATACGAACTCTCTGCTCAGTATGAAACCGGGAGATAGTGTAGAACTGACGATTATGCGGCAGTCACAGCAGGAATATAAAGAGATGAAATTCGACATCACATTAACGGTGTTGAAATAGATTGACAGAAAGGTTTGGACAACAATATGAAATTTATTAAAGAGTTAAAAGAAGGCGACAGAGTATTTGATATTTATCTGTGCAAACATAAACAGGAGGCTGTTACCAAGAACGGAAAACCCTATGAAAGCGTGATTTTACAGGATAAGACCGGAACTATCGACGCCAAGGTATGGGAGCCGAACAATCCGGGCATCGGTGATTATGATGATCTGGATTACATAGAGGTATACGGTGATGTGACAAATTTCCAGGGGCAGCTTCAGATCAGCGTGAAGCGTATCCGTGTCTGCCATGAAGGAGAATATAATCCATCCGATTATCTGCCGGTGAGCTCCAAAGGCATCGACACTATGTACAATGAAGTAAAGACTCTGATCGGAAGCATTAAGAACACCTATTTGCACCAGCTGTTGCAGAATCTGTTTATTGACGATGCAGATTTCGCAAAGAAATTCTGCAACTCTTCTGCAGCCAAGACAGTGCATCACGGTTTCGTAGGCGGACTGCTGGAGCATACTGTGAGTGTTACCAAATTATGTGACTACTACTGTTCTGCTTATCCTATTTTACAGAGAGATCTGCTTCTGACAGCGGCTATGTGTCATGATATCGGAAAAGTAAAAGAGATTTCTGCATTTCCGGTGAATGATTATACCGATGATGGTCAGTTATTGGGGCATATCGTGATGGGCGCACAGATGGTTGGGGAACGTGCCGCTAAGATCGACGGATTCCCTCACAATCTGCTGGCAGAATTACAGCATTGTATTCTGGCGCATCACGGCAAGCTGGAATACGGATCCCCAAAGGTGCCGGCGCTGATCGAGGCAGTGGCTCTGAATTATGCGGATGATACGGATGCCAAAATGGAGACCTTTAAGGAAATTTTGGAAAATAACAGTGAAAACAGTGGCTGGCTGGGTTATAACAGATTGTTTGAATCCAATCTGCGCGCTACCAAAATGGAATAAATAACAGAATAAATACTACAAATTCTATGAACAGACAGGAAAGAGAGGAAACATATGGAAATCAGTGCATGTGTAAAATATGTGGGTGTAAACGATCATCAGGTAGATCTGTTTGAGGGACAGTATAAGGTTCCGAACGGGATGTCTTACAATTCCTATGTGATCCTGGATGACAAAATCGCCATTATGGACACAGTGGATGGATTTTTCACCGAAGAATGGCTGAACAATGTGGAACAGGTTCTTGATGGGAAAATGCCCGATTATCTTGTTATACAGCATATGGAACCGGATCATTCCGCCAGTATTCCGGCTTTTCTGAAAAAATATCCCAAAGTCACAGTAGTATCCACAGCTAAGGGATTCCAGTTCATGGAACAGTTTTTCACGGAGTTTTTCGCCGGTCAGGGATTACCTGCGGAACAACGCATTGTTGCGGCAAATGATGGCGTCCTGGAGCTTGGACAGCACAGCCTGCATTTTGTCTATGCTCCATGGTGCATTGGCCGGAGGTCATGATGACTTATGAAGCAGGTGAGAAAATACTGTTTGCTGCAGATGGTTTCGGTAAATTCGGTGCTTTGGACGTAGAGGAAGAATGGACCGATGAGGCACGGCGTTACTATATCGGCATCGTCGGAAAATACGGTCCGCAGGTGCAGGCTGTTCTGAAAAAAGCGGCAGGACTGGACATTCAGACCATCTGCTCTCTTCATGGTCCGGTACTTAAGGAGAATCTGGGATTCTATCTGGAAAAATATGATAAGTGGTCTTCTTATCAGCCGGAAGAATCCGGAGTGGTGATTGCCTATGCTTCTGTCTACGGCAATACCAGAAATGCTGCAGAATACCTCGCGGATGTTTTGCAGGAAAAAGGACAGAAAACAGTACTGTATGATCTGGCAAGATGCGATAAGGCAAAAGCTGTTGCCGATGCTTTCCGTTATGACAGACTGGTGCTGGCGGGTATTACTTATAATGGAGACCTTTTCCCCTGCATGCGCAGTTTTATCGAAGGTCTGACCGAGCGTAATTACCAGAATCGTAAGGTGGCAATCATTGAGAACGGCACCTGGGCACCCATGGCAGGCAAACTGATCCTTGGAATGTTTGAAAAAAGCAAGAATCTGACATTTACAGAGACTACAGTTAGCATCAAGTCTGCCATGAATGAGCAGAACAAGGGCGAGATCGGAAAGCTGGCTGAGGAACTTTGCTGAGAAAATTTTTCACACGCAAACAAGAGCTGCGTAAGCTATTTTAGAATATGGCACTAAAGTACAAAAAAGTTTGCAGGTTACGGAAAGGCATAAGGATATTTATGGAATTTAAAAAGAACGATTGTGTAACGGTGACCATAGAGGATATGGGAAGTGACGGAGAAGGAATCGGTAAAGTAGACGGTTTTACCCTCTTTATTAAAGATGCCGTTATCGGCGATCAGGTGGAAGCAAGATCATAAAAAGTAAAAAACATTACGCTTATGCCAGATTAGAGAAGGTGTTACAGCCTTCTCCTTTTCGTGTGGAACCGGAATGTGCATATCACAGACAGTGCGGCGGCTGTCAGCTGCAGGCACTCTCCTACTCTGAGCAGCTGCATTTCAAGGAACAGAAGATCCGCAATCATCTGATCCGGATCGGTGGATTCGATGCAGAGTACATTGATGAATGCATGCAGCCCATTGTAGGCATGGAGGTACCCTTCCACTATCGCAATAAAGCACAGTATCCCATAGGAACTGACAGAGACGGTAACGTCATCACCGGTTTCTATGCCGGACGCACCCATACCATTATTGCCAATACGGACTGCGCCCTCGGTGCTTCTGAGAATCAGCAGATCCTCGAAACCATACTCTCCTATATGCGGAAGAATAAAGTAACTGCCTATGACGAAGTCACCGGAAGGGTCTGGTACGTCATGTATTGATCCGGAAAGGCTTCACCAGTGGACAGCTGATGGTATGTCTGGTTATTAATAAGAAAATGACAAAAATGTCATACCCTACTGCCGGAGTACAGAAGAATACGAATGAGTTTTTACCAAATCAGGGAGAATTACTGGCAGCATTGGCAGAAATCCAAGGTATGACAAGTGTGTCAGTCAGTATCAATACCGAGAAAACCAATGTGATCATGGGTACCGAAATCCATAACCTCTGGGGTGAGAGCACCATTGAGGATACGATCCACGTAAGAGACATGCAGAAAGAAAATTACCCTTATACCGGGGATGCATTAACCTTCAAGATCTCTCCTCTCTCCTTCTATCAGGTGAATCCCGTACAGACCGAAAAGCTTTACAGCCTGGCGTTGGAATATGCGGGACTGACTGGAAAAGAGACTGTTTGGGATCTCTACTGTGGTATCGGAACCATCTCTCTCTTCCTGGCGGGCAAAGCCAAAAAGGTATGCGGTGTGGAAATCATCCCCCAGGCCATCGACGATGCCAGAGAGAATGCAAAGAGAAATCATATTGAAAATGCTGAGTTTTTCGTGGGCAAAGCAGAGGAAGTCCTGCCGGAATTCTACGAAAAGGCGACTACAGAGGCATCTTCCGATGAAATGCTCCATCCGGATGTGATTGTCGTAGATCCGCCCCGAAAAGGATGCGATGATGCCTGCTTAAACACCATGCTCCGCATGCAGCCCGAACGCATCGTATACGTCAGCTGTGACTCCGCCACCCTTGCCAGAGATCTGAAGATCCTCTGCAATGGTGGATATGAGATCCGGAAGGTCCGGGGCGTGGACCAGTTTGGAATGACTGTGCATGTTGAGTGCGTGGTTGCACTACATCGGGTCGATATGTAAGAATCCTTGATTTGCGCGAAGGCAACGAGGAGAGTTCCGAAGAAACAACTGGCTGTAAAGCCAGTGTTTATGCGGAATTCGACGACTGCCCGCGAGTCGGGAAGTTTGTAAAACTTCTCGACTTCCGGCACTTTGAGCGACATATGATGTTCTCACAGAGTGATCGGAAAACCTACAAAAAGGCAATTTCAGACGGTGTAAATGGCTCGGTCGTTTTGGATGTGGGGTGTGGGAACACATAAAAGTACAGTTGCAGTAATTTCAAGTTATTCAACAGAATAAGAAACGTGAGAGACCGTTCATTTTCAAGTAATTGGAGATGAGCGGTCTTTTTCTATGCAATGGAGGATGTAATGGAAGAGATTAAGAGTATCAGAATTAGTGAGCTAAAGGACTTTAAAAATCACCTTTCATGTACGGCAGAACATGGAATTATAACGGAGGAACATACATGATTATCAGTGAAAGAATTTTTTACATAATGGAGCAGAAGAACATGAGCCAGTTGGAATTGTCGAGAAGAACCGGGATTGCAACAAGCAACATCAGTGACTGGAAAAAGAAAAAGACAAATCCAAAAGCAGACTGTCTATTATCCATATGTGACGCATTGGATATTACACCGGAACAGCTTTTAACGGGAAAAGGAATTGATCCGGAGTATAAAGATGCAGATATGGATTATGAAGTTACCAGGTCGGATATTAAGATATTAAAGCAGATTCATAGCCTTGGAGACGAACAGTATAAAAGATTGATGGCATATATGAAGGCATTGCAGAAACTGGAGCAAATGGAAAGCATTGTGGAGGAATAGAGATGGCAAATAAAATAGTTAGAGAAATTATTCATGCAAAGGGTATTGATATTGGAATTTACACGAAGGATTTTGAAAATGAATATATTTCGTTGACAGATATCGCAAAATACAGAAATGATAATGATCCCAGATTTGTCATTCAGAACTGGATGCGAAACAGGAATACAGTTGAGTTTTTGGCGGTCTGGGAAGAACTTCACAATCTGGATTTTAACCGTGTGCAATTCGAGGCGGTTAGAAGTGAGGCGGGATTAAACAGATTTGTTATGACACCGACCAAATGGATTGAACAGACAAATGCTATTGGAATAGCGTCGAAAGCGGGCAGGTATGGTGGAGGAACTTATGCACATAGTGATATTGCTATGGCATTTGCAACATGGATTTCTCCAGAATTTCAACTGTATATTATGAAAGACTATCGCAGACTGAAACAGGACGAAAATAGTCGCCTGTCATTGGATTGGAATTTGAACAGAGCATTATCAAAGGTGAACTATCGTATTCACACAGATGCAGTAAAAGAAAATTTGATTCCACCAGAACTAACACCGGAACAGATTGCCTATACATATGCCAGTGAAGCAGATCTTTTAAATGTTGCTTTATTTGGACAAACTGCAAAGCAATGGAAAAATAACAATCCAAGTAAAAGGGTAATGTGCGTGACGATGCAAATTTAAATCAGTTATTGGTATTGGCAAATATGGAGAGCTATAATGCAATTTTAATTGAACAGGGAAAATCTCAATCAGAAAGACTCGTATTGCTTAGAAATTTGGCAATTAAGCAGATGGATACATTAGCCAGTATTAATTTATCAGCGGTTTCGGCACTTCCGGGAAGTGATATGTAAATTGAAGAAAGAAAAAATCAGAGTTTATTTGTATACCCGCGTTTCCACAACCATGCAGATAGACGGCTATTCTCTAGATGCACAGAAAACAAAAATGAAAGCCTTTTGTGATTATAATGAGTATGAAATTGCCGGTGAGTATGAGGATGCAGGAAAATCCGGTAAGTCAATAGAGGGAATCAGTATGTGGGGCAGGGCAAGTGCATTGTGGATGCGACCAGACTTGTACGCAGGCTGATTCCTTTGGAATGTGAACGCCTGATGGGATTTCCCGATTACTGGACGGACATACCAAAGGCAAGTGACAGTGCAAGATACAGAGCGCTGGGGAACAGTGTGGCGGTGCCATGCGTAGATTTTATTCTATGCGGCATCGCCATGTACTTATCAAAAATGGGAGAGGAGGAAGAGGATGTATATCTATCCCGATAACTTGAAGGCAAAGGCAACCATGTGCTGTGGAGTTTAAAGGACTTAGCCATTGTCGGAATCATTATTTTATTCTCTGTGTTTGCGTTCGCCTATGCAGGGGTGTGGTTCCCGTTAGTCATCGCAGGAGCCTATCTATCGAAGAGAAGAGGTAGTGATAAGTGGTGCAAGCCATACCCCGCCGGCAGGGAATGATATGTATGCCCAGATTAAAAATTTCTATGTGGAACTGGCAGAAAAGAGCAACTTAAACGGAATCGAACTGGCAGCCTGGACCCATGCGGAATTTGTCCGTATCCATCCTTTTTTGGACGGAAACGGAAGAACCTCAAGACTGCTTATGAATTATCAGCTGCTGAAAAATGTTTTTTACCGGTATCCGTGGCAAAAGAAGACAGACTGGATTATTATAATGCTTGGATAAATATGCTGCAGAGGGAGACTTACAGCCATTCATGGAACTGGTTGCCACCTTAGAAGAAAAGCAGCTGGATAAGTACCTTGCCCATGTGCAGGAGCAGGAAATGAAGGCACCGACGCAGACAATGTAATAAAAAATGACAAGTAAATACCGCAGAGAATGAAGTATCAGACGAAAACGTTTGGTACTTTTTTCTGCCCAAAATCAAGAAACAGGAGGTATCCATGAATAAAAACAGAAAGAAAAACATGGTAACGGAGTCAGAAGCCGAGGCAAAGCTGAAAGGCTTTGAAGAGTGATAAAATATTCATTCCTTAGTAACCCATATTGTAAGATATGCTGAACATACAGAAGTCAGTTCGAGTCGTAGTACCGAAGAAGTCTATGAAAATAGATAGAGGAAAGGACTTGACGGTTGTGAAAAGACAGACGCTATTTATCTGATACTTGAAGATAGCAGTTGCTCGAAGGAGGTTACTTATTTGAGGGTAGGTTGGAAACCGAGAGTAAAGGATAAGAACGCTTAGAGCTAGGAATAGATAGTGCAAGGCACAGGCACATCTTTGAACAACGAACCGCCGCTTGCGGACCCGCATGAGTGGTAGTGTGAGAGGACGGGGCTAGTCACCCCTTCCTACTCGATTTCAATTTTTTTCTGTATGTGGAAGGCGTCATTCCGACAATTTTTTTGAATACATTTTGGAAATAGGATTGGCTGCTAAAACAGAGGTAACTGCTGATTTCAGATAAGGTTTTATCTGTATAGCGAAGAAGACTCTTGGCTTCTTGTATTTTCGCATGGGTGATATATTCTCCAATGTTAAACCCCAGTTCTTGTTTGAAGTGTTCGATGGTATAGGTTCGGCTTCGGTGAATGTGATTTGCGATATCATTTATAGATATATTGGAATTTATATGGCTATTTATATACTGAATGCAGTCATACGTTTCTGCTGGAAGATTTGCCGGAATCTTGGATTGCGATACACGGGTAGCAAAATCTATTAACATATTAAACTGTAAGTTTGCAATTTCTGATACAGAGGTCATTTGTTCACATTCCTGAGAATAGGCATCAATTAACTGATAAGTTTGTTCTATATCAAGACCACCGGGAATGGCGGCAGTTTTACCAATGTGAGAAACAAGCGATATAAAAATATTTTTTGCCTGGCGTAGCGGAGTGTTTCCCACAATTCCCTCATGCAAATCATCTTTTTTGGCAGCTTCCAATAAAATGCTTCTTAATAAAGTGGGGTTGCCGGTTTGAATTAGATTTATAATTTGTTGTTCAAAAAAAGAAAGTGCCATGTATATGTTCCTCTTCGCGTTTGACATAAGCGGTTAAAATTTGTGCAGAAGCGATATTTTCTTTATAGTTATCATCGATTAAATGAAAAGCAGTGGCGGAATCTAATTTGTTACCGTTTAGTGTGTATTCTATAAAGCTATTGCATTGGCAAAACGTGAATAGGTATAGGATGGAAATGCTGATAGCTGATTCTTTATATCTTCTTTTGCTTCGTTTGAAAGTATATTTTCTTTTAGATAGTTCAAAATCATTTCTTCTGAAATAGCATTTGTAAAAACTGGTCCAATAAAAAGGAAAAGATTATTTTCTTTCTTTATTTTTACAATGCTGTAATACCCTGAATTTGTAGTAAACAAAATAGGATAGTTAGTTTCGCGATGAACGTACTGTGTAAAAGTCGTTTGAGCTACATAATTGTAATCCAGACCACTACTACATAGTAAGGAATCTCCCTCGAATAAAGCCACAGGAATATGTGAAAATGAGAAAAAATACTTGCAAAAGTATGAATAATCCATGATAAAAACCTCGAAATGTACTAATTTATAATAACTAGAATTATTTTACAATACAGAAAAGAAAAAAACCAGTATGTTTATTATAGAAAATAATAAGATTCGAGGTGTGAGATGAAAAACAAGCATTTAATCCATATTTGCCATCTTACGAATATGTGCCGGATGGTGAACCATATGTATTTGGGGACAGACTCTACGTATATGGAAGTCATGATGCCTTTGGTGGAAAAGGATTTTGTGTAAATGATTATGTCTGCTATTCAGCTTCAGTAGATGATTTGGGTGACTGGAGATATGAGGGGATCATCTATAAAAGGACACAGGATCCGGTCAATCCAAAAGGACATCAGTTTATGAATGCACCGGATGTGTGCCAAGGACCTGATGGAAGATTTTATTTGTATTACCAATTACAGATGGAAAACACCACTTTTGTTGTTTAATCTAATTGTCTCCGTTTACAAGTACAATTTCGGGAAGCTCTGCTACCTATTACTGCAAATGGATTTTTGGTAATGATAACCTCGTAGCAATCGTGGGGGCAGTAGGAATGCTTGGAACGATTGTCGGATTCTTGATTTCTACGCCAATGATTAAAAAATTTGGAGCTCGTAATTCAATTTTAATTGGTTTGGCAGGTTCCGCATTATTTGCCGGAATCAGATGTTTGGCACCAGAAAATATCGTGATGTATGCAGTCACAGGTGCGTTAGGTAGTGGTATTCAAATTCCACTTATGTGTCTATATGGAGTTATTGCCGGATATGCAGTTGATTACAATGAGTACAAATATGATAAGAAGATGGTTGCAATTTCATCCGGAGCAGTAAGCTTTGGAAGCAAAGTGGGTAGTGGTGTAGGAACTATCATTTTGTCAGGTTGTTTATCACTCAGTGCCTATGACGCAACTCTTAAAGTGGCAACAGAATCTATGAAAATGGGAATCTATGCATTTTCAAATTTTGTACCAATTGCAATTAATGTGATTGTGTTTGTGATTTTCCTTGGATTTGATATTGAAAAGAAACTTCCTCAGATGAGAGCGGAAGTCGAAGCAAGAAGAAGTAAGTATTAAAATGGGAAAAAAAGGACCATATGGGAGAAGGATTTAGATATGAGTTTTCCAAATGATTTTATGTGGGCCGAAGGGTATGGCCTAGATTTGGCCTTATTTATGTGGACTATGTAACGAAGCAACG
>ENA-OQCS01000184-OQCS01000184.1-human-gut-metagenome-genome-assembly--contig:-NODE-184-length-33203-cov-11.218618_pt1 | contig 33203 bp, 41 predicted proteins | sample MGYA00242757_ERZ504575 | MGnify/ENA primary metagenome ERZ504575 (study PRJEB26092, sample SAMD00036297) | human gut metagenome | host: Homo sapiens | study: EMG produced TPA metagenomics assembly of... | reverse complement strand
TTTAAAATGTCATAAAATAACAGAACATAAAGTCAGAAAAAGCTTCCGGCGACTGTCCGGAAGCTTTTTCATTTCATAATAATGCACAGAAAATAAACAGGTTGAAAAAAAACCTGTGGATATTTCATGAAATGAAAAAAACTTGGATATGCACTTGTTTTTCATGGTAAATAGTTTAGAATGATTACATAAGTGGTAGAAAGTGGTGAATAGTGGTAGCGAATGGGGATGAGTGGCAGAATACACCATTTGCGCCCTGGAAGCACGAAGGGAGAATCGTGTTTCACGAGAGTAGGTGGGTTTCATGTTCATGGGCGAGTATAATCATACGATCGACGCGAAGGGGCGTCTGATCATCCCTTCCAGGTTCAGGGAACTCTTAGGGGAAGAGTTCGTACTGACAAGAGGTTGGATGGTTGCCTTTCTATTTATCCGATGGATGAATGGGTTGCCTTTGAAGAGAAACTCCGAGCATTACCACTTACAAATAAAGACGCAAGAACCTTTTCACGTTTCTTTGTAGCCGGAGCTACAGCATGTCAGCTGGATAAGCAGGGAAGAATCCTGGTGCCGCAGACGCTGCGCCAGTTCGCTGGTCTGGATAAGGATGTGGTGCTTACGGGTAATCTGAACCGGATCGAGGTTTGGAGCAAAGAGAAGTGGAGCGAGAACTGCAATTATGATGATATGGACAGCATTGCGGAAAGCATGCAGAACATAGGAATCGTCATTTGAGCATAACGCAGGTAGAAATCCCACAGGAGACGGATATGGAATTTAAGCATAAATCTGTATTACTCAATGAGACCATTGACGCTTAAGGGTAAAGCCGGATGGAATCTATGTGGATGGCACTTTAGGAGGAGCGGGACACGCCACAGAGGTGTGTAAGAAACTTTCTGCCAAGGGGAGATTTATTGGCATAGATCAAGACCAGGATGCGATAATTGCTGCGAGTGAACGGCTGTCAGCCTTTAATCAGGTGACAATCATTCGCAGCAATTATTGTTACATGGCAGATGAGCTGAGATCCCGTGGCATTGAGAAGGTGGACGGGATCCTGCTGGATTTAGGAGTGTCATCTTATCAGCTGGATAATGAAGAGAGAGGTTTTTCTTATCGGTATGATTCTCCTCTGGACATGCGAATGGACAGAAGACAGAGCCGTACAGCCGGTGATATTGTCAACGGCTATGAGGAACGGGAACTGTATCGTATTATCCGTGATTACGGCGAAGACAAATTTGCCAAAAATATAGCGAAACACATTGTGGCTGCCAGAGAGCAGGCACCGATCCGGACAACCGGAGAACTGACAGAGATCATACGGGGTGCGATCCCCATGAAAATACAGGCTACAGGAGGACATCCGGCCAAGAGGACTTTTCAGGCAATACGTATTGAGCTCAACCGGGAGCTTGACGTGCTCAGGGATTCCCTGGACGGCATGATCGATCTCCTGGATGACGGAGGAAGGATCTGTATCATTACATTCCATTCTCTGGAAGACAGGATTGTCAAGACCATTTTCCGAAAAAATGAAAATCCCTGTACCTGCCCGCCGGATTTTCCGGTCTGTGTATGCGGAAAGAAATCCAAGGGAAGGTGATCACAAGGAAACCGATCTTACCGGGAAAAGAGGAAATGGAAGAGAATCCGAGATCCAAAAGTGCGAAGCTTCGTATTTTTGAACGGAAAATGTAGTTGAGAGATGGAAGGTAGGCAAATGGCGAAGACAGGAAGAGGGACTACAGCCAGAAGAAATCGAAATACCGTCAGGAACAGCAGAGAAATGTATGTTCAGGGAAATGCGGTAAAACGGTTGCAGGAAGTTCCTCAGAGGACTGATCTGCCCGAGATACAGGAAAGGCGACGGCTGGCTCAGAAAAGAAAACAGAAATCCGCAGTACCTGTGACACCGGCAAAACAGATGGTGAGCAGACAGGCACAGCGGAACCGGGAAAAGGCAATGGCCATGAACAAGGGGTTCGTTCTGTTTCTTACGGCAGTTTCCATCGCAGTACTTTTACCTGTATCAATTATCTTCAGGTAAAATCCGAAATCACGGCGAGTATGAAAAATGTTGCAAATCTGGAATCTGAGCTTGCACAGCTGAAAGAAGATAACGATGCATATTACAGTCAGGTCACTTCTACAGTGGATATCAGCGAGATCAAGAAAAAAGCTATCGGCGAGCTTGGAATGAAATATCCTTCGGAGGATCAGATACAGACCTATACCACTGAAGGAAACAGTTATGTGAGACAGTATCAGGATGTGGACACACACAAGTAGCAGAAGTACAGTTTTTAAGCAGGTGATCGATTGAGTACAAGAAGCGCAGGCCGGTAAAAAAAATAAATTACAGTATGAAGAAAAAGCTGGCAGTACTATTTTCCTTAGTGTTGCTGGCTTTAGTCGGTTTGTGGCAAGAATTACCTATATCAATGCCACCAGCGGAAGTAAATATCGAAAGCAGGTGCTGAGTCAGGCTCAGCAGAAATATGAAAATCAGACACTCCCGGCAAAAAGAGGAGATATCTATGACCGGAACGGGAATATCCTGGCAACCAGCAACAAGGTCTATAATGTGATCCTTGACTGTCTGGAGGTCAATAAGGATCAGGATTCCGTGGAGCCTACCATCAAGGCGCTTGTAGAAGTTCTGGGACTTGATGAAGATGAGATGCGGAAGCTTCTCACCGACAGCGGTACAAAGGAAAGTCAGTATCAGATCGTAAAGAAACAGATCTCCATGGACGACAAAAAAGCCTTCGAAAAATACGAAGATCCGGGAGACGACAGTGAACTGACTGCCACGCAGCTGAAAGAACGTTCCAAGATCACAGGTGTATGGTTTGAAGAAGATTATCTCAGATCTTATCCGTTTAATGAGACTGCCTGTGATACCATTGGATTTACACTTTCCAGAGATGTGGCGGATGCCGGACTGGAAGGATATTACAATGCGACACTTACCGGCGTGGATGGAAGACAATACGGATACATCAACAACAATTCCGACGTAGAACAGACGATTATTGAACCGACGGATGGCAAAAGCATTGAGACCTCGCTGGATCTGGGACTTCAGCAGATCGTGGAAAAATACGTAAATACCTTTGAAGAAAAGATGGGAGCCAAAAATGTAGGCGTGATCATCGAGGATCCGAAAACAGGAGAGATCCTGGCAATGGATGGCGGTGACCGTTATGATCTGAATAACCCGAGAGATCTTTCAAACGTGTATTCCCAGAGTGAGATCGATGCCATGAACGATGAGGAGACCGTAGATGCGCTGAACGGAATGTGGAGTAATTTCTGCGTGACAGATGCCTACGAGCCGGGATCGGTTGTAAAGCCTATCGTTATGGGCTCCGCACTTGAAATGGGAGCGATTTCCGAGAGCGATAATTTTGTCTGTGACGGCGGACAGTCTTTTGGAGCGGAAGGTGCGACTACTTTTATCAAATGTGCGGTATGGCCGGATGCTCACGGGACAGAAGCTCTTTCCGATGTCATTGCCAATTCCTGCAACGATGGTATGATGCAGATCGCAGCAAAGATGGGAAAAGATAATTTCCTTAAGACACAGAGCGTTTTCAATTTCGGAACAAGAACCGGTATCGATCTTCCAATGAGGGAAGCGGTGTGATCCATACCAGCGATACCATGGGAGAAACGGAGCTTGCATGCTCTGCTTTCGGACAGGGCTATACACTGACCATGATACAGGAGATCAATGCAATGTGTTCTGTGATCAATGGAGGATACTACTATCAGCCTCATCTGGTGACGAAGATCAAGGACAGCAGCGGCGGAATCGTAAAAACGATCTCTCCGACACTGATGAAGCAGACGATTTCTGAGAAGATATCTGCAGATATCCGCTCTTACATGGCTGCCAGCGTAGACCATGGTACCAGCCGTACATCCAAGGTGCAGGGCTACAGCTCCGGTGGTAAAACCGGTACTGCCGAGAAGCTTCCGCGAGGCAATGGCAAGTATCTGGTATCTTTTATCGGATTTGCACCGGTAGATGATCCGGCGCTTGTGATCTATGTAGTTGTGGATGAGCCGAAGGTAGATGATCAGGCAAGCAGTACGTACGCACAGTACATTGCACAGGGAATCCTTTCCGAAGCACTTCCGTATCTGAATGTACAGCCGGATGAGGCAGAGGATGGAGAAGTTCCGACTACAGAGCTGTGGGAACTTTTTAAGGGAATCAGCGATTCTGCAACAGGAACCGGCGCAGACGGGCAGAAGGAGGCAATTTCTGATGAGAATGTACCAAGTCCGCCGGAAGATGAGTCGGAGGACAGTGATACCGAAGATAATAACGATATGCAGAGCGAAGGTCTTACCAACGAGGAGGCCGGTCTGGAATAGATAAAAAGAATACCCTCTCAGGGGAATGTCATATATTACAGTGACGACCTCTGAGAGGGATTTTTATGATCCGGACCATGGTTTATCACAGGAAAAAAATATGGATGGTTTTTCTGATCTGCATAATGCTTCTTCTGGGACTTGTGGGAAGACTCTGGTATCTTATGAACGTCCGGGCAGAATATTATTCAAAAAAGGCGGAGGATCTTCATGAGAGGGAACGTGACATAAAAGCAGCCAGGGGAAAGATCCTGGACATCAGGGGAAATATTCTGGCAGATAACCGGACAGTCTGCACAGTATCGGTGATACACAGCCAGATCAAAGATCCTGAAAAAGTGATCCGTGTACTGTCCGGAGCATTGTCTGTAAAAGAAGAGGAAATCCGAAAAAAAGTTGAAAAAATTTCTTCTATTGAAAGAATACAGACAAACGTGGAAAAAAGCATTGGAGACAGGATCCGGGAATATGACCTTGAGGGAGTGAAGGTAGATGAGGATTATCGGAGATATTATCCTTATGGATCTCTCGCTTCAAAAGTACTGGGATTTACCGGAGGCGATAATCAGGGGATCATTGGTCTTGAAGTGAAATACGATGAGATCCTGAAAGGAGAGCCCGGGAAGATCCTCACAGTTACGGATGCACGTGGTGTGGAGATCGACGGAACCGGAGAACGGAGGAAGGAACCGGTGTCAGGAAATACTCTGCGTACCAGTCTGGATGTTAATATCCAGGAATATGTGCAGCAGGCAGCAGGTAAAGTCATGGAAGAAAAACAGGCGGAGAGAGTTTCCATACTGCTTATGAACCCTCAGAACGGAGAAATCTATGCCTGTGTCAATGTGCCTGAATTTGATCTGAACGATCCGTTTACTCTGAATACAGAAGAAACAGCAGCAGAGGGAGAAAAGAAGCAGGATCTTCTGAACCGGATGTGGAGAAACCCCTGCCTGAATGATACCTATGAACCTGGCTCGACTTTTAAGATTATCACTATGGCAGCAGGCTGGAGGAAGGAGTGGTGTCAACAGAGGATCGTTTTTTCTGTCCGGGCTATAAGGTGGTGGAGGACCGGCGGATCCACTGTGCAAAGAGAACAGGACATGGTGCGCAGAGTTTTGTAGAAGGTGCCCAGAACTCCTGTAACCCGGTATTTATTGAGGTGGGCCTGCGGCTTGGAGCAGACCGTTATTACAAATATTTTAAACAGTTCGGACTTTTGAAAAAAACAGGAATAGATCTTCCGGGAGAGGCAGGAACAATCATGCATAACCCCAAAAATATGGGAGAGGTGGAGCTTGCCACGGTATCCTTTGGCCAGTCGTTTCAGATCACACCGATCCAGCTTGCAACAACCGTCAGTGGGATCATCAATGGCGGAAACCGGATCACACCTCATTTTGGGATCAGCGTGGAAAGTGCGGACGGAACAAAGGTGCGGACACTGGAATATCCGGTGGAAAGCGGGATCGTGTCCGGTGAGACTTCCCGGACAGTACGTACGATCCTGGAAACTGTAGTTTCAGAAGGCTCCGGAAAAAATGCCGGGATCCAGGGGTTTTCCATTGGGGGAAAAACAGCTACATCTCAGACACTGCCCAGAGGCTCCGGCAGATATATTTCTTCATTCCTGGGGTTTGCCCCGGCAGAGGCTCCGAAGGTCCTGGCTCTTTGTATCATCTATGCACCCCAGGGTATGTATTATGGCGGGATCATTGCCGCACCGGTGGTACGCAGTATTTTTGAAAATGTACTTCCCTATCTTGGGATCGAGAGGACAGTTACGAACTCCATCCGGGGAAAACCGGGCAGATGGGGTTGATTAATGAGGATAAAAGCCTTATACTGTTGAAGAAGTATAAAAAAACGAAAGAATTAGAGGTGTGAGGATGGAGTTTCATGTTGTGATCCCTGTGCTGATCTCATTTGCGATCAGCCTTGTATTAGGACCGATTGTTATCCCTTTTTTAAGAAGACTTAAAATGGGACAGACAGAGAGAGAGCTGGGTGTGCAGTCCCACCTGAAAAAGAACGGTACCCCTACTATGGTGGGGTGATCTTTCTCATTGCAACAACTGTAACATCACTGTTTTATATCAGAGATTATCCGATGATCATCCCGGTACTTTTCCTGACACTGGGATTTGGACTGATCGGATTTCTGGATGATTATCTGAAGGTAGTTCTGAAGCGTTCTGACGGACTTCTGCCATGGCAGAAAATGGCACTGCAGATCGTTGTGACAGCTGTATTTGCTTTTTATCTTGTAAATTATTCCAACGTATCCCTGACTATGAAGATCCCGTTCTGGAGCGGACATTATCTGAACCTGGGATGGTTTGCGGTTCCGGTACTGTTCTTTGCGGTGATCGGTACAGTAAACGGAGTCAATTTTACGGATGGACTTGACGGACTGGCTTCCAGTGTTACCCTGATCGTGGCAGTATTCTTTACGGTGGTTTCCCTTGGAATGAACAGTGGTGTGGAACCGATTACCTGTGCAGTTGTGGGCAGTCTGATGGGATTCCTTCTGTTTAATGTATATCCTGCCAAGGTATTTATGGGAGACACCGGTTCTCTGGCATTGGGTGGCTTTGTGGCTGGTGTGGCTTATGCCATGCAGATGCCGCTGTTTATCATCCTGGTCGGACTGATCTACCTTGTGGAGGTATTGTCTGTTATGCTCCAGGTATCCTATTTCAAGGCAACACACGGAAAAAGAATCTTCAAGATGGCGCCTATCCACCATCATTTTGAGCTTTGTGGGTGGTCCGAGACACGAGTTGTTGCAGTGTTCTCTGTTGTAACTGCTATTATGTGCCTGATCGCTCTCCTGGCATTATAAGGAGGAACAGAAAAATGGATTTAAAAGGAAAAAAAAAGTTCTCGTTTTCGGAGCCGGAAAAAGCGGCATCGGAGCAGCTGATCTGCTTGGAAGTGCAGGAGCACAGCCGGTGATCTATGACGGAAACGCAGATCTTGACAAAGAGGCAGTTTTACATAAAACAAATGGAAAATACACCCCGGAGATCTGGGCCGGAGATTTTCCGGAGAGAGCGCTGGACAGTCTTGATCTTGTAGTGCTAAGTCCGGGAGTCCCCACAGACCTGCCGCTGGTAAAGAGCTTCTATGAAAAGGGCCTTCCGGTATGGAGCGAGGTGGAGCTTGCCTACCGTACAGGCAAGGGAGAGGTTCTTGCGATCACAGGAACCAACGGTAAGACAACAACAACAGCACTCCTCGGAAAGATCATGGGAGATGCCCGTGAATCTGTATTTGTTGTAGGAAATATCGGAACTGCATATACATCCAAATCATTGGAGATGAGAGAGGATTCCGTAACTGTTGCGGAGATCAGCAGCTTCCAGCTGGAGACTATTGACCAGTTCCGCCCGAAGGTAAGTGCGATCCTCAACATCACAGAGGATCATCTGAACCGGCACCATACCATGGAGGAATACATCCGTGTAAAAGAACTGATCACCAAAAATCAGGGACCGGAAGATGTATGTGTTCTGAATTACGAGGATGAAGTCCTTCGTAAATTCGGTGAAAATATCGTTCCGAAGGTGGTATATTTCTCAAGTCTTCGCAAACTGGATCGGGGAATCTATCTGGACGGAGATCAGATCATTCTCAAAACAGAAAAAGAAGAGATCCCGATCGTAAAAACCGAAGAGCTTAAGATCCTGGGACGTCATAATCACGAGAATGTAATGGCAGCCGCCGCCATGGCATATTATGCGGGTGTTTCTGTGGAGAGTATCCGCAAGAGTGTCTGTGAGTTTGTGGCAGTTCCACACAGGATCGAGTATGTGACAGAGAAAAACGGTGTTGCATATTACAACGATTCCAAGGGAACCAATCCGGATGCGGCCATCAAGGGGATTCAGGCAATGAACCGTCCGACTCTTCTGATCGGCGGTGGCTATGACAAGAAATCCAGCTATGATGAGTGGATAGAATCCTTCGACGGAAAAGTCCGTTATCTTGTTCTCATCGGTCAGACGAAAGAGAAGATCAAAGCAGCAGCAGAACGTCTTGGATTTACAGATATCATCCTCTGCGAGGATCTGAAGGAAGCTGTCCAGGTCTGTGCGGAAAAAGCCAATCCCGGAGATGCAGTTCTGCTTTCACCGGCATGTGCGAGCTGGGGACAGTTTGATAATTATGAGCAGCGCGGTGACATGTTCAAGGAATACGTGAAAGCACTGTAATAATCCGAAAAATACATACATAAGCTGAAATAAAGACCACTGTGGAGGCCATGCATGGAGGCAGGACAGAAACAGACCGGAAAGACAGATACCGTTCTCTGGGTACTGGTTCTGATTCTGGTGGTATTGGGACTCGGGGCGCTTTTTTCGGCAAGTGAATATAATGGCAGAGTACGTTTCCACGACTCTGCCTATTATTTTAAGAAGCAGCTCTTTGCCACGGCACTGGGGCTGCTTGTTATGTATCTGGCATCACGGGTAGATTACCGGCTGTCTGTAAAGCTGGCGCCGGCTGCCTATATTTTTTCGCTTTTTCTATCTGCTGCAGTCCTGCTTTTCGGACAGGAGATCAATGGATCGAAGAGGTGGTTGAACCTGGGGCCGCTTTCCTTTCAGCCGTCGGAGTTTTCCAAGGTGGCAGTGATATTGTTTCTGGTGTGGCAGATCAGCAATACAAAAAGCAAAACAACCGGATTCTGGTTTATCTGCAGGACTATGATGACTTTGCTTCCGGTAGCAGGTCTGGTGGGCTCCAATAACTTAAGCACAGCGGTGATCATTCTGGGGATCGGTGTGCTGCTGATCTTTGTGGCCAATCCCAGGTGTCTGCAGTTTCTCGCGCTTGGAGGTGCGGGGATAGGATTTATTGCGGTTTTTCTTGCCGCGGAGAGTTATCGTCTGGAACGCCTGGCAATCTGGCGGGATCCGGAAAAATATGAAAAAGGATTTCAGACCATACAGGGCCTGTATGCGATCGGAAGCGGAGGGATCTTCGGCAAGGGGTTCGGGAACAGTCTGCAGAAGCTGGGATTTGTCCCGGAAGCCCAGAATGATATGATATTTTCTATTGTATGTGAGGAAACGGGGATACTGGGAGCCTTTCTGACACTTTTTCTGTTTGGTATTTTGATCTGGAGGCTTTGTATTCTGGCATTAAACTGCCGGGATCTGCAGGGAACGCTGCTGTGCGCCGGGATCATGGCACATATGGCGATCCAGGTAGTCCTGAATGTTGCAGTAGTAACGAATACGATTCCCAACACCGGGATCACTCTGCCCTTTGTAAGCTATGGCGGAACTTCTGTTGTTTTTCTTCTGGGGGAAATGGGGCTGGCCTTAAGTGTCAGCAGTCACAGACATGGAAGGATCACATAGAATAACAAGTAAGAGGCCCTTTTAGGAGTGGAATACTTGAATGAGATCGATGAGATCATCGTGACCGGAGGCAGGCCGCTGCATGGAAGCGTCCGGATCCAGGGGTCAAAAAATGCGGCACTTCCGGTTATGGCAGCAGCACTCTTAAGTACCGGGACCAGTGTACTGCGGGGATGCCCGAGAATCAGTGATGTATATTTGATGGAAAAGATCCTGAAATATCTGGGGGCAGAAACCTGGTGGGAAGGTCAAGATCTTTATCTGGACTGTAGCCATGCGGACGGCACCATGATACCGGAGTGTTATTCCGGAAAAATGCGTTCTTCCGTGATCTTAATGGGAGCAATGCTGGGGCGGAGCAAAAAGGCACATACAGGATATCCCGGAGGCTGTGTGATCGGGAAGCGGCCGGTGGATCTTCATATCCAGGTTTTGCGCCGCCTTGGGGCAGCTGTGGTGGAAAACGGCGGGATGATCCGGGCATCCTGTGGAAAACTCCGAGGTGCAGAGATGTTTTTTCAAAAAAGAAGTGTAGGCGCTACAGAACAGGGCATTTTGGCAGCGGTCCTTGCAGAGGGGAAAACAGTCCTTAACGGCTGCGCCTGTGAACCGGAAATTTATTGGCTTTGCATTATCTTACCGGAATGGGGGCAAGATCCGGATTCGTGAAAATGGCTGTATCTGTATTGAAGGGGTGGAGAAGCTTGAAGCTGGCGATGGCTGCATTCCACCAGACCGTATTGTCGCCGGAACCTATCTCATGGCAGCGGCGGCAACCAGAGGAGAGATCATCCTGGAAAATCCGCCTCTGGAGGAAATGGATGGAATCCTGGACGTATATCGGAAAATGGGTGGACAATGCCGCAGGGTAGGTGGTAAACTAATAGTCAACGGAAAAAATATAGGTTTTCCCCTGGAGCTTCTGGAAACAGAAGTTTATCCGGGATTTCCTACAGACCTGCAGTCTCCTGCGATGGCGGTACTGGCCACGATCCCGGGAGTGAGCAGGATCCGCGAGAAGATTTTTGAAGACAGATATAAAACAGCTTCATGGCTCTGTAAAATGGGAGCACAGATCCAGATCCGGGATGGAGTTGCTGTGATATACGGAGGGCAGCCCCTGACCGGTTGTACTGTGGAAGCAGAGGAACTTCGCGGTGGTGCGGCACTTGTGATCGCAGCACTTGCCGCGCAGGGGATTACCAGGATCCGGGGCTGTTGTTTCATAGAAAGAGGCTATGAACATATTTGTGAGGATCTGACCGCACTGGGCGGTCTGCTGATAAAGGACAGAGGAACTTTATGAAAACATCAAAAAAAAAGCCACTGAAAGCAGTTGGCGGACTTCTTGTCCTGCTGCTGGCAGGAATTATTTTCTTTTTTACGTATTATCAGGTAGATGAAGTGCAGGTGATGGGCAGCAGCCATTATTCTGAAAAACAGATCAGGAAGATGGTGCTTAGGGGGCCGCTGGCATCCAATTCTGTTCTTGCACCGCTTCTTTATACTAAGCAGAACACAAAGGATGTTCCCTTTATAGAAGGCTATACCGTAACAAGGCTGAACCGGCACACCATCTGTGTCAGTGTGAAGGAGAAGGATATCGTTGGCTGTATCCCTTATCTGGACAGTTATATTTATTTTGACAGAAACGGTATTTTTGTGGAAGGATCCACGGAACGTAACGAAAAAATCCCGTTTTTTGACGGGATCAAAGTCAAAAAAGTGATCCAGAACGAGAAACTCCCCATCAAGGATGAAACGGTGATGAACACGGCAGTTGCTCTTTCTACTATTTGCAAAAAATGATAAGGTTCCGGATCACATTGAATTTGAAGACGACGGACAGATCAGTCTTGTTTACGGGGATATCACAGTTAAACTTGGAAAGGATGAATATCTGGAAGACAAAATGACCAGAGTTCTGGCTATCCTTCCGATGATTTCCGAAAAAAAAAGGAATTCTCCATGCAGAAAATGTAAATGATAATTCCAAGAACATTACCCTGGAGCAGGAACAGGATGAGAGCCAGACTTCCGCAGAAAACTGGACCGGAGGCTATGATGAGGAAGGAAATTACACCGGAGAAGGCGAATACGACGAAAATGGCAACTATGTAGGACCGAAACCGCAGACGGATCTGGAGTATGCGCAGGAAAACTGGGTAGGTGGCTATGATGAAGAGGGAGATTACACAGGCAGTGGTGAGTACGATGCCAACATGACCTATGTAGCGAAGCCCCACAGAAGAAACCATGGCAGAAAAAGGAAACTGGAAGGGCGGTTACCGGGAAGACGGAGGCTATGACGGAGTCAGTGAATATGACCGTGATGGCAATTATGTAGGCACCCTGGAGGATTATCAGGCTTCGGCAGAAAGCTCCGGAGACGGAACAGACTCCGAAGATCCAGATGCTCAGAGTACGGATACCGAAGATACAGAAAATGAAGAAGACTCTTCAGACAGCAGTACGGACAGCACCGAGGAAGAGGCTGATTACAGCAGTGATCAGGAAGAAGGAGCTGAGGATTATGATGAAAATTCGTACAGCGATTACAGTGATGAGTCCGATTATGAGTAAAGATAAAAAAGCTTTCTTAATATATAGTACCGGTATTTGGGCATTTTGCCAGAGATTGTTTTGTAAATGTTTCGGTTAATAGAAACAGTGCCGAAATTTAGTGAAAAAAGTATAAAAAAACAAAATTAATGGTTGATTAATTACCGAAAAAATATATGATATAACTATGTGTATATGTAGCTTGGAATAGATTATTACACTGAATCGGATATCAGGTAGAAATAAAGGAGGAAGTACATTGTTAGAGATAATGACGAATGAGGCTGAGTCTTCTGCGAAAATTATTGTAATTGGAGTAGGCGGCGCAGGTAATAATGCAGTAAACAGAATGGTGGAAGAGGCCATTGGCGGAGTTGAGTTTGTAGGTGTTAATACCGATAAACAGGCTCTGACACTGTGTAAAGCTCCGACTGTACTTCAGATTGGTGAGAAAATTACGAAAGGTCTCGGCGCTGGTGCACAGCCGGAGGTTGGACAGAAGGCAGCTGAGGAGAGCATTGAGGAAGTTAAGAAGATCATCGAGGGAGCGGACATGGTTTTCGTTACCTGTGGTATGGGAGGCGGAACCGGAACCGGAGCTGCTCCTGTGATCGCCGGTGCGGCAAAAGAGATGGGTATCCTGACTGTCGGTGTTGTTACCAAGCCTTTCCGTTTTGAAGCAAAGACCCGTATGAACAATGCACTTGCGGGAATCGAAAATCTGAAGAAAGCAGTTGACACATTGATTGTCATCCCAAATGACAAATTACTTGAAATCGTTGACAGAAGAACAACCATGCCGGAAGCACTGCGTAAGGCTGATGAGGTTCTTCAGCAGGCAGTACAGGGTATTACAGACCTGATCAATCTGCCGGCTCTGATCAACCTTGACTTTGCAGATGTGCAGACAGTCATGACAGACAAGGGAATCGCTCATATCGGTATCGGTGAGGCAAGAGGTGATGACAAGGCTATGGAGGCTGTACAGCAGGCGGTATCTTCTCCGCTTCTTGAGACAACCATCAAGGGCGCTACTCATGTGATCATCAACATTTCCGGAGATATTTCTCTTATGGATGCCAACGATGCTGCAAGCTATGTACAGGAGCTTACAGGTGAGGATGCAAACATCATCTTTGGTGCTATGTATGATGATTCTGTTGCAGATTATGCGAGAATTACAGTTATTGCTACAGGTCTTACAGACAATAACCTTCAGAACACACCATTTGGAAACAGAGCTTCCAATTCTGTATTCGGAAACACCAAAAAAACAAGCCAGTCACAGCCAGGCGGTATGAACCTTAACATGCCAAGCTTCAGCCTGCCGACTATGAATTCCACACAGTTTGGAACAAAGGCTCCTACAAGCACTGTTCAGAAAAAGGATATCCAGATCCCGGATTTTCTTAAGAACAGATAATAAATGAACATGATAAGATCCGGCAGAGACTCCATCTGGAACGTTGCCGGATCTTTTTGACTTTCTGATCAAAAGAAACAGGAATGTCTGCTCTGTATGGAAACAGGATTTCTGTTCAGGATATCAGCATTCGCAGCTGAAAGTATCACATTTTGTATCACAGCAGCGATGCGCATTGGCACCGGATACATTGATGGAAGCTGCGGTGCATTTGCAGTGCTCATTGTAGGTGCAGTTGTGTGCTTTGCAGTCGATGTTAATGGTCTCACACCCACAGCAGGGATCTGCGGAATTTTTTACAGCACACTCTTCCTGGTCACGGAAGCTTTCACAGGCGGTGTCGTCCGCATAACGAGCATCTGCACCTTCGACACTGATGGATCCCCTGGAGCAGAGAGAATTTTTGTTATAGCAGCAGTTGTGTGCGGAGCATTTAAGACTTGTCATAAAAGTGTCCTCCTGATAATTATGATTTTACCGGAAACCGTCAGCCTGCCGGAATGCGCATCCTTTCTGATCGTCAGCACTGCGGTAAGGCTTGACAGATTCCGATGTTGCATAGTATGTCCGGAAGAAGAAAAATTTATACTCAAAAAATAAATACATAATAATATAAAAAACAGTTGACAAATAGCAGACACCATGGTATCCTCTTAAAGTACGTAGCGAAAAGAAAGCAGAGTTCACTCTCACCTCAGCGCTGAAGATAAGCGACTCAGGTCAATATTGCACAGTACTGCGAACGGACCAACCATCAGTGCGCAGGTGTAATTATTTGAAGTGTGGACATCTGTCTGCGCTTTTTTGTGCGGCTTAAGCTACATTAATGAGAAAGAAAAAAATAATTCTATCATGTTCATGGAGGTGTACAACAATTAGCGGTTTAATGATTAACGAACAGATCAGAGACAGAGAGGTACGCTTGATTGGTCCGGACGGAGCTCAGCTTGGAATCGTGTCCGCCAGAGAAGCGATGGCGAAAGCGCAGGAGGCAGGACTTGACCTTGTAAAGATTGCCCCACAGGCGAAACCGCCGGTATGCAAGATCATCGATTACGGTAAATACCGTTACGAGCTTGCAAGAAAAGAAAAAGAGGCCAGAAAAAAGCAGAAAACCATCGATGTCAAAGAAGTGCGTCTTTCCCCGAACATTGATACGAATGATTTGAAGACGAAGGTAAATGCAGCAAGAAAGTTCCTTAGCAAGGGCGACAGAGTTAAGGTTACACTTCGTTCCGCGGAAGAGAGATGGCACATATGTCCAGCAGTAGGCATGTGCTTGATGACTTCGCAGATCTTCTGTCCGATATAGCGACTGTAGAGAAGGCTCCGAAGGTAGAAGGCAGAAGCATGACTATGTTTCTGACTGAGAAACGGTAGATATCTCAGTCTTCACGGCAACAGCCGGGCAGAACGGGATGCTATATAAAATTTAGAAGTACCAAATCAAGGAGGAATTCATAATGCCAAAAATTAAAACTTGCAGAGCAGCAGCAAAGCGCTTTAAAAAAACAGGTACAGGAAAATTAGTAAGAAATAAAGCCTACAAGAGCCATATCCTTACAAAGAAATCTCAGAAGAGAAAGAGAAATCTGAGAAAATCTACTGTTGTTGATTCTACTAATGTAAAGAGCATGAAGAAAGTATTACCATATTTATAAGATAGAGAAGACGAACAGGAGGAGAATTAAGAAATGGCAAGAATTAAAGGCGGATTAAACGCAAAGAAAAGACATAACCGTACATTAAAACTGGCAAAAGGCTACAGAGGAGCCCGTTCCAAACAGTATAGAGTAGCAAAACAGTCTGTAATGAGAGCTCTTACAAGCTCCTATGCAGGAAGAAAACAGAAGAAACGTCAGTTCAGACAGCTCTGGATCGCTCGTATCAACGCAGCAGCAAGAATGAACGGACTTTCTTACAGCAAAATGATGCACGGCCTTAAGGTTGCAAACATCGACATCAACAGAAAGATGCTTGCAGAGATGGCTGTTAACGATGCAGCAGGCTTCACAGCTCTTGCTGAGATCGCTAAGAAAGCAATCGCATAAGTAAAGTATTAAGAGACGAAGGAGTCCAGGGAATTTTTCCCTGGATTTTTTTTTTGTAAAAAAATTCAGACAATTTGCCGAAAAACGACACAAGCTGTACAGCGGACAAGTGTCCGCGTTGTGCAATCAGACGAAAAACAACAGATAACTAAATTTGCCCTTGAAATAAAAAATATGCGATGCTATAATTTTACCATTAAACATTAGTAACGCGACAAAGCGCAGGAGGAGAGATTATTATGAAGAATTGGAAGAAAGTAATCGGCGTTGCATCAGCAGCAGCGATGACAGCAGCGATGATGATGCCTACATCAGTTTTTGCAGCAGATGAGACATTTAAGATCGGTGTGATTGGACCGATGACAGGTGATTACGCACAGTACGGTACCAACGTATACAACGCAGCCAAGATCGCAGCTGATGAGATCAACGAGAACGGTGGATTCAACGGATATAAAGTAGAGATTCTTGACGCAGGTGATGACCAGGGAGATCCGGAGAAGGCTGTTAACGCATACAATGACCTGATCGATAAAGGAATGCAGATGCTCTGTGGAACTGTAACATCCGGTTCCTGTATCGCAGTAGGAGCTGAGGCAGCTGAGGATACATTCCTCTTCACACCATCCGCAACAGCACTTGACTGTATCACAGCAGGAACAAACGAGTTCCGTATGTGCTTCACAGACCCGGCACAGGGAACCAAATCTGCTCAGTACATTTCCGAGCACAAACTTGCAACGAAAATAGCAGTACTTTATGATTCCGCTGCTGACTACAACTCCGGTGTACATGACGCATTCGTTGCAGCAGCTGCTGATGACGGACTTGAAGTAGTTGCAGATGAGGCTTACACAACAGACAGCAACACAGACTATTCTGTACAGCTTGCAAAGATCAAGAAGAGCGGCGCTGAGCTTCTTTTCCTTCCGAACTACTATTCCGACAATGCGCTGATCCTTCAGCAGGCATCTGAGGCAGGACTTGACATTAAATTCTTTGGTGTAGATGGCATGGATGGTATCCTCAATGTAGAGAACTTCGATAAATCCCTTGCAGAGGGTGTTATGCTTCTGACACCATTCTCCGCAACAGCTACAGATGAGAAGAGCCAGAACTTCGTAAAAGCATACGGCGATGCTCACAACGGTGAGATCCCGAACCAGTTTGCGGCAGATACATATGATGTACTTTACGCAATGCAGCTTGCAGCTGACGATGCAAAGATCACACCAGATATGGAAAATGCAGACATCAGTGCAGCAATGAGCGCATCCATGGCAAACATCGAGCTTGACGGACTTACCGGAAAAGCAAAATGGACCGAGGATGGCGAGTGTGATAAAGAGCCGAAAGCATTCGAGATCAAAGACGGTGCTTATGTAGAGATGAAATAAGTAATTTCTGTTAACGTTAGGGGTCAGGGGACGGTCACCTTTAGTGGGAACCGTCCCCTTTTTCCCTTATCAATAAACAATTAAAAGAGGTGCGTTATGAGTTTTATATCTTATTTAAAAGACGGCATCAGTCTTGGCAGTATCTATGCGATCATCGCACTTGGATATACCATGGTTTATGGTATTGCCAAGATGCTGAACTTCGCACACGGAGATGTTATCATGGTGGGAGCTTATATCATCCTTACCTGTATCACAAAAGGCGGCATGTCACCGATCCTTGCTGTGATCCTTTCCGTTGTGATCTGTACACTGCTTGGTGTTGTCATTGAGAAGGTAGCTTACAGTCCACTTAGAAAAGCTTCCTCAAACCTGGCCGTTCTTATCACGGCTATCGGTGTCAGTTATCTGCTTCAGAACCTGGCACTTCTGATCTTCGGCGCAGATGCCAAGAGTTTCGTAGCTGTTATCAAAGTTCCGTCCATCACACTGTTTGACGGTGAGCTTACCATCAAGGGAATCACCATCGTAACCATCCTTGCATGTATCATCATCATGGTGGGACTTTCCCTCTTTGTAAAAAAGACAAAACCTGGCCGTGCCATGCAGGCGGTTTCCGAGGACAGAGATGCGGCACAGCTGATGGGAGTTAACGTCAATGCGACAATTTCCCTCACATTTGCCATCGGTTCCGGACTTGCAGCGATTGCAGGCCTTCTGCTCTGTCAGACTTATCCGACACTGACTCCGTACACAGGAGCCATGCCTGGTATCAAGCTTTCGTAGCTGCTGTATTCGGTGGAATCGGTTCGATTCCGGGAGCTATGGTCGGCGCATCCTTCTGGGAATCATCGAGATCTTCGGAAAAGCTTATATTTCTTCCCAGGTTGCAGATGCGATCGTATTTGCAGTCCTGATCGTCGTGCTTCTTGTAAAACCTACCGGACTGTTCGGCAAGAACATCCAGGAGAAAGTGTAAGGTGGCCGATATGAAGAATATGAAAAACAAAACAACAAAAAATAACATGATCAACTATGGAATTGTCATTGTGCTTTTTGTGATCGTACAGGCACTTTCCTCAACTGGAAATCTTTCCAGACTTCTTATGGGACTTCTTGTTCCCCTTTGTGTTTATACCATTGCATCAGTTTCCCTGAACCTGGTAGTCGGTTTTTCCGGTGAGCTGAGCCTTGGACATGCGGGCTTCATGTGCGTGGGAGCTTTTTCCAGTGCCCTGTTTTCACAGGTTGCTGCAGACTCCATTCCGCAGGTTCCTCGCTTTATCCTTGCAATCCTTGTAGGTGCGGCAGTTGCAGCACTGTTCGGTGTGATCATCGGTATTCCGGTACTTCGTCTCCGCGGTGACTACCTGGCTATTGTTACACTGGCTTTTGGTGAGATCATCAAGAACCTGATCAATGTACTTTACATTGGCGTGGATGACAAAGGACTTCACGTTGCAACAAGTGCAGCCGGTCTTCATCTGGAAGCCGGCGGAAAGCAGATTCTCAAAGGTGCCCTTGGTATTTCGGGAACAGCAACTCTTTATAAAGATATCAAGAATTACTTTTTCCTGATCGGCGTGATCCTGCTTCTTCTCACATTGTTTATTGTACAGAACCTTGTAAACTCCAGAAGCGGACGTGCTATTATGTCAACCAGGGACAACCGTATTGCAGCGGAGTCTGTAGGAATCAATATCACCAGATATAAGCTGCTGGCATTTACCATTTCTGCAGCCCTTGCAGGAGTTGCAGGTGTGCTGTATGCACATAACCTTTCTCTTCTTAAGGTTTCTGTATTCGATTACAATATGTCCATTCTGGTACTTGTGTATGTAGTACTTGGAGGAATCGGAAATATCAGAGGATCTATCATTGCAACCATTATCCTCTATGCACTGCCTGAGCTTCTCCGCGGATTTGCAAACTACCGTATGCTGATCTATGCTATCGTGCTGATCATCATGATGCTCTTTAACTGGGCACCGGCAGCAAGAGACTGGAGAGCACGTATGGTAGAGAAATTCAAAGGCAAAAAAGAGAAAAAGGAGGTGGCCTGATCATGGCAATGCTGGAAGTAAATAATCTGTCTATCCAGTTCGGCGGTCTTCGTGCTGTTGACGGCTTTAATATGACCATTGAGAAGGGACAGCTCTATGGACTGATCGGACCCAACGGTGCCGGTAAGACAACGGTATTCAACCTTCTCACAGGTGTATACAAACCAACAGAGGGAATCATCAGACTGGACGGCCAGGACATCACCGGAAAAAGCACCATCGAGATTAACAAGGCCGGAATCGCAAGAACCTTCCAGAATATCCGTCTTTTCAAGGATATGCCGGTTCTTGATAATGTAAAAGTAGGACTTCACAATCATCATCCATATTCCACACTGACCGGGATCTTAAGACTGCCGAAATATTACAAGGTAGAAAAAGAGATGAATGAACGTGCCATGGAGATACTGAGGGTGTTTGACCTGGATAAGGAAGCAGACACTCTGGCAGGAAATCTGCCTTATGGTAAACAGCGTAAACTGGAGATCGCCAGAGCTCTTGCCACAGAGCCGAAGCTTCTTCTCCTGGATGAGCCGGCGGCTGGTATGAACCGAATGAGACACAGGAGCTGATGGATACTATCCGTTTTGTGCGGGAGCATTTTGATATGACTGTTCTTCTGATCGAGCACGACATGAAACTGGTGGGCGGTATCTGTGAGGAACTTACAGTTCTGAACTTCGGTCAGGTACTGATCCAGGGTGAGACATCTGCAGTGCTGAAAGACCCGACGGTTATCACTGCATATCTGGGAGAATAAGGAGGAACGAGACAATGGCAATGTTGGAAGTAAAGGACCTCCAGGTCTATTATGGTGTGATCCAGGCTCTGAAGGGAATTTCTTTTCATGTAAATCAGGGAGAGGTTATTGCGCTGATCGGTGCCAATGGCGCCGGAAAGACAACCACACTTCAGACACTTACCGGAATTCTTTCTCCGAAGTCCGGAAGCATTGTGTTTGAGGGAAAAGACCTCACAAGAACACCAGCCCATAAGATCGTAGAAATGGGAATGGCACACGTTCCGGAGGGAAGACGTGTATTTGCGGATATGTCCGTTTATGAGAATCTGCTCCTTGGAGCCTATACAAGAAAGGACAAGGCAGAGATCGCAGAAAGTCTTGCAAGTGTATACAAGAGATTTCCGCGTCTGGAAGAACGTAAAGGACAGCGTGCCGGAACACTTTCCGGTGGTGAGCAGCAGATGCTTGCCATGGGACGTGCACTGATGAGCAGACCAAGGATCATTTTGATGGATGAGCCGTCCATGGGTCTGTCGCCGATTTTTGTAAATGAGATTTTTGACATTATCCGCGAGGTAAGTGAGAGCGGAACTACAGTGCTTCTGGTTGAGCAGAATGCGAAGAAGGCTCTTTCCATTGCGGACAGAGCGTACGTTCTGGAAACAGGAAGCATTACTATGGATGGAAAGGCAGAGGATCTTCTGAATGACGAGGCCGTTCAGAAGGCATATCTTGGAGAGTAGGGGGAAAGACATGGATAATTTCGTAATTACCATTGCAAGACAGTATGGAAGCGGTGGACGTACCATCGGAGAGGAGCTTGCAAAGAAATTAGGGATTTCTTACTATGACAAGGATATCATCCGCATGGCATCTGAGGAGAGCGGCATTCATGAGCAGCTCTTTGGAAGGGCAGATGAAAATGTCAGCACAAAGCAGAGATTTTTTGCAAAGTCCGGAATCTACAAGGGTGAGCTGATCCCGCCTCAGAGCAAGGATTTTACATCCGATGAGAACCTGTTTAATTATCAGGCAAAGGTAATCCGGCAGCTGGCAGAAACAGAGTCCTGTGTGATCATCGGACGTTGTGCAAATATGATCCTGAAGGATTATTCCAATGTTCTTCGTGTGTTTGTTTACGGAGACTGGGATTTCCGTATCCGTGAGGCAAGTAAGAAGCTCAGCGGAACTACAAAGGATATTGAGAAATTTATGCAGAAGGATGACAAACGCAAAGAAGATTTCTGCAAACGTTTCATGGGTGTTGACTGGGCAGACATGACGAAATACAATCTGTGCCTGGATAACGGTACCCTTGGTTATGAGAAATGCGTGGAGGAGATCGAGAGTGCACTTGAGATTCTGAAAAAATAAGACATATATCAGAGAATATTCCCCGGGAAAGAAAAGCCAAAAGTCTTTTCCCGGGGATTTTTTCATATATTGTGGAAAACTATATTTGATCCGGCGGGAAATATGGATAAGCGAAAAAAATATTTCTGTGTAGTGGCAATGGTATTGATCCTGCTCAGCGGATATGGAAAAATCTCAGACAGTGCATTTCGGATGCGGGTGACCAGAATGATCGCCGGTGAGGGGATGCTCCGGCTGGTGGCGGCGCAGTACGGACAAAAAGCAGCAGAACCGGTGGCTGAGACAGCCTCTGACAGAAGCGAAAAAGAGGATCGTCCACGTGTGGCTCTTACCTTTGATGATGGACCACATGCAACATATACACCTCTGCTTCTGGATGGCCTGCGGAAGCGTGGAATCCATGCCACATTCTTATGGGAAAAAATATCCGGGGAAATGAGGAGATCGTAACGCAGATGCAGAGAGACGGTCATCTCATCGGTAATCACACGTATGATCACGTGCAGCTTGATAAGATTCCTGGTGATCAGGCCTGTCAGCAGATCATAAAGACGAATAATGAGATCTACGAGATCACCGGAGAATATCCCATGTACCTTCGCCCGCCCTACGGTGCCTGGCCGAAGGATCTGGAGCTCTGTGTGACCATGTTGCCGGTATTCTGGGATGTGGATACCCTGGACTGGAAATCAAAAAATGTCCGTTCTGTGGAAAATATCGTAAAAAGACAAGTGAAGGATGGCTCCATTATCCTGATGCATGACAGCTTTTCTACATCCGTGGAAGCGGCCCTGGAGATCGCGGATATGCTTACGGAAGAAGGATATGACCTGGTAACTGCAGATCAGCTGCTGGTGATGTAACTGTGATTTGCCGAAAAGGCAGAAACGATTGCTTTTTTATGTGCAAACAGGTAAAATTATAAAAATAAGGAATCTGTCCGTATGCCGGAAACAAATGAAACGATCGTTGCCGGATACAAATCTATGAAAAGAATACGGATCGTGAATATCCGCTTTTTACAGAAAATACAGGAGTGAAAGCCATGGATTTATTTGAATACGCAAAGTCAAAAACGCTCGATCAGGAGTCACCTCTTGCATCCAGGCTGCGTCCGCGAACACTGGATGAGGTGGTGGGACAGCAGCACATCGTAGGAAAAGATAAATTGCTGTATCGTGCCATAAAGGCGGATAAGCTGACATCTGTTATTTTTTACGGCCCTCCGGGAACCGGAAAGACCACCCTGGCAAAAGTCATCGCCAATACCACAAGCGCCAGCTTTACCCAGATCAATGCAACTGTAGCAGGGAAGAAAGATATGGAAGCAGTTGTAAAGCAGGCACAGGACGATCTCGGCATGTATGGAAAAAAGACCATTTTGTTCATTGATGAGATCCACCGTTTCAACAAGGGACAGCAGGATTATCTTCTTCCCTTTGTGGAGGACGGGACCATCATTCTTATCGGGGCCACAACAGAGAATCCATATTTTGAGGTAAACGGAGCGCTTCTTTCAAGATCGATCATCTTTGAATTGAAGTCCCTGGAGATACCGGAGATAAAGGAACTGATCCTGCGTGCGGTTAACGATCCGGAACGTGGAATGGGAAGCTATGGGGCGGTGATCGAGGAGGATGCTCTGGAATTTCTGGCAGATATGGCAGGAGGAGACGCCAGAAGCGCCTTAAACGCCATAGAACTGGGAATCCTCACCACACCTCGTGATACAGACGGTAAGATCCATCTGACCCTTGAGGTGGCTTCTGAGTGTATCCAGAAGCGGGTGGTGCGCTACGATAAGAACGGGGACAATCATTATGATATCATTTCTGCCTTTATCAAGAGCATGCGAGGCTCCGACCCGGATGCGGCAGTCTATTATCTGGCAAAAATGCTCTATGCAGGAGAAGATGTGAAATTTATCGCAAGAAGGATCATGATCCTTGCTTCCGAAGATATCGGAAACGCAGATCCACAGGCCCTCTGCGTGGCAACGGCAGCAGCACAGGCAGTGGAACGTGTGGGAATGCCGGAGTCCAGATCATTCTTTCCCAGGCAGTTACATACATGGCCTGTGCACCCAAGAGCAATTCTGCAGTAAATGCCATACAGGAAGCCATGCGCTGCGTGAAGGCGAAGAAGACAACCGTTCCGGTGCATCTGCAGGATGCCCATTATGGTGGCCACGAAGTCTGGGTCATGGTATCGGATATAAATATGCCCATGATTATCCGAACCATTATGTAAACCAGCAGTATCTGCCATCAGAGATCCAGGGGGAACATTTTTATGAGCTCAGTGATATGGGATATGAAAAGAAACTGAAAGAGCATATGAAGAAGATCCACGAAGAAGCGAAATAAATGAATATAAGTAAAACGGAGGAGCCTCTCAGAGAAGCTCCTCCATTATTTTGTCATAAACATTCTGGTATTTATAAGGCCAGCTTTCACATACAGACTGTGCAGCAGCAAGATTTGGCACATTGATGCTGAGATCAACGATGCTGACGCCGCTTTCGATGATCCGCAGACGTACCGAGTAGCTGCCCTCTTTGGTGGGATAGTAATCTGCAGGAGTCAGGAGATGTTCTTCGATCTTGCAGTGGAGGGAATTGAGATATTCTTCCACTTCTTTCTTGATGTCAGAGGAAAGTTCTTTGGAAAAATATTTCAGAGTGTTTTTTCCCTCGGAGGTCAGTCGATAGTAACTGCGGTTGGACTGTGAAGACATTTCCACCAGATCTGCCTCCACAAGTTCGGAAACTGCCTGCTGGAGCTGAAAATAATTGGTGTATTTCCGGTCCAGGATAAAATCGGTGATCTGGGAATTTGTGAGATCCCCATCGGAATTCTGCAGCATATATAAAATAATAAGCTTATAGGTTGTAAAAGGTGATGCCATAAGAATCCTCCTTTTTACTGGCTGCGGGAAAGGGCTTCGAGAGCTTTTCCCTGAAAACTTGCTCTTTCTTTCATCCGGTGATGAAGAAGGTTTAAAACTTCTCGTTTGCGGCTGGCCCATAAAGGTGCGATCAGCAGATCCTTCGGTCCGTCGCCGGTGACCCGGTGGATCACGATATCCGGTCTGAGATGTTCCAGACAGTCAATGACAAGGTTCAGATACTCGTCTCGTTCATAAGTGCGGAAAAGGCCGGCTTCATGATCAGCGGCAAGATCTGTACCACGCAGTACATGAAGAAGCTGCAGCTTGATCCCCTGGATATCCATGCGTTCAGATAAGCCATTGTTTCCAGGATATCCTTCCGGCTTTCGCCGGGAAGCCCCAGGATGGTGTGGACGATCACTTCGATGCCGCCTGCGCGGAGATTTTTTACTGCGGTATCAAAACAGGACAGTGGATAGCCGCGCCGTATATATCTGGCGGTATCTTCATGGATAGTCTGGAGTCCCAGCTCCACCCACACCGGTTTGATCTGGTTCAGGGAATCAAGAAGATCCAGTACATCATCTCCCAGACAGTCCGGTCTGGTACCAATGGACAGTGCCACGATATCCGGATGGGAGATGGCTTCTGTGAAGATCTTACGCAGGTGTTCCACAGGAGCGTATGTGTTTGTATATGCCTGAAAATAGGCGATATATTTATGAATCGGGCGTTTGGAAGAGAGACTTTTGATCTGTGTGTTGATCTGCTCTGTAATGGAAAGAGCGGCGTTTGCTGCAAAATCTCCGCTTCGCCCTGGCTGCAGAAGATGCAGCTTTTTTGCCCAGGGTGCCGTCACGGTTGGGACAGGACATGCCGCCGTTTAATGCAACCCGGTAGACCTTTTCGCCGTATCGCTCCCGGAGCATATAGTCCAGAGAATGATAAGGCTTGTCGTTCCAGCGCTTCATTATGCCTCTTTCGGTTCGTTTTTCTCTTCGCTGTTTTCTTCGTTTTCATCTTTCGGTATATAGTTATCGAAGATCTTACAAAGATCTTTGATTTCCAGTAGGCCAGCGTGGAAAATCCCATCAGAATAAAAAGCATAATCAGGATGGATGTAAACTGTGCGTAGCTCACATAAGCAAAAAGCCACATCAGTAAGAGCGGAGACGCAGAGATCACAAGCATCAAAAGTGTCAGCGGAAGATGGCGGACGGACATCAGGAATGCATTTACAAAGGTATTCTTGACGGAATTAAAAAATTTGGAAAGGATCGGATAAATGTACAGAAGGATCATCGCATAGATCAGTGCAAATGCAATGAACAGACTGAAAAGTCCTTTGTACATAGCTCCGCTTCCGGCTCTGGCGATCCGAAGATCGATAAACAGAACAGCAGCGGTGAGGAGCATGATGATATTGATGATGGTCGCCTGTTTGAAGTTCTGTTTGAAGGAGTGGAAAAAGCTGCGGGCAATATAGGATTCCTCGTCTCTTGCCATCTTTAGTGTGACATAGTAGAGAGCTGTTATGGAGGCGCCTGCGGTGACAACCGGAATACAGCAGAGGATGCACAGAAAATTCAGAAGAAGCAGGTCTGCTACGCGTCCCATGAACACGAAGAATTTGTTGTCCATGTTGAAAAAACGATTCATTTGATAAGTCTCCTTTTCTTTTGGATATTATTTTAAGTATACCCAATCACAGCAGAAAAAGCAAATCCCAAATGTTTTCCGAGGTAGTGGAAATGGGAAAATCATGTGTCCGCCATAGAAAGACAAAATAGCAAAATAGTTTATTAAATTTCCCTAAAAGGCTTGCTTATCACGATTTAGAGTGTTAAAATATCAGTATTGTATTAGACGAAAATTATGTATTTTAAAGGAGCGTAACAATGAGCAAAAAAATCAGGACGGAGCTGTGGATCATCTTTTTGAAGCGATCCTGTGCCTGAAGGACAAGGAAGAGTGTTATACATTTTTTGAGGATGTGTGCACCATCAATGAGCTGCTTTCTTTATCTCAGCGCTTCGAGGTAGCCAAGATGCTTACTGATAAGCGTACATACCTTGATATTTCCGAGAAAACAGGAGCTTCCACAGCTACGATCAGCCGTGTGAACCGTTCCCTGAACTATGGAAATGATGGTTATGAGATGGTATTTGCACGTATGAAGAAGGATAACGGGGAGCAGGGCGGCGAAGCAGAATAAGGCTTACGTCCATACCGTGATGATAACGGATAATACTGTAACGAAAAAGAGACAGGCGATTGTGCGACTGTCTCTTTTTTTTCGGTGCGCCCGGCGACGCACGTTTATGACCGGATGTAAGCTCCGGATATTATTTGTCTTTTTTTGAGAAATCCGTATCTTTTGAGGAATTCATGTGGTCGATCATGTTTTCGATGATCATTTTTTTCATGTATACGTCGAAGCTAAGAAGACAGATAAAGGAAAACTGGTGAAGGAATTCCTTATCCTCCGGGTCGGCGTCCTCAAAAATTTCTCCGGCACTTTTGAAACGGCGCATAAGATCCTTTTCCAGGTAACGGATCTGTGACTGCTCCATACTGAAAACCTCCTGGTAGATGTAAGTCATGTCCTTTTCTGTAACGGACTTGAAGTATTTCTCGGTGATCGGTCCCAGAAGGGTCTGGATATCATTGATGGAGAGGATATTCTTAAAATAGTAGATAAAGATCAGCATCAGCAGATGCTCCCGGGAATACCGCTTCTTTTCCGGCGGGGGAAGGAGCTTGTTCTTTGCGTAATTGTTGATCATGGTCTTGGTCAGGATTTTGTCATCATCATGACGCTTGGTGGAAGCGAGATTATCTTCCATAAAGGTTGTGACCTGATCCATGTAAAGAGCAATATTGGGAATTTCATCGGGTTTTATATAATCAAGCTCAGCAATTTTTGCAAAAATGCTGTTCATCATTTCTTTTTCGTTTTCTGTCATCGCATTATCACCTCTGCTCCCTATTATATAGTTTTAAATACTACTTGTAAAGAAACTTTTTTCAGAGAGGTGGGTTTACCGGAAAGTAAGTCATGATAGTATATAAAGATACTGTTCATATGGAAAAAGAAATGGAGATCAAAATGAGTATACATGATGCTTTGGACACATTGAATCCTATGCAGCGGGAAGCTGCCGTACATACAGAGGGACCACTTCTGATCCTCGCAGGAGCCGGTTCCGGAAAAACAAGAGTGCTGACCCACAGGATCGCCTATTTAATGGAAGAAAAGGGTGTAAACCCATGGAATATCCTGGCGATCACCTTTACCAACAAGGCCGCCAGTGAGATGCGGGAACGTGTGAATAAAATTGCGGGAATGGGTGCGGAGAGCGTATGGGTCTCCACCTTCCATTCCGCCTGCGTGAGGATCCTGCGCAGACATATTGAGGTGCTGGGCTTTGGCAGTAATTTTACCATCTATGATGCCGACGACCAGAAAACAGTCATGAAGGAAATCTTCCGGAAATTTGATATCAATACCAAGATTTACAAGGAACGAGGCGTTCTTGCTGATATTTCCCATGCCAAGGATGAACTGATCACACCGGAAGAGATGGAGCTGAATGCAGGCGGCGATCCGGATGCACGGAAGATTGCAGGTATGTATAAGGAATATCAGTCTATCCTCAGGGGAAACAATGCGCTGGATTTTGATGACCTGATCGTGAAGACTGTGGAGCTTTTTCAGCATAATCCGGATATCCTGGACTATTATCAGGAACGTTTTAAATATATTATGGTGGATGAGTATCAGGATACCAATACTGCCCAGTTTAAATTTGTAAGTCTTCTTGCTGAGAAATACAAGAATCTCTGTGTGGTTGGTGATGATGATCAGCCATCTATCGTTTTCGTGGAGCAAATATCGGGAACATCTTAGGCTTTGAGAAGGTTTTTCCAGAGGTCGTCCCGGGCCGCATCCAGCACTGTGCCGATGTGGCCATCGAACAGCTCACTGTACAGGGTGGCATCCTTGCTGTCCACCCCCTGTGCGGTGCAGTAGCGGGCGCAATCGGCGGGAGAGACCGGAGCCACTGCAAAGCTGATGCAGCGGCTCCGATGGTGGGCAAAACACCTGCCAGCGAATCCGCCGTCAACAGAAAAAGCACGCCCTCGGGCGGCTCCTCCATGACCTTCAGCAGGGCGTTGGCCGATTCCTCGTTCATCCGCTCCACATGGTAGAGCAGCACAGCGCGCCCCTCTGCCGAAAGGCTGGTGTTGAAGATCTCGCTGCGCATGGCCGTGACCTGACCGACCAGATACCGCCCGCCGCTGCCCATACCGGTCACGGAGATGGCTTCCCGGACGATGCCGGTCTCGATCTGGCCGCTGTCGCGCTTACCGGCCTTTGCCACGGCACGGCAGCACTCGCCCCGGAGCAGGCTTCGGCGGGCGCGCCGCCGTTGGGGTAAAGGTAATCCGCCGCCACACAGCGGGCCGCAAACCCGGTTCCCAGCCCCTCTTCGCCCACCAGCAGAACACTGTGGTCATGCGGCGGCCCCCAGCATCAGCCGGACGCTGGTCTTTAATTCCGAATTACCTTCCAGACGATCAATCATCATCTCCGATTTTTCCTCTTCCACTGCTCCCGGCGCACCCAGGCGCGGATGTTATGCCAGGCCTGCGGCCCGAAGAACAGAAGGAAGCCCAGCATACAGAGCAGATAGTTCAGCTTGCCCAGCATCCCCATGCTCAGGAAGCTGAACACCCACAGGGCGGCGGCAAAGATGCCGAAATATTTCACCTTGAGGGGGATGACGAAGAAGAGCAGCACCTGCAGCTCCGGGTAAAGCATGGCAAAGGCCAGCAGGAGGGAGAGGGACAGACAGTAGGTATCGGCAGAGCCTGTCAGCAGGCAGGCCAGCCACGCGCCTGCCATCCCCAGCAGGACGTAGAGGTTGAAGCGGAAATTGCCCCACTCCCGTTCCAGCGCACTGCCGACGAACCAGGTAAAATAGATGCCCAGCACCACGCTGAGCGGCCCGCCGCCTGAAAAAGGCACCAGCACAAAGGTGAACAGCCGCCAGATCTGCCGGCGAACAGGGCACTGCGGCTCAGGGAGAGATAAAAGGAAATATACTGGTTGACGAACAGTTCAATGGCGTAGACAGGATCTGGCCGCCGATGAGGATGTTGATGAGGTTGGGAATGCAGAACCGGCCGTATTTCCGTTCCAGCTTGGTGATCCAGTTCATAGGCAGAAGCTCCGTTATTCGTAAAATTTGCGCCCCGTTGGCCGGGAACGCTCTCTTTTTTCATTGTACCATGATTGGCAGGGCCATTCAAGGCGAAGGGTGTGAACAAAGGGATCTGGCTGTCTGTTCATCCGAGTGCTAAACAGCAGGTTGTATCCACTTTTGGTGTGTTCAGATGGACTTATCCACTCTTTCCACTGGGTTTTCCACCGGAATTGTGAAAAAAAGCCCGGTTTTCCCACGATGTTTTCCACTTTTTCCACTGAGTTTTCCACATTTTCCTGTGAAGCGTTTTATACATGGTGTATTGTACCGCGCGGATCTTTGCGAAAATCAGGGGAATTATGGGCCTTTGCACCTTTTTTCTGAAAGAAAGTCAAACCCGAAAATTTACTTTTTACAGCAGGCAGAAAATCCGCTCCTTGAATTTCTCCCCGTTGGAATGAAGGAGACGGTAGTTTTCCACACCCATTTTCTACAAAAATCGACCTGTGGAAAACAGCGGGAAAACCTGAGTTTCAACAAAAAGAAACAGCCCTCTCAGGCAAAGCCGTCAGGCTTTGACTGAGAGGGTTGCTCCTATAAAATCAAACGTTACATCATATTCCGGAACACGACCTGCGCGATCTGGAAGTACAGGATCAAGCTGCAGGCATCCACGATGGTGGTGATGAAGGGGGTCGCCATGATGGCCGGGTCCGCACCCAGCTTCTTGGCGGCAAGGGGCAGCATACCGCCCACCAGCTTTGCCAGGATAACGCTGAAGAACAGCGACACGCTGACGACGATGGCGTAGCCATCACATTGTCATACTGACCGGCAAAGATGAAGGTGTACATCAGGTAGATGCGCAGACCGTTCACCATGCCCAGCACCGCACCCACGATCGCGGAAACGCGGAGTTCCTTGGCCAGTACCTTGAGGAAATCGGCGGGTTCCACCTCGCCCAGCGCCAGACCGCGCACCATCAGGGTGCTGATCTGGTTGCCGCAGTTGCCGGCGGTATCCATCAGCATGGGCATGAAGGAGACCAGCAGGGGCAGGCTCACAAAGGCTTCCTCGTAATGGGTGGTGACCATGCCGGTAAAGGTGGCTGACAGCATCAGGATCAGCAGCCAGGGGATGCGCTGCTTGGCGTGGGTCCAGACACTGGTGCCAAAATAAGTCGTGGCCTCATCCGCGGGCAGAATGGCGGCCATCTTCTGCATATCCTCGGTGCTCTCATCGGTCAGAACATCGATTGCATCGTCGATGGTGATAATGCCCACAAACATGCCCTCGTTGTCCACAACGGGCATTGCGGTAAAGTCGTAGCGCTGCATCTCACGGGCCACGAACTCCTGGTCATCGGTGACCTTCACGGTGACCACGTTGTCGTCCATAATATCGACCAGCGGGGTATCAGGGTCTGCCAGCAGCAGGTCACGGGCAGAAACAACACCCTTCAGGCGGTTGCGCTCCACAACATAGTTGATATAGACGGTCTCGGCGTTCTCGCCCTGCCGCCGGATGGCATCCAGCGCCTGCCGGACATTCATCTCTTTTTTCAGCCGGACATATTCAGGGGTCATCAAGCTGCCGGCCGAGCTCTCGGGGTAGTTCAGCAGCTTGTTCAGGCTCTCGCGGGTCTGCTTGGAGGATTTCTCCAGCACCCGCTTGACCACGCCTGCGGGCATATCCTCCAGCAGGTCGGCAGCATCGTCCAGGCTCATCTCCTCAATGGCGCTGACCAGCTCCACGTCGGAGAAGGCGTTGACCAGGTCATCCCGGGCTTCATCTGACATATAGGCGAAGGCTCGGTGGCCACTTCCTTTTTCAGCAGGCGGAACACCACCAGACGGTTGTTCTCGTCCAGCTCCTCCAGCAGCTCTGCCAGGTCGGCGGGCTGCTCCTCCTCGGTGACCTCGCGCAGCTTGACGTACTGCTTTTTTACCAGCATCTTGAGCAGGCGGCTCTTGGTCAGCATCTCGGGGTCAGCCTTGACCTCATCGTCCCGGGCTTCCTCTTTCTCGGCCTCCCGGATGTCCTGCTTCAGGTCCTCTGTAGCTTCCTCGTTCAGATCTCTGGCCAGCTTCTGGCGCACCTCGTCCGGGATATCAGCGGGCAGCTCCTGCACAGGCAGGGCGGCCTCGGTCAGTTCGTTTTTCTTTTCTTCCATTTCCATTTGCGTACCTCCTACCGTATTCCGGCGGTTGGTACAGGGCAAAACAAAAGCGCCGCCAACGGCCCGCATCCACCCCTTGCCAGGGCTTCCACGCGCACAAAGCCGCGCCCTTTCTCCCCGCTGAGAAGTACCCGAACAGCACCTCTTACCGGGCAAAAAAGGCGAACGCAGCCTGCTCCATGTCCCGTCCTATCGCACCAAAACCGCATCTTCGACTATGATCCGGGTCCATTGTCCTGCGTTCACCTCCTAAAGATCTTATCCACTTTTTATTATAGCGCCGGCCAAAAGGCCGGTCAACCCTAAATGCACCGAATCAGGCGGGAATTTCCACCAAAACACGCAGAAAGCCCCTTCCAGTGCTTGCGGACCACTGAAAGGGGCTTTCTGTTTGGATATTGCCTTGGTGTGAGGAGGAATCATGTACAAGGAATCGGTTGCGGCCCCGGTTCCTTATGTCAGTAGTATAGCACCAAAAGCACGGGTTTGCATGAAAATCCTATGAAGAAATTGTAAAATAGCGAGAAGATATTTTTATCGCACCCTTGACAAAATGGGATATATCATATATTATAGAAATAGGATATATCCATAGAGGAGGGCTGCCGCTTGGAATGTTACGATGTAGACTTCTACCATAAGGAGAATGGCGACTGTCCGGTAGATGATTTTCTGGAATCCCTTGACACCAAAATGCGTGCAAAGGTATTGGGTGCTGTCGCACTGCTGGAAGCCAACGGGCCACAGCTGCGGGAGCCCTACTCCAAGTTTATTGGGGACGGGATTTTTGAGATCCGTGCTAAGCAGAGCAGCAATATCACACGTGTTCTGTATTTCTTTTACATTGGAAAGCACATTGTTCTGACCAACGGCTTTATCAAGAAAACGCAAAAAACGCCACCAGAGGAAATTGCCCTGGCCAAAAAATATCGTGCAGACTATCTTGAACGAAAGGAGAAGATATCGTGAGTGACTTTCGGAATTTTCTCAACAAACAACTGGAAGACCCTGAATTCAAAGCGGAGTGGGAGCACTTCAGCCAGAGCTTTCACTGGTACAGGCAATGATCGATGCCCGGAAGGTAAGCGGCCTGACCCAGAAGGAGCTCTCGGAGCGTACCGGCATTGCTCAGGCAGACATCAGCAAGCTGGAAAACGGCAACGCAAATCCTTCTCTGCGGACGCTGCAACGCCTTGCCGCCGGTATGGGAATGCAGGTCAAAATTGAATTCATTCCTGCTCCCGCAAAATAGTATATGGATGAGAGAACCGCTGTATGGAACATTCCGTACAGCGGTTTCTGTTTCCTTACAAAAAAAATACGCCCCGTTCACTGTAAGTGAGCGGGGCGCTAAAACGGATTCGTTTTGACTGCGGCAAGATCCCTGCAGGCAGGTCTTATGCAGCAGGCGGAGCAAGGTATCTGTTGCCAGACCTTATGCTCCTGACACACGCGGGGTGTGCTTTCAAGGACCCTCGCGGGCGCTTTGGTATTTCAAACACCCTGCCGGCGCGGTTCGCGGGCCGCGGCGGGCGAGGGAATGAAA
>ENA-OQCS01000183-OQCS01000183.1-human-gut-metagenome-genome-assembly--contig:-NODE-183-length-33218-cov-2.114079_pt1 | contig 33218 bp, 52 predicted proteins | sample MGYA00242757_ERZ504575 | MGnify/ENA primary metagenome ERZ504575 (study PRJEB26092, sample SAMD00036297) | human gut metagenome | host: Homo sapiens | study: EMG produced TPA metagenomics assembly of... | reverse complement strand
TAAGTGAAAATTTCCTCAAAAACAGACAAAACACCATCACGTTTTCACGCTTTGTCGCTTCGCTCCCGTTTTTCGCTCACGCAATCTCGGACAACGACTTGAACGCCTCCACGCTCCCCGCCATCACGATTTTGCCGCGGAAGGCCAGACGGGAACCGCGACCCGTATCCGAACTCGATGAATCGTTAGACGCACTCGCATTCGACACACCGCCATTCGCACTCGCATAGTAGTACCCACGATAAACCACACGGCTGGCAGAACCGGATACCCAGTATTTATCCGCATAATATGTAGATGAGGAACCGTTTACCGTTCCGACCGGAACGACATCCATATACTTCCCGTGATAAACACCCGTTATCCACCAGTCGCTGTTCTTCATGCCCTGTACCATACGAATACTGCCGTCAGGCATCCAAATGCGCCACTTGTACTGGTTCCCGGTATCGTTGGGGACATCAACACAGTCCATCATGTCATACTTGTTGCCGTAGATATCCTCGTATCCCATACAGCAGATATTATTCACCTGGGTTACTGCTACCTTTCCGTATTCATCCTGTATCTTATACCAGGCATACTGATGCACAAGACCGTCTATCATGGAGTTGGTTATCTTGTTGTCTATCTCATAAGCCTCGTCATAACCGATGGTATCCTGCATACCATATCCGGCGGTTCCTCCTGTCACACGCATATTCGTATGCTGTCCAGCACCGCACTGTTCCTGGCTGTCTCTGCGTCCGTAACGGGCAAAATACAGGTTGGCTATACGGCTGTGCATAAGTGCGTCAATCTGCTGCATCCCCCTCTGCTGACTGTAATAATGAAAATCGTTCCAGTTCAGGCTGGCCGCCGTTGAGCCTCCGGTTATGCAAGCACGCAGTTTGCTGCCTACTATAGAACTGCCCACCACAGCGCAAAGATGCTCGTCATTCGGAACCCAGTCCGGTTCCATATCCTCTATCTTATCGCTTTTGCCCAATACAACACAGTCAAATTCTGCCGTGTTCAATATAGAGAAATAGAGAAACTCCGCATTTGCAGGAATCCCGGATATGAGATACATCCCGGCTTCAAAACGGCAGCTCAAGGTAGGAACCACAACAGAGCCGACAATTGTTCCGGATTTGTCAACGAAAACGGAACCTACCATACTGGTTCCGGGAACACTCGGAAAACGCACGCGCTTATATCCCGAAACGGAAACCTTGCACACGGAATAGTTATTATCGGAACTGTAGGAAGCCTCAAGACTCGGTTTTCCTGTCATAATCTTGACTTTTTCCTGATACCCTCCGGATGTTCCCTTTATATCCTCAAGAGACATGACAGTGACATCAGGAACGGACGCATCTCATCCGGGCCATTGGAACTGTAGCAACTGTAATGTTTCCCGCCCAGATAGTCATTGATTCCCTTACTCCAGAAAAACGGCTCGTACATCATCCACTCTCCCTCGCTTCCGTCCAGTTTGGCCACAGTGCAGTCATTCATGGATTCCGCATCGGCATAATAGTTGGAATTTCCGTCATGCAGCGGATAACAGGTCATTTCCCCGTCCGTGTTGTTCACGTCAACCTCCTGCCCGGCAATGGTTTCCTTGCGGCTTGTAGGCTTCTTCGTCAGCTTGGCAAGCACCCGGTGGCGTCTGCTGAATATGACCGAAAGATGGGCACTCGGAACATAGGCATTTCCGTACTTATAGCCCGTTTCATTGTCCGGATTGGATATGTTCGCATCATCCGACACGTTGTCATCGAACTCTATCATAGTGTATTCGGGCTGGCGGATATTCAGTTCGTCAAAACGGGTGGCGTATCTTTCGTATATTTCTTCTTCCAGATACTTCGTCAGGCGGTATGTCCCTACGAGCTTGCAACGGTTGTTTGTCGTGTTTCCGGAAGCGTCTATACCTCCAAGCCCTGCATCGTACCACTTCTTCAGGTCGCTGCCGTCGCCTTCGAGTTCCAGACCCGTTATACGGACATACTTCAGGGAGCCTTTCAGGGCGAACAGTTCGTCAAAAGCCTTCTTCCCGTCAATAAGCACAGTTCTCCACCCACAGACCGGTCAGGTTCCTCTTGCCGTCAAAAACGATGCTGTCCCAGCTGATATACTGCATGGAACGCAGGACGAGCGTCTGGAAGTTCTCTGGCAGATGCAAACGGTTCAACGCGGCTCCCTCCGCAAATGCGATAGTGGCAAGTTTCGTGCAGCCGGAAGCGTTAACCTCTTCCAGACGGTTGCACCCGGAAACATCCAGGGAAGGAAGGTTCACATAGTTCACGACCTCAAGTCTGCGCATCATGGGCAGTTTCGTTCCAAGAACCAGTTCGGTAAGCGCATAGGTCTTGGCACTGCTGCCCAAAACAAGTTCTTCCAGAACCGGAAGTGTCGGAAGCTCATATCCGTAAAGCCGCCCCAGCCGGACAGGTCCAGCTTCTTCATCCATTCACCGCCGAAAAGATGGAAAATGGTTCCGATATTGGCGGTCTGACCATAAGTATAGCTCCACTCCATATCTTTCTTTATGGCATCATGGACCATCGTGTCCCCTTCGCGTCTGAACTCGAAATAGAAATCGCGTGCCGGAATTGCCTTGACCGTAGCACCGGCCGCACTGTTTCCCTTGAACGATATGTCGGTGGAAGTATATTGCCCGGTGCTGTACTTCGCGTCAAAAAGTCCCATGCGGTTCGTTACCCACCAATGGCGGTGCGCCTTACGGTTTCCCTGCATGGCCTCAAGGTACGAAGTATTTCACAAGAGACACCTCCCCGTCCTTGTTTACCTCCACACCTATGGTTTTCGGTTCGACATATTTGTTCTGTGCGTCAAGATTATAGATACGCTCACAAAACTTGGAGGACTGTTCCGTGTCGAACATGTTGAGAATGGTGCTGTTGGTCATACGTTCCCGGATACGGCGGTAAGCTGCCTGCAACTCGTCCGGAAACTGCTCACGCAGGTTCTTCCAAAGTACGCTGTCATGACCGGCATAGGCATATACCGTCTTGTCATCCGTTGACAGTTCCGGATCTATGGTGTTCTCTCAATGTCCCAGCCGTACTTCAGACGCCCGTCATTGCGCACGCCGAGGATAGTATCGCAGTCGTAAAAATCATGTAGGCAAGCATCTTGTCCTTCTCCGGGTCATACCAGAAAGCCATCATCATGTTCTTCACGCGCTGGTCCACACAGCCCATTATTTCCGTGAACATGTAATAGTCGCACAGGTAGTCCACATCGAACCAGTCTGCGAGCTCCGACTTGAACCTGGCACCGTCCTCTTTCGTGCTCTTGACCCATTTTACAAGCGGCTCAAGGTATTTCGGCTTTCTGGTTCCTGCCTCGTATTCCCCGTTGATGTCGTCATCGTCCGGAAATCTTGCCTCGAACACCTTCAGCCAGTTCGGTTTGCCGTCCTCCCCTTTCGTGTCGAAATCGTCATCAAGGAACATACCCATAGGATAGTCGTTGTTCAGGAACTCCCAGCACTCGGTCGGATTCGCCCCTCCGAACTTGTCCGTAACCCATGCCTGGTCATGATAGCCCGGTATGTCCAGAAAACCGAACACGTCCTCCGTACTCTTGTCGTTGTTGAAGTTGAACTTGCCCAGAAACTGCGGAGTCTCGTCCAAAGTACCGCGATAGAACAGGTAGCATGCTCGCCGTCAATCGTGGTGCGGACATCATACTGGTATTCTTCCGAAACGTGCCGCTGCGCCGGTGTCAGTTCCCCGGCTTCCGTCAGTACATTCTGCACCAGTCTTGCCATACCGGTATTATGTGAGGACGAGGATTCGGCAAAATCGGCCTTCAGACAGAAACAGTCAACAGGAGCGGCCTGTTTCTGACCTCCTCCAGCCGGACGGAAGGAATACTTCGCCTTTTCCTGCAAAGCCCCGCCGACACCCTGTTCGTTGCATCCCAGATAAAGCTGCCCCTCCACCTTGGAAGCGTTCTTCATATAGATGCGGTAGTTCTTTATCGGATATGCGAGGGAGGATGTACCCTGCAACCGGATGCAGCCGCCAACCAGTTTGAAATTCAATCCCTGTTTACCTTTCACGACACAGAGCATCTCGTCCACGTCATACTTCGGATTCTTGTCGTTATTGACAGCCGCCTGCAGGACGGTAGGGACTCCATTGTCCTCACGGCCTGTTATGATAATATAGCGCATACCGTCCGGCACGCTGTCAACCGTCACGTTCCCGTTCTCGTCTATCACGTTGTTGCTTTCATATAATCCCATCATGCCGTCCGCAGAGTCCTGGTCAACCATATAGCAGTCCAGCACCTGCGAGTCGCTCAGATAGCCGGTATATGCCTAAGAAGATACACGTCCAGCGTGGCGCCTTCAGCCCCCATTTCTATATAGCCGGGGAAGCCTGATAGATGCTGTCGGATGTGCTGCGCTGCACGGAACCGGACATGATGCCGTTGATATACAGATAGACCATTTCCGTGTTCAGCTTCTCGTATTCGGAAGAGCCGTCCGTACTTTTCGGAAAACTGACGAAAGCGACCTCGTACGTCTCGCCCGCCGCCATCTTCATCGAGAGTGTACTGTTTCCCCTCGTGGTCATGCGGGCTTCCTGCGAGGTGACGACAAAACCGGTGCCGTCAGAATCCACACAACGGATAAGCTCGGCCTCTTCATCCACAACCTCGGAAACCTGTATTTCACGACAAAGGCAAAGGCATTCGTCACGTTCTGGTCAGGCTGCTGCAAGGGACGGTACTGTACTGTAGCGTGTGCCCGGTCATTCATGCGTAAGGATTCACCCGTCCAGCCGTCACCGCCCCATTTGAAACCTTCGAACACGGTTTGAATGCCGTTATAACTCCATTCTTCGCGGTTCACGTCGCTGTTGCTTCTCCCCTGTGCGGAAAGTTTAAGCACCATCCCGTCCGTCGGTTCGGATATGTTCAAATCGCTCTTCTCCGCCAGAATACGGAACGGGTATTCTGACCGGCCGCATACAAGCCGGCACTCTTCCGCACCATAATTTTCCGCACGCAAGACAAGATTCTGCGTGACAAATGCCACTTTCGAGGAAGAGGCGAGCCTGCTTCCGACATACACATCAACCTGAGTGGGTGTCTCCCTCGGATTGTAGGCCGTATAGATAAGCGTATAATTGTCAACTGGCGGGTCTGTATGTAAGGGACATTCCCGCTCTCGATGACAGTCCCGTCTGCATAGTCGAAACGGGATGCGAATACCGGAGACGTATTCCCCGCTTCCCGGATACCTATCCCGAAATAGATGCTGTTCGATTTGATGACCGCTTCGTCGGCAAGTTCCAGTTCCACCACCAGCTGGACGAATGGGTACCATGTCCCATTCCCGAAGTGTCTATACTGAAAGAGCCGTTGGCCGTTGAGGTGGTGATGCTGCGGTCTTCCGTGTCCTCGCCGTCCACATAACAGCGCAAAGTCTTGTTGCCCGCGCCGGTAAGGGCGTATGGTACAGTCACGCGCTGTCCTTTGTTTATGGCCGTCGCAATATTGAAGGAACTGGTCAGGGTAAGCTGCACCACATTGATGCTCCAGGTAATCTGAGACACCTGCATCTCAGCCCCCTCGCCCACTTCCACGCGTACACGCACGGTATTCGTACCTATGCCCATGTAGGACGTAACATCAACCGTGTTCGTGCTGCCTGCGGACACATTGCCTGTAAGCGTGCTGGTATTGGCCCCTGGGTTATCGTGACAGTGACACGTCCGGGATTACCGGTACTTTCGCCGGTCGTGGTGTCTATCTGGTCGTACTTATATACCAGCTCCACCTTGTCCCCCTTCTTGACGGTACGGTTCGGGGTAATACGGGTGAGAACCACTTTGGTTGCCGATACCGAACCGCCGCCACCGCCACCCGTAAACTGGTCCGTGGTGCTGATGACATCTCCCTGTTCATTCAGCAGGGAAACGGAATAGGCCTTGTCGTCCCCCTCCCCTATCTCGTTCAGTTGGAGAGCAGTGCCATAGGTGCTTCCGAAGCGTTTCAGTTCCGCGGAAACACCCTTGCCGCTCACCGGATTGGTCGAGTTCTCGTTCACCGACTGGTCCACTTCAACTACAGGTATATCCAGAGCAACCACCCCCTGTCCGTCCGGAACAAGCTCTTCCGAGGAAGTCCCTTTCGTTACCCTGACTTCTTGATGGCGTCACCTCCCCGAAGCGTTCCCATGCCGAAGGCTCCAGCCAGTTCTCCGTACCTGTACCCCCGAAACGGTAGTCCTCCCATCTGCCTGCGGACACCTCGAATGTGATTATCGTTCCCGGCTTGTCCGCGTCATCTATGTCGGCATTCACCAAAGCGGCCACGGCGGTCTCCTTTGTATAATACCCGCTTCCCAACGGGTGCAGCAACGTAACGTTATAAAAACCGCTGCCGGAACCGCCACCACTTGATTTTACAAGGGTTCCCTCTCCTGCGCTCCAAACATACAATACCTCGTCACAGAGATAAGTCTTGTCTTTCAGAATCGCAGCCCTGGGTCCGTCCATGTAAATATCCGCGGTGTTCCAGTCATTGTAAAATACGGCTGAGGTCATGCTGCCGACAAGATATGCGAACACTTTCCGCTCTTGACAAACACGACGGTACCGTCATTGCCCATATAGCTTGCCTGGGTTATATGGGCGTCATCCACAAAACGTGCAAACCTGGCGGTGGCACCATCCAATGCCATGCCATACTGCCCGGATACCTTTTCCGCTGCTGCTGCAGCCTCATTTGCCCTGGATGCGGACTTGTCGGCCGTATCCGCAGCGGAATTCGCAGCATTCTTCGCCTCCTCTGCGGAAGCTGCTGCCGATTCTGCCTTGGATGCGGCAGCCTCTGCCTTTGCCGCGGCATCCGTTGCGGGTTTCTGCAACAGGCTTATAGGGACTGAGACAAGTCTGTCCTCTTTCATTCCCGGAAGCGATTTCACTCCTGAAAGGGAGGATACGGTTTCCAGATCCTCCACACCCTGCGACTGCCCGGCAACCGCATCCATTATCTGCTTCAAGTCTTCTTCTGATAATGCCATAATCTACTCCTTTTTATCGTTGTCATTGTTTTTACCACGTTCTACCTGTTCCTGTAAGCCGTCTATAAATGCCGGGTTGCAGTGCTGCATGGCTATGGCAAGCATGAAGTCCACATCCTGCTCGTCAAACTCGATTTCTCCGTCGCTCTCGTAGATGCGCATGGCAAGAGAGCCGGAACGGACACCGCAACCTTTCGTGTACAGGACATCCGCAAAGGTCTCCCGCGCATCCCCTTTCTGCCGTCTATCCTTGGATACTCCGGCATAAATCTCAAATTCCTTAAAATTCAGTCTTATCATTGTTTCTCTTATCTTGAATGATTCAATATCTGATAACGGAACCGTCAGCCTTGGTTATCAACACCACGACGGAATCTCCGGAAGCCATCTCGTAATTGACTATATTTTCATTGTGGTCGTAAATTCCCTTCAGGATAATATTCTTTGAACCGGGTCTCACCCTGAAAGTCACAGTCGCCGCAAAATCCGACGGAATGGAATTCAATCCGAACTGACGCGCCACGGAATACTCCGTCGGCAATGTAACCTCGACCCTGTCGTAACCCGGCTGATTATAATACAACAGGATGATATTATGCTGTGAAAAGTCAACCGTATAGTTTCCGCTGCCGAATGTCAGCAACCTGGCCTTCGTGTTGATAAACGCAGGGGCCAACAGAGAAGCATCGGAATAGATTCCGTAATTCTTTGTCCCTCCACTGACATTTATAAACAGTCCGTAATTGGCCTGGTCAAAGCCGTATCCTCCATCGCATTCGGATGCTTGTTGACAATACGGCCTGCAGCCGTAAAAGCTCCGCCTGCAGATACCGGTATCACATCATCCCCGAACATGACATAACCGCTGGTAGAACCTACCCGGATAAGTCGTCATATATGGCAAGACCTCCTCCACCACCGCCTGCCGAAGCTATAGAGCCTATGCGTCCGTTGCTTATCTCAAATCCGCCAAGCCTTCCGGCATTGGCCTCGAAAGACCCGTCCTCCTTGATTTTAAAATGGCTGTTTGCCGTCACAAGACCTTCCAGGCTGATACTGTCCGCCTTTATCTTCACACCGCTTGTACTGGCCCCGATAAACGACTTCAATGTTCCGTCCTTATCCACCGCAAAAAGCCCGGACACATCCTTTTTGGTTATCAGACCGGCTCCGGACACAAGATGCCCGTTCTCGTCAAAAAGCCCGGAAGCGACAACGTTCATATCTGCCTTCGTGACAATCTGCGAGGCTTCAAGAATGTTTCCGTCCTTATCGAAATTGGCCGCAGCTATCTTTACCAGCTTGTCAGACTGTTCAAACAAGGTCTTGTATTTATAAGCCAAAGCATCCGCCCGGTCAGTGGAGAACACCAGAAGGGATATTTGGATGATTCCGGTAAAGGAGAGCTTGAAATCCCCTGTACCGTTCCAAAGCCCTTCCAGATTGAAAACTTTCTCCCCACCGGATACCGGGAGTTCCCCGTCGTATGTGAACATGTTGAAGTTCTCGAATCCGGACTTGTCCGCATCCACAAAATCGATACGGAGACGTCCGGCCTGGACCACCTTGTATCTGAAGGAAAGATAAACAACTCCGGGAACACGCAGACCTTCGCTGTTTGTCTCCTTGTAATCGGGTATCATGCGGAAATCCTCATTACGCTGCATGATATAACTGCCACGGATATACACGTATGGCTTCTTTCCGTCATTCCGTACCTCCACGTTCCCATCATGCTTGGAAGAAAGCGGGCCTCCGTTTGCCCAGACCCACTTGCCGCCGAATGTCAGGAAAGTGGCCTTATGTTCCGTAACCCATTTTTCCATGCCCTCAGCAAACGAGGTGTTGTCGAAATAGCTCTGCTCCTCCCGGACTTCATTACGCAAGCCTTCCACCGCAGAGGTTATCTTGCCCTCCGTTATGGAGAAACGTGTCAGTATATCCTCACCGGTCATCAGAACAAACGTGCCCTTCAGAAACACGTTGTCCGAATAAAGACCATACCCTTTAGGCTGCAGGGATGCCGGGAACTTGCTGTCCTTTATCCCGTCAAGGCTTCCAAGCCGTGCACGAAGGCATCCGTTGAAGTTCTTGGCACTCACTCCGTCCAGAATATCCAGACGGGGCTGGCCGTCCTCGGTAGCGGATATGGATATAAGATTCTGGCGCAGCTTGTTTTCCGTATTTCCCATCAATACGCAGTCATCGCCCGCTTTCGGAACAACACCAGCATATTCACTGACAGGTACCGTAACACCACCGGCATCGGAAGAAGCTACTTCCACCCAGTAGGACAATACCGCACCACCGGAACGGTAGGCGCACCGCATGAGGTCATGAGCCACAAACATGTTTTCCTGCTCGAATGTAATCCTGTAGTCGTTACCCTGACGGACCACATCCTTTATCTTTCCATTGGCCGCCGATACGACAAGCTGCCCGCCTACGCTTCTGACTTTCTCGATAAGCAGTTCCAGGGCCACAAGGGACTGCCTGATGGTAGCCTTGTCTATGGTAAGGTTTGTCAGTCCAGTAATCCTGTCTATCCACAACTGGAGTCCTTCCCCTGTCATTCCGTCAACGAATTTCGTGGACCTGACCAAATCCCGGATAACAGCGGTAAGGAATTCCGCATTGCCTTCTTCGTCCACCGAACCGCCGGATTCCCCGGACTTGAACGTGCCCAGGTCGATTCCCTTCAGAAAGGTTATCTTTTCCTTTGCCGTATCCTGGTGCTGCTTGCTGATAGATTCCTTTAGTGCTCTACGGGCTGAAAACACATTGCTGTCAGTCGGATAGGTATTGTCCCAACTCCGTATTACATCAGGGAAATTGCCCACAGCAACCTTCGTATAGTTCTTTACGCCGGTAATGCTGTCCTCCATCTTCTCCATCGTTCCCACAGAAACGGCATCGCTTATTTCCAGATCCATCTGCGAAGGAAGGGTTACCTTACGGGTTATTTTCGTAATGCGACTGCTGCGGTAGCCTGACTCCGGGAAAAACTCCGGACTTTCAAGACGGACACGAAGGCCGATTGAAAAAGCAAGGTCATGATCCTCCACATAGACATGATCTGTCGGGCATTTATATACGGACGTGTCTATGCCATGTTTCCTGTTATATTCAGAAACGGCCTGTTCATATTCCTGCTCGGCCAGGGCATAATATTCATCCGGCATGCGTATGTTCCAAAGGATATAATGGTCTCCAGGCTTCGGAACCAACAGACCACCCGGGACCTGCGTATCATCTGAATAAGGCCATGTGGTAATAATCTCGAACTCACGTGTACGGCTGTCGTAATTGACCTCGAAGTCACGTCCGTCAAGTTCGCCGTCCTGGAATGAAACCGTCTTGGTCTTTCCGGGAAGCTCATAATCGTTCGGATCAAAGGTCTGCGTATTGTCCGTAAAGTAATAGATTGTATAAGGTTTCCCATTCTCATCCTTTACCTCACGGCTGCGTACCGAACTGACCGTACCGATACGGCGGGGAAATATCTTCTCAAATGCGGCACTCTCATAATGGTGTATAATGCCGTATTTGTCCGTGTTTATATCGACATATTTCTTGCCGGAAGGAAGCTGCAGGCGGCTGTGCCCGTATTTGTCCGGATCAATGTTCCGGGTGCTCCCCAAAGGGAAAAGACGGGTATAAAACTTCACATTGTCAGCCGTGCCCCTTTCCAGTCCGGTAATTCCGCGGCCATAGGCCAGGGTAAGCTCCTCGCCGTGCTCGCAACGGCAGACATTGACAGTAGTGCCTTCAATCCAGTATTCCGTCTCTGCAAGTTCCGCAACCTTTTTCAACCCCTCGTCGCAATAGGTTCCCTCATAATCCACCACAAGGTTTTCTGTCGCGACCACCGTACCGACCTTCCAGTCCGACGTACCCATGCCGTCATTGATGGCACGCACGATAAGCGCCACCTGTTCGGAGGCAGGGGCGGTTAGGGTGAACTCCACATCATTGTCGCCGTCCGTACTCTTAATTACGAGGAAACGCTTTATCAGGCTTTCTATTCCGTACAGCTTCACATCGTACACCCATTCCCTGGCAGACTTCTGTTTCGGACAGTAACGCTCAGCAACCCAATAGCGCTCCCCAAGGAACTCGACATAATCGTTCACTTCAAGGACTATGCAGTCATAATGGGAGAAAGAGAGGGACAAAAACGTTGTCGCTCTGCAATGCCTTGTCCTGCACGCTGCTGTCAGACGGTGCCAGAACTGCCTTCTTTTCCTTATTGCTGTCATATAATGTCAGAAGCACAATTCACGTATTAAAAAAGTTCAAACCATAACCGAAACAGACTCCAAGCGTATCGGCCAACAAGTCATACCAGCACCAATGGTTGCCCTGAGCCATACGGTCTCCCTCTTCCTTACCGAAAGAAAGGCCCGCCGCAAAAAGAACACCATAAATCCCTCCGGTCAAAGAGACCAGAAAGCATACGGAAAAATGCTTGATCTTATCTTTTGCAATCCTCATAACGTCAATATTTACTGTTATTATAATATCATTAGAACACCGTTAGAAAGTAGGGACAGGCTCCCGGAACTTATCTTGAAATGCGAAGCCTGCTTCCCCTCCTTCCACAAATAGGTCAAAGGGGAATAGTCCGTGCATTCCAGGTAAAACATCCTCAACTCCATCTCCAGATAAGGGAAACGGAAATCGAGCCAACCCCCATCACCTTTCTTAAGCATGGAAAGAAAAGCGGAATAACGTTTCAGGAATTCCGCCTTTGTATCGGCATATATGGCAAAATGAAGGGTGACGTCACGGGCCTCACTGGTTCCCAGAAGTACTGAGGAATAGGATTCCCCGTTATTCTCGGAAGCACTGACGGCCACATTCTTCTTCGCCTTGGAAGGGGCAAGAAGGGACTTCAGATTCTCACGCCCGCCCTTACGTTCCTCATAAAGAAAAGCTCCGTACTCTTCCCATATATCCACATCATTTATATATACCTGTCCTCCCATTATATTTCCCATAATCACTTTACTTTTATACCGTCACGAACAATCCTCTTTATATCCTCGGACATCCCTTCCAGATGCCTGCAATACTCTGTATTCTCCTCGATACGCTTCAGGCTGTCAACCGCACTGCCCATATTCTCGGAAACATCCTCCAGGCTCTCGTCCATTGAGGCCCAATGAATCTGGCCGGACGTGAAAAGCCTTCCAGTTTGGTCCCCTGTTCCTGCGTCATGGCTTCAAAACCACCGGAACGTCCCGTCTGTGTGGTGCCTCCACCACCCGCATAAATGTCTATCCCGGTGGTTTCTGCAATCTCGTCAAGTCTGGCATTAGCGGCTCCATCGCCTGCTGAAAACGGCTTTTCCAGTTTTCCAGATAAGTCTTGTCAGCCGTCCCGTCTATCATGTGCTCGGACAATTCGTTATAAAGCGGCTCAATGGCCTTTGCAAGGTCCTTATACATGAAGGAGTTAAGAAGGGCCTCCGCTATCGTTTCCTCCGTGAAATCCGCGAAACTGCTCACATCGCCTTTGGCAGAGGCAAGAGCGGATTTTACATTTTCCAGGAATCCGTCAAAGGAAGTGCCCATGACCATTTCCTGAAGGGACGCATACGTCTCCTCTATCTTCTGTTTCAGTTCGTCTATGGTCTTGCCGCTTTCCACCCATGCCTCGTAATAGTCACGGGCCGCATCCGACAGTTTGTTCTGGTTGTAATACAGTTCTATCTGCTCGCGCTCATGCCGCGGAGACTATGTGTCACGGATCCTCCGTTCATGGAGTTTCCCCACTCCCAATGGGCATCACTGTTCTGCAGACTGTTCCACAGGGCATCATTGGCCCTCATCTCCGCGTCAAGGTTTTTCTTGTACTCCTCAAGGGCTGAGGACTGGGCTTCCCAGACAGAAACGCTGGCCGGTTTGGAATAGCCGTTCTCCACAAGCCAGTTCAGCGTTTCCTGGTCCTGGATAATATCCCTGTATCGATGTCCCGGTTGACCGCCAATTCCTCATTACGCTCACGGATGGCACGGTTCGTCTCTATCTCGGCTATATACCACTCACGCTTCATCTCCTCCATCTTCTCCTTCCAGCTCGTAAACATGGAAATGACAGAGGAAAGACCGCCGATAATGCCGCTTATACCACCGACTATGTTTCCGGAAAAAAGCTCCCCTATACCGGTACCCATGTCCATGACACCGTCCACAAGGGTCATGATTTCACCGATGGAACGGGAAAACCTCTCTCCGAACACGCTGCCGAGGGAATCTCCCCACCCTCGGATTGTGGAAGTCAGTTCCTTTCCGTTTGCATTCAGTTTCTTCAAGGCACCGGAAACATCACCGTCCTGCTTCACGGCGGAAATCAGTTCGCTGAACGAAGTCTGGAATGCCTTGAAAGGGTTTTCTTTTTCCAGGTCCTTCTGTATTGCCCTGACCCTCTTCTGCATGCGTTCAAACTCGGCCACGGTAACGGTTACCTGTTTCTTGACGAAATTTCCGTTTCCGTCCTTGGCCGGTACAGAGAGCGTTACACCGTCACCGGCTATCATGGCGTTATCAAGAGTGGACCGGGCCTGGGAATAGAAGTCTTTCAGAACCTTATAGCCTTTTTCCGAGGCATCGGCAAACAGCCTGTTATAAAAATCAGAGGAACGGAGAATATCCCCCTCCAGTGATTTTATCTCACTTTTATAACGCTCCGTCCTGGCTGATATGGACGCCTCCACCTCGGATGTGTCCGAACCGTCCGTCTGGAGACGCGCCAGTTCGGAATTGAAAACATCCATATCTTCCTTGTAACGTTCATCAATATCACGCCGCTTCTGGTCAAACGTCCTGTATTCGTCCAGCAGGGCATTCAGCTTTTTTCGTCCTTTTTCGACCTCATCCTGTTCCACTTCACGCACCCCGGCCTTCATCTTGTCATCCGCAAGGGCGTATGCGTCCTTAAGCGCCGCGCTCTGCTCCCCGGTAAGCCTGCCTTTCTGGGCATCCCGCCACCGCTTCTCCTGCGCCTTCAGTTCGTCTATCTCATTCCTGTAATTCAAACGTATCTGGCTATGCGCTTTTCCGAACCGTCCTTCAGCAGGTTATATCCTCCTGTTCGTTCCGGCGGCGCAACTCCTGCAGCTCGTCATCAAGCTGTCGCTGGCCGAGCACATGTTCCTTCCTGCCTTTTTATCCGGATCCGGCACAATGGGCCTGTAATCGGACAGTCCGGATTCCTTGATTATACGGGAGTATTCTTTCTGGAACCATTCGGCCTGATCCAGGTAAAACTGTTTCCGGTCTTCCGCCTCCTTTATGGCATTTTCAAATGCGACCTCTGCTGGGTCACTTCCGTACTGGTTCTTGTTGCCGCCGCCAAAAAACATGTAAGCCTTGCCTCCGGCTCCCCAAAACGGGCGGTACTCCTCCTTACCTTTGCTACGGATGTCGTTGGCTTTCTCGTCTGCTTCAACGGCCTTTTGAATATAGGACTGGGCCTTGGCCTGCATGAAAAGAGAACTTACATAGGCATTCCCTTTCTGAATAAGCACATCATACCATTCGGACAAGGTCTTATAAGTACCGAACGCATCACCGTATTTTGATTCAGTTCGTCAACCTTAGCCTTCTCCTGTTCCTTTGTTCCGGTAAAATCCTTTATCTCACGCAGCGTATTGTCCAGTTCGGTACGGGTACGGATGGAAATCGCATGGGCCTCTTTCTCGACCTCGTTCTTTTCCTGCATGGCTTTGGTAAGGGCATCAACCCCGTTCTTGGCACCGAACAGGCTCTTCGTCCAGTCTATGATTTCGTCGCCATACATGACCAGCAGCATGATACCCGTCGTCAGCGCCGTCTGCCATGAAAAAAGCGAGCCGAGGACCTGCTTCCATACCGGGGTTCCTTTCTTGCCCGCCTTGACCAGCTCGTCATATTCCTTCCTGGCTCTGGCAAGCTCGTCCGTAAAAACGGGCAGATTGTTGCTGATTGCCAGGAAGAACATCTGCGGTCCCATTGCCAGAGACGGCATCTCACGGGCTATCTGCTGGATACTCATGTGAAGACCGTTATATTGCGATTTGGCCTGCTGCATTTCAGGAGGTACGACCTTTACGGATTCCGCCGTTTCCTCAAGCTGTTTCAGTTGAAGCTGAAGCTCCTTTATTTTTGCCTCCAGAGCCTCAATGGATGCGATATTATCCTTCTGGTCCATATCCGGACCGCCCGCTTCCATCGCACGCAGTTCGGAGACTTTCGCCTCAAGACCGGATATCACGTCCTTCAGTACCCGGGACTGCTGCTGCAGCTTCTGGAACTCCGCGGAAACCGTACCGGCACTTTCCTTCCCGTCCTTGCCCACACGGCCGACATCCGAAGAAATCTCGTCAAGGGATTTCTTCGTCAGGTTCTTTATCAGGAATTCTATTTCTACGGGCTTCATTTCATTTGACTTTGATAATATTGTATCATCTGTTCTTCTTCCGACAGTTCCGGCCTGTCCTTCTTACGGACATAACGCGGGGCATCCGCAAGCATGACGAGCAAAGTCTGATAGTTTACTCCGTTAAGAATATATTCCAGACTCCACCCGGTAGAGGCTGCTATCTGCCAGATATATCCAAAGAGGCTATGGGAATGTTCATAGACAGTCCTTAAACTCCCCTTTCCCTTTTGGCTCAGTCTCGGTTTCAGCGGATTCGCAATCTCTACCGATCTGATAGTATTTATAAAAGGCTTAGTCCCCAGAAGCGTCATGAACTGAAGATTCGCGGCCCACAGATAACGGTATGGGGTAAACCACAATATCAGCCACTTCAACACATCGGCAAACAAATAACCGCTGACGCTGCCGCGCAAGACGGTAAGCGAAACCATCTTTGCTATCTTCGTTCCGTGCTCTGCCATAAACTCCAACTGGCGGTGCGTATCAAACTTCTTCATATCCTTATAGGTACACCCGAGCTTCAGATAGATCCGGGAAATGCGTATAAGGTTCAGAAGCGTGGGACGTTTCATGACCAGACGCACCGAAAACAGGGGCTTCTCCCTGAACGGCAAACGGAACGCGAAAAAAGGAATGGAGACACCCACATCCATAAGGGCCTCGGATGCCTCCACCTGTATATTCCTGTCCATAAGGCGCTATTTTGAGTTTCCGGAAACGGAAGCTGTCTCTTTTCCCGTGGCTTTCTTTGCGGCCAACGTATCCAGTGCCCCCTCGTCATTCATACCGTATGGGGATGAGTCGCCTTCCGTCAAAGGCTTCATGACGCGCAATTCGCATTCAATCTTGGAGGTCTCCGTCAGGGTCAGTTTACCTCCGAGATTGGCAAGGATCATCGCACGTGGAATATCCAGCACCTGACCTGATGCAAATTTGATGGTCCATTTTCCCTCAAGGCTGACCAGTGAGGTCGGAGCCTTCCAACCGACAACCTTCTTGCTCGGTTCCTCCCCGGTCTCCACGATTTCACCGCCCAACAGCCTTTTCATGTTCTTATAATTCAACTGGATCATGTTGAATGTCGGGGCTATGGTTCCGTTACTTTGCGGAATGACCAGTACAGGGGCATCCGGCACCTGTTCGGCATTGATGTCCGTGACTTCCGGCTTCTTGCTCCCAAGTCAAACGAACCTTTTTCTATATAGCCGATACGTTCATCATCCAGAAGAACCTCGGCAAGTCCATAAGCAAATTCCATTCTATTTTCTTCTTTTGTATATGATTACTGTTATGATTATCCCGGCGAGAAAACCGGAAAAGACGTATTTGAATGCCGTCCGAAAACCGACCGAACGGCTCTCATTCTCCTGCTCCCGAATGCCGGTCTGACTGCGTATCCTGGTCAGTTCACGCTCATAATATTCGACGAGCATGCGGAGACTGTCGCAGCCGGCATCGATATATACCGTGTCCCCTTGCCGGGAAACACTCACGCTGGCCTGTCCGCTTCTCTTCGTGTAGGAAGCGGAAGGCGGGAGTTTAAGGAGGTTTTCCACAGGTATTTCCAAACCCACTTCCGACGGGGGTACCGTCACCGGCTTCACTACCCGGATTTCGGATAGTAGGCTGTCCTGCAGGCTTTCGGTCCGCTTTTCCACGGATGTTTCCTTTTGTGTCCTGCAGCTCTGGGCGCAAAGGGCATACAGCCCAATAACGGCACACAGAAGCGCGGAGGACAACCTGCTTGAGACGCGACACTTCCTGATAAAGGTTTCCATTTTCATTCTGCAGTTCTATTAATGTTTTCTGTTGGTCTTCATACATGGTCTTGTAGGTATCATGTACCTCCTTAACCGTCCGGGTATTCCGCAACGTGCGGTTGGTGAGCCATACGATGGCGGTACCCAGAACCGGGACAAGCCATTGAAGAAATGTTGTTATATTATCCATCATGCTCTGCCCTCTCACAATTACTTATCCCTCACTATCCTTCTTCACAATCAGACCGATTATCCACTGGACAAAACCTGTATCGGCACACCGTTTGCCACAAGGGAGGTTCCCAAGCCGTAAAGAAGGGCGATATACCAGTCCACATCCGCTACAAAACCGGCATCAAGCACCAGAGCAACATCGCACAAACAATACCGACAAGCCAGCTCACAACCTGGGTGGCCAGACCGTCCATTTTAGGGAAAAGGGACTTGATGCTTCGGTCAGCAATACGATACCGCCGACAAAACCTGCGAAAGTCGCAATCATGCTGTCATAATCCACATCGGGTGCAGTACCCGTCTGGGCAAAAGAGGCTGACACAAATCCGAGCGTCAGCACAAAAAATAAAAGTAATCGTTTCATCTGTTTTTTTAATTTATTGGTTTATACCTATCTGTCTGAGCCATTCCTGCACGTTAAAACTGGGGCAGGCCTTTGCCGCCAGTTCGTTATGCCCCACAATACGGACCGAAGGAAAACGGCGGTGGAAATCCTTCACATATTCCTCCATTGCCTTTAACTGTTGCGGTGTCCTGGTATCCTTGGGGGTTTTCCCATCCCTTTCAACTCCGCCGACATAAACTATATGACGGGATACGGAATTTTTACCGGCAACACCGTTGGTTATTTCCCACGGATCCACATTCGAGTCCTCATTATTATCCACAAGCCTCTCTATCTTTCCGTCAAGATGTATCATATCGGTATATCCGACCTGTTTCCATCCGCGACCGCCTTTTGATACCGGGTCGGTATGCCAGTGACGTATTTCGTCACCGGATACCTCCCTGCCTTCAGGGGTGGCGGTACAATGCACCGCAAGATATTTAAGCACAGCCATTACGCACCTCCTCCCTGCTTCTTTACAGTCAGACTGAGTTTGGCAGTCTTTCCCGGATCCGAATCAAGCGTTACGGTAATCGTTCCGGTCTTGTCCTGCTGTGTCGTGTTCGGGTCGGCGGTAACGGTCAGATCCTTATCCGTCTCCACCACTTGAAACCGGCAGGGGCCGCACTCGCCTTCCATTCGCCCGAAGCGGTTACCGTCGCCTTCTGCTGCCGCCGGTTGACTCGAAGGTCATACTGGTGGGGCTTATGGAAATGGTCTTTTCCTCTACGGCGAAAACCGGATCCTCACGGGTATCCAGCACGACAGTCTCCTCTCCGAAAGCGATATTGGTGTCAGCCTTCATCAGCAACTTGAAGAAATACAACTCGCTCGCATTGGAAATCTTGTCTATCTGGATGACATCCTCATCATCCTGCAGGTTGACCGCCGCAAAGAAATTGCCGTCCGGCCCCATAGAACAAAGGGTGGCCACAATAAGGTCATCCGGCCATGCCGCAAGTGTTTCAATGGTAATGCCCTTGTAACGCTTGCTGTTCACATCGGTTTCGCTCGCGTTCTTGGCCTCGCGTTCCGTCAGTTCATCATCGTACTTGTCAAAATCGTCTATACTCATGATGATGCGCAGGTTCGGGTTGTTACGGATGGCCTTCGGTATGGCCTTGCGTACAGCTTCAACTTGTCCAGCATGGTGGAAGGCTTTCCGGAAACGATAATAACTTCCGTGTCTTTCGCCATCTGGGTAAGAATACCGTTCATCAGATGGTCATCATCACTGCCGTATTCACCGTTGACATAATGCTCGCCCAACTCGAACTTCACCTGCTTGATCAGTTCGGACAACAAGGCGTTCTGCCCTTCAGGGGGAAGCTCCGCAAACACAAGGTTACCTTTCGGCTGCCACTTTCTCCATACCTGCTCAAAGGCACGGGGATTGAACACGGTAAACGCCATGAAGTCTTTCGGATCGAGGCTCTTTTCGTCATAATTGAAATTGCCCTTGGAATCTTCCAGCTGAGGGTTCTCCTTACGCTTCTGAAGCATTTTCCCGGATTTCATTCGGGGCAGGCTGATTTTCTTCTCCACACCGGGAATGACCATGATCAGCCCTTTTTCCACAATCTCATTGCCGGTGGCGGCAAGAGTAAGGATCTGCTCCAGCACCTCGCCATTGTATTGGTGTTCTTTACTACTATTGCCATTCTTCTTATCTGTTAAGTTTGTTCTTTATTTCATTCATGCGTCTGTCCCAGGGGCTTTCATTGCCCGGATCCACACGCAGGTCGGTCGTCACTCTTTTCTTCGGCTTCAGGCTCTGCAATGCCTTTTCACCGTTCTCACGGTCCGAGTTCAGCAGGTTCTCATAAACGGGACGGGTGGTCGCATCGATACGGCCGTCATTCTGCGCGTCATCCAGCAGTTTCTTCTTCGCCGCCTCGTCCTCTTCCCTGGCCTTGTCCTCGAAAGCCTTGTTCTTCTTCTTCAACTCTTCCACCTCCTCGGTCAGGCCGGGAACCTTAGCGGCTTCCGCTTCCAAGGAATCCATCACGCGGAACACATCCGCATCGCTCGCGCAATCCTTGAAGCGCGGTCGTTTCTTTACTTCTTCCAGATTCATTTGATTGTCATTTAGTGGCTGTTCAAGCCGGTTATTGAATATTCGGTAAACCTGTTCGGGGGTACTGTCCTCCGGAACAGGGTCTGCATCATAAATGCCGTCGATAAATCCCAGGGAAAGGGCTTCGTCAGCCTTCAGCCAGTGGTCGGTGTCATCGAAATACCGGGCACGAATCTCGTCCTCACCTATGCCCAGCTTAGGGGCATACATCCGGCAAAGCGTATCTTCCAACGCCTCCACCTCTTCCAGGCAGCGACGGAGTTCCGTCTTGTTCCCGTAACATCCTCCGGAAACGCTGTGAAGCATCAGGCGGGCATATTTGCTCATCTCCACGGGCTTGCCGCAAAGGGCTATCACCGACGCATGCTTGCCGCGATGCCGTCCACGTAAATATGAATGTCGGCATTGCTGTTCCTTAGCGCGTTAAAGATGGCGATGCCGTATAGACATCACCACCGTTGCTGTTAATCCTTACATCAATCCTCTTACCTGAAGACTCCGCCTCGATGAGCTCACGCGCAATGCCTGCTGCCGTGACATCGCTATATTCACCGATGTCACCGTAAAGCAGGATGCACCACGCATCCTCACCGGGTATCATATTAAAAAACTTGTTCATCCATTACCTCAATTAGGGCGGTACCCCGCCGCGTTTACGGTGCAAAAATGAGGGTATTTAAGGGAGTGCGCAAATCCGGATTTCATGGTACAATCTTATACCGCCATCATGCCGTCATAAAGTTGTATCATGCGGCGCAAATTTTTACTACCGCCGTTTTTCAGCCACCTTTGTATCAAAAAAGAATATGCTATGGCAGACAAAATGACAAACGAACAGAGAAAGGAATGGGCCAAGCTGCTCTTCGTAAAGGAAAACCTCACACAGGCAGAAATAGCCGAGCGTGTCGGGGTTTCCAGGGTAACGGTAAACAAATGGATAAACACGGAAAACTGGGAGCATCTGAAGGTATCGGTCACGATTACAAAGGAGGAACAGCTCAAAAGCCTGTACCGCCAACTGGCCGAACTCAACGACAAAATTGCGGAAAGGGAACCTGGAGAAAGATTTGCGAACGTAAAAGAAGCGGACACGATTTCAAAACTGGCCAACGCAATCAAGAAGATGGAGACGGAAGTCGGACTTGCGGACATCACGTCCGTGTTCTCGGACCTGCTCAAATGGCTGCGCACCTACGACACGGAACAGGCAAAGCAGATATGTCCCGTACTGGACGCCTATGTAAAATCAAAACTTGCATGACCTATGGCAAAGAAAAGACTTACCCCGCAGGACAGGCTCGCGCTGGAAGGGTGGAACGAACTGGTGGCTTCCATACGGGAGAGCTCGGATATAAACCCTGCAGACTCGACCGCAGAGATAGAAACCCGGAAGAAGCGGCTGGAAACGGACGACGAGGCTTGGTTCCGTTACTACTTCGCACAGTATTACACGTGCGAACCCGCAATATTCCATAAAAGGGCAACAAAACGCTTCATGTCGCACGACAGATGGTACGAGGTCAGGGCATGGTCGCGCGAGCTGGCCAAGTCCGCACGCGCCATGATGGAAATCATCAAACTGGCACTGACCCGCCGGGTGCGCAATGTACTACTCATCTCCAATTCGGGGGATAACGCGCAGCGACTGTTATTGCCGTTCATGGCAAACATGGAGGAAAACCAGCGCATCATACAGGATTACGGTCCGCAGAAGAAACCGGGATCATGGGAGACTGGGGAATTTACCTGCCAGTGCGGGTGTTCTTTCCGGGCCATCGGTGCGGGGCAGTCGCCGCGTGGTACACGCAACAAGAACTTCCGTCCGGACTGCATCCTGATTGACGATATAGATACCGACGAGGAATGCCGAAACCCGGAACGCATCAAAGCCAAATGGAAATGGATTGAAGAAGCCCTCATCCCCACCATGTCCGTATCGGGGCATTACAGGGTGCTCTTCAACGGAAACATCATCGCACCGGACTGTTGCATCACAAGGCCATAGAAAAAGCCGGAGAACTGAAAGCAAAAGGCATCGGGCATGTGGATGTCATCAATATCAGGGACAAGAACGGCATATCGTCATGGCCGGAAAAGAATTCCGAAGAGGATATTGACCTGTTCCTGTCCATGGTAACAGCGTCAGCCGCACAGAAGGAGTTTTTCAATAACCCCGTGGCTGACGGGGAAGTGTTCAAGGAAATCGTTTTCGGAAAGGTTCCGGCACTGTCCAAATTCAAGTTCCTGGTCATATACGGCGACCCGGCTCCCGGAGAAAACAAGAACAGGAAAAGCTCCACAAAAACGACCTGCCTGCTCGGAAAAATCGGAGGCATACTGTATGTCATCAAGGCATTCCTCGACCGGGGACTGAACGCCGAGTTCATCGACTGGTACGTGAAACTGCTGGATTTCGTGGGAGGACGTGTCCCCGTGTACTGCTACATGGAGAACAACAAGCTGCAGGATCCGTTTTTCCAACAGGTATTCCAGCCTCTGGTCAGAAAAGTACAGAAGGAACAGGGAGTGGAACTCTACATCAAAGGTGACGAGGAAAGAAAACGGACAAGGCGACACGTATAGAGGCGAACCTCGAACCGATGAACCGGGAAGGAAACCTCATCCTGAACGAGGCGGAACGGGACAACCCGCACATGAAACGCCTGGCGGAACAGTTCAAGCTGTTCAACCTCTCACTGACCTTCCCGGCAGACGGACCGGACTGCGTGGAAGGTGGGAACCGTATCATAGACAAGAAACTGCGCGACATGGAACCGGCCAAGAAGATTTCCCGGAAAGTGCTGCGCAAAAACAACAAATACAGACAATGAGCCAATTTATAGAACTGAAGGACTACGACGCCAGTATCCACAGGGAAATACTGGACGCACTGACGAGAGCGGACGAGTCCATCGTGGAAATATGCGAGGACCGCACCATAGCAGAAATGAGGGGATACCTGTCACGGCGCTACGACTGCGACAGGCTGTTTTCAGCCACAGGGAACGAGCGTAACCAGCTTGTACTGATGATGGCCGTGGATATAACCGTGTACCACATTTTCTGCATACACAACCCGCGGAACATCTCCGACATACGGAAAGACAGGTATGACAGGGCCAAGGAGTGCTGAAGGCCGTGGCAGACGGAAAAATCAGCATAGACGGGGCACCGCTGCTCCCGCAGGAGGAACGCCGGACACGTTCCGGATTCATAGTCAAAAGCAACCGAAAACGCTCAAACTATTTTTAAATTATGGGAAGAGAAAAAAGAACGCCGGACGTATCAGCATCGGGGGAAACCTCCGCCGTCCGGGGCAGACGGGCACACAGACAATCGTACTGACACAGCCCAAAAGATTCGGCATCGACATTGCCGACATGGTAACGGCCATACACGCATTCGAAAACGTGGATTATTCGCGCCGCTATAAACTCTATGACTTATATAGTGACATCCTCATGGATACCCACCTCTCCAGTGTCATAGACAAAAGGGTCCAGGCCGTACTCTCGCTTGACATCGAATTCCAACGGGGTGGAAAGCCGGACGACCGCATCAACGAACAGCTCCAGTCCCCCTGGTTCCGCAGGTGCATCGAGGACATCCTGGCCGCCAGATGGTGGGGGTTCTCACTCATGCAGTTCTACCGGGAAGGGGAATGGATCAACTATGACCTTATCCCACGTAAACATGCGGACCCGATACGAAGGCTGATACTGCGCCACCAGACGGACATCGCAGGAACATCCTGGGAAGAATATCCCGACCTTCTCTTTGTCGGGGACAAGGACGATATGGGACTTTTGGCCAAGGCGGCGCCGTGGGTCATATACAAACGCAATGACGTTGCAGACTGGGCACAGTTTGCCGAAGTGTTCGGTATGCCCATACAGGAATACACCTACGAGACAGACGATGACGAAGCCCGGCAACGTGCCATAGAGGACGCGACCGGTATCGGGTCTTGGGCGTATTCATACACGGAAAGGACACGGAACTGAATCTCAGAGAAGCCGGGAACAAAAGCGTTCAGCAGACCTGTACGACAAGCTCTGTGAACGGTGCAACAGTGAAATATCCAAACTGATACTGGGAAACACGCTGACCACCGAGGCATCCAGAACCGGAACGCAGGCACTCGGAACGGTACACAAAAAAGTGGAGGACAAACTGGTCAAGGCGGATTGCCGATACGTTCTGGACGTGTTGAACTATGACATGACCGACATTTCCTGTCTATGGGAGTGGATACCACCGGAGGAACATTCTGTTTCCCCGAACAGAAAGAGACGGACCTTAACACGGAAATAAATGTCTTATCCCGATTAAAAAAGGATTTCGGCCTGCCCATAAGCGATGATTACCTGTATGAGAAATTCGGCGTGGAAAAACCGAAGGACTATAAGCTGCTTAAAGCGGAGACCAATCAAAAGATACAAACACCGGTTGTACCCACTCCGGTGGAACCCAAAGAGCCAAAAACCGAAAAAAAACCTGGAAAGGAAACCAAAGAACCCACAGCAAGGCAGAAAAGGGACTTCATGGCATGGCTGAAAAGTTTTTTCGTCCACGCCCCGGAACAAGACGGGGCAGCTTTAAAATGGTAGTGAACACGCTTTACCGGGATTCCGGAAAAGAGGCATCCTCCGATTTCACATTCGACAAGCCGGTACTGGAAGCATTCATAAAGCACATATATGAAAAGGACTTCCATCCTATGACGACATAGAACTTGACATGTTCCTTGCCGTATGGAACAAACTGGATATAGCCACGGACAAAGGGTTCGGGGAAAGGGAACCTGACGACCCGGACTATGATTTCTACCGGGAACTGCAGACGAACAACGCCGTGTTTGCCGCATTCAAGGTACACCGGATGCAGAATGACATGGCCGCGTTATTACTGGATTCAAACGGCATTCTAAAACCGTTTGAACAGTGGGCAAGGGAAGCGATGCCATAGCCGACCACCAGGTTTACCAGTGGCTGCAGACGGAATACGACACGGCGGTAATCCGGGCACACCAGGCCGCCGACTGGAAACAGTTTGAAAGGGAAAAGGACATCCTCCGAACCTGAAATGGATGCCTTCGACATCGCTGCATCCCGGAGCGGACCACAGGCTCTTCTGGGGAACGATACGCCCCATAGAAGATGCCTTCTGGAACGAACACCGGCCCGGAGACCGTTGGAACTGCAAATGCAGCCTGTCATCCACGGACGAAGAACCGACACTGCTTCCGGAATCAGATCCGGCAAGCAAACCGCAAGCCGGACTGGAGAACAACCCGGGAAAGGACGCAAAACTGTTCTCCGACAAGCACCCGTATCAGTCGGAAGCACATGCCGGGGCAAAAAAGGCAGTTGACAGACTTACGGAACGGATCAATGAAATGATAGACGAGATGCCGGACAACCTGACTTATGAAGAAAAGAAAGCCATCGCGGTAAACAATCTCGAACTGGAAAAGGCCCTTGGGATTAAAAAAGGAAAGCCCATGAGCGTGGAAGAAGCGGACAAACAGAACGCCAACCCGAAACATGCGGATGAATTGTATTAGACCCCAACGGCATATTCTATGACAAAGGTGGTAGAAGATATAGAAAGAACGCAGACTAATGACGAAAAAAGCACAAGCCGTACAATATCAACTGTCAGACCTGTGCGCCTGCCTATGCCTTACGCCTAAAAGGGTTCGACATTACGGCAAAGGGAAATATTCCAGGATCAAAACTGGAATACTTAAGTAAAGGACGTGCTTTCGAGATATGGAAAAACATAGACGGAACACCGGCAAAACACATCAGTATAAACGACTGGCTTCTTACAAAAGGATATTTGAAAATGACTCCCAAAAGATACTGGGAATATTTCAACGAAGTATGCAAAGAGGAAGGAGTTTACGAGTTGTGCATAGGGTGGAAAAACGGAGGCGGTCACGCTACCATCCTGCAACGGTTTGCCAACGGGGAACTGCGTTATATAGAGCCGCAAAGCGACAACTCAAAAGGTTCAGGGATGGAATGGAAGGATGTCAAATACCTATGCGACATCGGAGCTCCCAATTCACACAGTTGCAGAGGGCTTATGAGAATAGACAACAAGCTATTCGATATCGGGTTCTTCGACATCTTTGACATATAAATCAATGAAATCAAATACATGCAACCCGGTTATTTCCATCGCTTCACCGTCTTTAAACAAGTATAAAAACGGGAAACCGACAGTAGCATCATCCGGAAAGACAAACAGCCATGCCTCCTGTCCCTCGTGATTGCCGAGGTACTTGAAGTGGCGACCGTACTCATTGATAAGGTGCTGCGCCTCATTGATTACTTGTTCAGGTATGTTCATAATAAGAGAGTTTTCACAAAAGTACGTTTTTTTATTTGACATAACAATAACAATATGGATATAAAAAGAGTTTTCAACCTTTGATAAAGGAAAAAAGCAAAGGAACTGGATGATATGCCAAACATAGGCTCCCGGTAAAAATCGGACGGATGGCGAAAGACCATTACCAGGACAATTTCAGAAAGGGAGGATTCGTGAACAAGAGGCTGCAACGTTGGCCTGCCACAAAAAGGCAACAAAGCGGGGACACATCGGCTGCTTCTAATTACGGACCGTTACTCAGCCGGAGGAACCATCTCTTCAGCTCTATCAAGTACATGCCTTCCGACTATCATGTCAGGGTGGCAAATGATGTCCCCTATGCCTCCATGCACAACTATGGGGGAGAAACGCATCCGACCGTAACGCCCAAAATGCGGAGGTTTGCCTGGGCCATGTATTACAACACCTCCGGCATAGGCAAGAAGCCTCTACGGGCAAAAAAACGGGCAACAGGCGCAAGAATACAGCCTCTCCACAGGCTGAGATGTGGAAAAGGCTCGCACTCACAAAGAAAAAGAAGCTGAAGGTCAGAATACCCAAGAGACAATTCATCGGGGAGAGCGCGACTTTGAACGCTCGGATAGAGAAAACGATTGAGAATGAAATAAGAAACATCTTAAAATAAAAACGGATATGGAAGAACTTTACAATCAGCATCCTGGAAAGGATACGGAATGAAATGCCGGAAATAGCCTACATCGACGAGGATTACGGACAACTGGAAGGCATGGATTCAGAAAACGATGACTTTTACCCTGTCACATTCCCGTGCGTCCTGATCGGGAATGCGGAGGCGGACTGGAAAGACATCGGCATGGGAACACAGGCCGGTCAGGTACAACTGGCCGTACGCCTCGGAATAGACTGCTACCATGACACACATATCGGAAGCGGCACGACAGACAAGATAAGGGAAAGAATGGAACTCGCAGGAAAACTGTACAGGACACTCCAGGGCTACCGCTTCTCCGGGTTCATGGACGAGATGGCGAGAATAAAAGCAGGGACTACACTCTACCCGGCAATATCAAAGTGTACGAGATTGTATTTGAATTCAGTTTTCGCGACGAATCTGCGCTACAGGATAGCCTGCATCATCGCTGAACAGGGCAAGCTGCCTGTATGTAAGACGGGGAGCCCGCACTTTCGGTACGGGTTGTATGTCGGGATCAGTCTTGCTGCATTCCCGGATAATGGCCATGATACGCTCCTCGGATATGAAGAATTCCTGCTCTGAAAGGATTTTCAGGGCACGGTCAAAACGAAGCCCCTGTACCTCCGTCCAGAAATAATAACGGCGGCACAGGGCTTCATTGCGTTTCCTTATCAGTTCCTTGTCGCGACTTTTGCCATACAAATATCGTTTTTTCCCACAAAAATAATGAAATAAGACACAATAAGCAATTAAAAAAGCCTGCATACCACAGATATACAGGCTTTTGTGTTAATACGTTAAACAACCGGACTATAACCGGCAGAAAGAAGGCTCTATCCTTCTCCAGACGCCGTTCTCATCACGTTGGTAGAAATAATAGTTTACAGCCGTCTTATACACCACGTTGCTTTCACGGAACAGGTCCATGATGTCCTTATATTCCGAATCGAAACGGGGTTCCAGTTCGTAAGTTTGCTGATGGACTTGTAGTCAGATCGCCCTGCTTGTTGCGTTCCAGCAATGTCATGGCCAACTGGTACATTGGATCGTCCACCCCTTTCTCCGTTTTGGAAACATAAACCTTCAGGTAGTCCACAAGACGGGATGCCGCCATGTCCGCACGCTCGTCAAAACTCTTCACCTTGTTGCTTCGCACCTCCAGTTTGGTATCTCCGTCCACGATGGTGTAGCTTGCCTGGTCATCGCCCTTGCGCAGCTGTCCGTATTCACGCATCGTATCACGGAAAGCGCGACTGTCCTGCTCGAGACGGTCACGAAACGCCTTCACATCGGCCACCAGCGGCTGAAGCAGCCTCCATACATCAATCATGAACTGGCTGCGTAAACCTTCGTATGCGTCACGTCTGTTCTGTTTCTCTTCCTTTTCCTGCTGCTGCATTTCTGCAATCAGTGCCTTGCGCTCATCAGCCGAAAGGCTGTTCAAAAATTCTTTTTTATCCATGTTCGTTTTTATTAAGTGGTTATAATCATTTCTTTTCCTTGCGCCTTATGGCACGTATTTTTTTCAATAGGGCATCCAGTTCCCCACAATCCAAATCCCGGAACTCCTTGCCTGCTATACGGCTGTCCAGGCAGAAAGAATTTACTCTGTCCCAGTTTGCCGTATCTACGCCTAAAAGCTGCATCTGGTGCAGCACGGCGGAACGTCTTTTCCTGCGCTCCTGGATAAACCTTTCACGCTCTGTCGGCAATACCAGCTTGCGCATCCCCTCCAGAGCGGCAGCATATTCATTCCGTGACATTTCGTGGAGACTTGCGGTGCGTCCATCCGTATATTGAAGCACAATGCTCCGCTTCAGCTCCTCACGGTCAGATGTCGCAGACGGTTCAAAAGACCGTAAAACGCCGCATAGTTATCAATGGGACCATTCATCACTTTTTGTTTTTGAAATACCCGTTTATACTTGCTACAGGTGTCATTTCCATTGACGATGTTACAGAAATCGGTACACCCGGATTCTGCTCTTCCAACTGTTTTTTCACAAATTCCTCATACTCATCCATCGTCTTTTTCCTAAAATCCGAAGTATTGGTATCACTGACATAGCCAAATTTAAAGGTCATTGAACGTGGTTTGTAACCTAACGGGGTTTTTACCTTTACCGAAATGATACTTATATATTGCTTGCTCATATATTCACTACTTTAACAGGTTTATCCAATATTTTCACTTTCGCTTCCGGAACATCCTTTATGACAGCCGCCGCAAATTCCATGTGGCGGGTCTCAATTACCGCCCAGCCCTCTGTCTTTTCGGACGGATAAACGATGAACGCTGGCGGGGTTCGTAACAGCTCCAGTTTACAAGGACATTACTCAGCCTGTCTATCGGCAAGCCTATCTGATACAACTCTCCTATTTTCATCAGTTTATCTCGTTTGAAGATTCAATACCCAATAAAACCGCCCCTCTTCCTTTCGTTAGGAATTTAAGGGCTAAACCAATAATCATAGACCTAAGCTGCTCGTTCTCTTTCATGGCAAGAGCTATGGCATGAGTTATAAGACCTGCTTTCCCGTTACAATAAGTTACAGAATCAAAATCACTTCCATCTGCTTTTTCCTCCTTAATAGCCGCAGCCATATAAACAGATACATTATTGTCAATGCAGAATTTTTCCACCATCTGGGACAGTTCTGCAAGTTTTTCTGGTTATCCGTTTCCGGGTTTAATGTCGTTTTAGCATTTTCCATTTTCATAATCATCAATCATTATTAGTTACGTGTCACATTTATTTTTCTCAGTTCTTTGGGACGCATGATGTAGGTATCCTTCAAATGCCAATAAGGTTTGCCCTCTCTCCTATCCTCTGCCTGCATCAAGTGAACAGAGCCTATCACATGCCCAACAATCCCCACCTCCCGAAATACGCCTTGCATTCTAACCTGCGATGGACTTTGGCCACACGTATCTACGCACAACACAACGGCCACAATTAACGTATCAAGCATATCATTCCTCCTTTCTTGTAGGTTTCCAATCGACGGTCACTATCGCATCCAACTGTCCAGAGCCGCCACATACCGGACAGTTTACCTTAACACTCTCATGATGCTCCTCTCCCCAAAACCAGCCGTTACCCTGACAGTAACCGCATTTATGTCCCGGACTTACCAGCATCTCACGGTTCCTGCCTTTGCTCATAAAGGAAGGAGGAACCAATTCCAACTGCTTTAAAATTCTACTCATTGTCATTATCATTTAAAAAACCGTATTCTTCCAAAAGTTTCTCACTGGAGGCCTTGGATAGTTCCCTGGCTATCTCACTCAAAATATAAGACTGGTCCGGGAGGGAATAATTCTCCACAGCCGACTTTACCTGTTCAGTCATTTCTTCAATTAGTTCTTCCATCATTTTTCTGCCCAATATTTAGCGGCCCCTTCCTCCCATATCGTATAATAGTTTCCGGGAGCCGTGATAAAACGTCCTTTGCACATAGCCCGGAAGCCCTGGACAAATATTTTCACATCAGCATCGTAAGCGACCTTCTTTGCCGCACGTCCTTCAGGATTCATCCCCTCGGCGTGGCTGATAAAAATCAGCAGCTTATTGGCATGCTTTTCTTTCATGGCCTTGTAGGTGGCGTATGTCAGACCGGAATACTGGAAGCTGTCTATAATGACAATCTCCGGGCTTCTCCGTTTTGACAGACGCTCCGAAAGTTCATCCATTGGTTCACGGTCAAGAATGACAAAACGCCTGTTCACTTCTTCCATCTTATGCCTTACCAGGGAATTCTTCAACGAAAGACCTGTGCTTTCCTCAAGGCTGTCATAGGCAACCTTGGCAAACCGGCAAAGGTACTTGGCAAGCTGCATCACGAATGAACTCTTGCCGTTCCCACTGTTACCCCATATTATCCAAGTCCCAGTCCGATCCGGATGCCCGAAAGCCTTCTCCCATTCCCCTTCAAAGGGGAAAGAAGGAATATTCATGGACTGGACTTGTTTAGGCGAATATGCACGTCCCATAATCCTTATGATTTAAGTTTCTCTATTTCCGTATATAGACGTCTCAAACCACCGTCTGACAGATTCACAAGCTGCATGATGTCCCGTTCCTGCAGGAGCGTTTACCTTGGCCACAATCGCAGCCTGAGCCTTCAGGAACTTGGCACGTTCCTTACCGTCATCCGGCGTTACCTTGCTGAACGTATCCCCATATCTGGAAAGCATCTCGGTATAGCCCACCTTCTTCCCCTCGATGGCACGGTCTATCTTTTCCTTCAGACCGTCGGCACCCATCATGTACCAGGCGCAACACCGTTCCGTCGCATTCCACAGGGCCTCAGTTCAAGAAAAGCCTCATACTGCAGGTCTCCTGCCTCGTCCAAAATGATAAGCGGGTTCTCTATCGTGCGCAGGTAAAACACGAGGTTCTCGTAAACCGTGTGATAGCGTCCGTTACTGTCCACCCCGAATTCCTTGGCTATGTGCCGTATCAGGCGCAGCTTGCTCTTGACCTGTGAACAGTCCACATAAATGGCGTTCTTGTGGCTTTTCACGTATGCCCTTGCAGTAAACGTCTTTCCGATATTGGGAATATCGCACAGGATTGCACTCAGACCGCTCCGCTGGCAGCGCTCAAGCTGTTCCGTTATGAAAGCGAATGTCGGTGTTTCGGCAGCCTTCCACTCCATCTCTCTTTCAGTTTCACGCCCAGACGACGTGCGATGCATATCCAGTTCGCATCGCTGACCTGTTTGTCGGTAACCCCTTTTTTAAGGTTATTATATACACTTGCCGAAATGCCCAAAGCCACGGCGTGTTTGTTGTCTGATGGGTAATTTGTCCTGTCCGTCTTGATAGCTTCCAGTACCCTGCCCTTTATTTCTGATGTAAGTTCCATTCTTATGTTATTTTAATGTCGTTATAATGCTATTCTTCCTTTCTGCTTGTAGCGGTCAACATCCATGAATTCTGAAAAATCATCGTCCGGCTGTTGTTGCGGTACTTCCACCGGTCTCGCAACCGCCTGCTCAATCTCCCTCTTTTCTTCCGGTCTGATAATGCCGACCTTCTTTATCTTCTCCTCCTTCATCATCCTGTCGAACCGGGCCACATATTTGGCCTGCTCTGTATAAGCCTTCACATCATCCTCAGTCTTCTCCGCGTCAGCTCGTTGTAACGCTGTATCAGCCGCAGGTGGCGATATAATTCCCGTTCTGATAAATATACACCTCGGATATTTTCCCGTCCATATCGGGCAAATAATAGGCTTCCACGTTATAGTTGCGGGGTTCCAGCTTTTCAATCAGTTTGGGATCCGGTAGGCCATATTGGTTATACATGACCGTGCAGTACATGTTTCGCCTGATGCTTGTTTCTGTTTTCTCTCCGATATAGCGTGCCAGTATGGCCCTGTCATACGGGGCGAGGTTCGGATTCTGATTGGCGCAAAGCACGTCCCAACGCGTCATTCCGGGATAGAGCTTCTGGTTCGGATGTTTCTGATTGTTGTATTCCCTGATTGCCGCAATGTCATCGGCCACAAGTTCCTCATAGCTGTAGGTCTTTTCCTTGTAGGTATTGTTGAACTCGTCATAGACCTTCTCCGTTTCGGACGGTTGGCCTCCAATGCGGCATACCAGCGCCTATGCTATCTGCATGTTTTTCTCCACGGTATATTTCTTTGCCCTGTTCCCGTGTTCGGCGCGTTTCTCCTGAGAGTTGCCCGGGTTACACCAACGGACAAACGGGAAAACGACACCGGCCTTCATCAGACCGTCTGCGAAATTGTTCACAAGATGGTGCTCAACCTCCACCTGTGCAGGCATATACCAACCGTTGCGCTCTATTGTCTGGAACATGTTCCTTACACAATCAAGGAAAAGGTCTGCCGTTTTCAACCTGTTATAGGCATATCCCACTACACATCCCGAAGCCACATCGTAAGCGTAGTACGCCTTTACACGCTGTCCGTTGTGCATCTTCCGGGGAAGGTCACGGTCGTCCAACGAGACCTTGCTGAAGGCAAAGAACGGGCTGTGACGCAGGTGGTGCGGACGGTATTCGTTGTTGAACTCCCACTGGCTGTCATGCAACTTGGCACGCAAGGCCTTGTTTTTCGGATTGTTCAGGTAGTTGGCTATCGTCGCCTCGCTCAAAACGAGCGGATTCCCTTTCTTGTCCGTGAACTGGGACGGGTTGTACACCTCTCCCGTCTCCGGGTCAAAGACCTCAATCTCTCCGCAGACGAACATG
>ENA-OQCS01000182-OQCS01000182.1-human-gut-metagenome-genome-assembly--contig:-NODE-182-length-33320-cov-3.352755_pt1 | contig 33320 bp, 41 predicted proteins | sample MGYA00242757_ERZ504575 | MGnify/ENA primary metagenome ERZ504575 (study PRJEB26092, sample SAMD00036297) | human gut metagenome | host: Homo sapiens | study: EMG produced TPA metagenomics assembly of... | reverse complement strand
GCCTACTTGATTACGGGGAACCTCAAGCACTTCCCAACACGCGAGTATATCGTCACTCCAGCCGAGATGATGTCAATTCTGAAACAGGGCGAATAACAGGGCGCTGCAATGATGGATAGCCGGGAGATTGGAAAAGTTTCCCGGCTATTGTCATTCCCAATATTACAACGCAACCGCATAAAATCGAGATAATCGAGATAATTGAGATAATTGAGATAATTGAGATAATTGAGATAATTGAGATAATTGAGATAATGTCGATAACGCATATTTAGATATGTGTATCCAACTCGATCATTTCGCAAGGCTGCGGCCTTGCCGTTTTACATAGCCGGGGAGGTTTCATCTGGAGATCTCCCGGCTATCACTATTTACGAGGAGTGATACAGCATGACCAACGAAGAAATGATGAGCCGGCTTTATGAACGGATGGCAGCCGAGCAGCAGAAGTATAAGGAATGGCTGCTGGGCCAGCCCCCCAATGTGATCCTGGACAATGCCTGCAAATTTACCGTCCGAGAAGACATTGTGATGGAGATGGAGGTACTGGAACTGACGGACGCCCCAGACTGCGGCACTGCTGCGGTCCCGGACCCGCTGGCGGATGTTTACCGCGCATGGGAGCGGACGGAGACCCACCACATGGACGATGTGCGGGATGTGATCGAGGCCCGCGCAGATACCGTTATACGGGCTGAAAAGGAAAAGGGCCAGCGGAGGAACGGTAGGATGGGCTATGTCCGACCCGGAGCAGTCTGATGCTCGGTATCTGCAATGGTTTCCAGGCGCTGATCAAACTCGGCCTGGTGCCGTACGCGACATCGTGCCGATGACCGCCGAATGCCCGACGCTGACGTTCAACACCATCGGCCGCCACCAGAGCCGTCTGGTGCGCACCCGCGTGGCGTCGAATCTCTCCCCGTGGCTGGCAAAGACCGAGGTGGGCGACATGCACACCATCGCCATCTCCCACGGCGAAGGCCGTTTCGTGGCTTCCGACGATATGCTCGCCCAGCTCAAGGCCAATGGCCAGATCGCCACGCAGTACGTGGACGAGGCCGGCGTGCCGGGCATGGACCTGAGCGTGAACCCGAACGGTTCACTGCTGGCCATCGAAGGCATCACCAGCCCGGACGGCCGCGTGTTCGGCAAGATGGGCCACTCCGAGCGTTACAGCAACGGTACGTTCAAGAACGTGCCCGGCGAGAAGGATCAGCCGCTGTTCGCAGCCGGCGTGGAGTACTTCGCCGCCTGATCCACGACCGCATCCATAAAAGCGTTCTGACGTAGATTCGAACATACAGAGGCTGTTTGGTTTGATCGGGATTCCTCCCTAGTCAAACCAGACAGCCTCTTTTTGGTCTCCGACGCATGTTAGGCGGAGAGGTAGCCTTCGGCGAGATTGACGGGGGTGTTGGCGCGTTCCACTGCTTCGTTGGAATGGGTGGCGGTTTGTTTGATGATGTCGTCGTAGCCGGTGAGAGCGGCGAAAGGCATGAATTGCGCGGCACGGTTGTGCATACTCATGTGCGGGCGCGTGCACGAGCGATGATGAGGCAAGTTGATGATGTCATCGTAACGGTCGGTTTGCTGCAAACTCACGCTGCATGACCTCCAATCTGCCGGTTGCGCTGTTGACCTGTGGCATCAGCGAACATGTCCATTCCTTTGATGACGGCGTTTTTGCCGAACTTGCGTTTGATGTCAAGAATCGTCTGTTGCACATGCTGTTCGGAAATCTCATCGACAACCTGCATATCGTCAGTATAGGAAGACCGCGCGTTGTTATCGACGTTATCACTGCAATCGTTGCTATCGCTTCCATTTGAGACTTCCTGCATATCCGAAAACAGATCGGGCTGAACGTAATTCGCCGCAGCATTCCGCTCAGCCAGCTGTTCGACCGTTTGCAAATCAGAAGCAACCACATTCAATCGACGTACCAACAGCCGATGATCGACGATTCTGCAGAACAATTCGTCAACCGCATCGCATATGCGCGTGGTGGATGACGTATGGTCGCCCAGACCAATCGACCCTATAGCCGGCTTGGGCACACGCCGACCATACCTATCAAGAGTTACGGGACCGCTATATTCGGCAATGGCTCGCTCAGCCATCGCTTCAATTCCGGAGTGCCACACTCCCCTAGCCGCTTTGGATCAAGACTGGCGGTATCGTAACCGACCATCAACCCCATATGGCCGGCTTCACACCTTTGGCAACCAAATCCAAAGACAAGGTGTCCGCCATTTCTCTCACAATCAGCCGCGCCGAGTCAAAACCGACCGCGCCCGTAAGCACCTGCCCCGAACTCATACTATGACCAGCTGCTTATACGCTTTGATGTCGGCGATCGTGCAAGGTTCCCAACCCCACGCATGGTCGATAAGCAGCTCGGCGTTCACACCGAACATCTTGTACAGCAGGCCCTCGTTGTAATACTCGTCGGCACGGCCTATGGAACATCGGCTATATCGCCCATTGTCATTAGACCTTGGGCTTCGAGCTTCTTCGCATACCCTCGTCCCACACGCCAGAAATCAGTCAACGGCCTGTGCGCCCATAACAGCCGACGATACGACATCTCATCCAATTGCGCGATACGCACGCCATCCTTATCCGCGGGAATATGCTTGGCGACCACGTCCATAGCCACTTTCGCCAAATACATATTCGTACCGATACCGGCCGTTGCGGTGATGCCCGTCTCCCGAAGAATCTGCTGGATCATTTCACGGGCCATATCATGCGCGCTTTTGCCGTAAGCCCGCAAATACCCGGTAACATCCATGAATACTTCATCTATCGAATAGACATGAATGTCAGCTTCGGATACGTACCTTAAATATATGCTGTAGATTTTCGCACTGATGTTGAGATAATGCGACATTCGAGGCTTGGCTATATACACGCCGGCAGCCAGATTCGGATTAGCTGCGAGCGCTTTCGCATCATACGATTCACCTCTCAGCACACCGCCCGGTGCCGCTGCCGCCGTGCAGCATTGACTTCTTTAAGCTTCGCTTTGACTTCGAACAGTCTCGCCCGCCCCGGCAGTCCATATGCTTTGAGCGATGGCGACACGGCAAGACAGATGGTTTTGTCGGTGCGCGATTGGTCGGCCACTACCAGATGCGTGGATAGAGGTCGAATCCGAGTTCCGCACATTCCGAAGACGCATAGAAGGATTTCAGATCGATAGCGATATAGGTACGTTCGGCCATCTTCAGACTCCTTCCATGATTTGGCTCCATCTTGAAACGTCAACGAGCACTTCGCCTCGCAAAGCACCGACAAAGCATCGCCGATGCACCGCACTGTATTTTCCTGCATTCAGCATATCAGAGAGTTCGAACAATTGTTCGACACACCCGACATGCCAAGTGCCCCTAAGGACTCCACGAAAACCGCCAATTGTAGCCTCCGGTTGGTAGGGTTGAACGGTAGCGAACCCCTTGTCTCCATGGTTTTGGAAGGAGCTTTGGCTTGTCAGCTGAACTCGAAGACATCCACGAGGAATGCGGTATTTTTGGCGTTTGGGGTCACCCGGACGCCGCCCGACTCACCTACTTCGGCCTGCACGCGCTGCAGCATCGTGGTCAGGAAGGCGCCGGCATTGTCTCGAACGATAACGGTCATCTCATCGGTCATCGCGGAACGGGTCTGTTGACCAAGTGTTCGGCGACGAACGCGAAATCGAACGCCTGAAGGGAGACAAGGCGATCGGCCATGTGCGTTACGCCACTGCCGGTTCAGGCGGCACCGACAACATCCAGCCATTCATCTTCCGCTTCCATGACGGCGATATGGCCTTGTGCCACAATGGCAATCTGACGAACTGCCCGACTCTGAGGCGTCAGTTGGAAGACGAAGGCGCAATCTTCCACTCCAATTCCGACACCGAAGTGTTGATGCACCTGTTGCGCCGCTCCACACAGCGTACGTTCATGGACAAGCTCAAGGAAGCGCTCAACACCGTGCATGGCGGTTTCGCCTACCTGATCATGACCGAAGACGCCATGATCGGCGCGCTTGATCCGAACGGTTTCCGCCCGCTTTCCCTCGGCAAGATGAAAAACGGCGCTTATGTGCTCGCTTCCGAAACCTGCGCGCTTGACGTTGTCGGCGCCGAATTGGTGCGCAATATTCGCCCGGGCGAAATCGTGGTTATCGACGATCACGGCTACAAGATCGTGCAGTACACCAATCAGACCCAGTTGGCCATCTGCTCGATGGAATTCATCTACTTCGCACGCCCCGATTCCGACATTTACGGCGTAAACGTGCATTCCGCCCGCAAGCGTATGGGTGCGCGTCTGGCCCAAGAATCGCCGGTCGATGCCGATATGGTCATTGGCGTGCCGAATTCCTCGCTGTCCGCGGCCTCCGGCTATGCGGAAGAAGCTGGTCTGCCAAACGAGATGGGCCTGATCAAGAACCAGTATGTGGCTCGAACCTTCATCCAGCCGACGCAGGAACTGCGCGAGCAGGGCGTGCGCATGAAGCTGTCCGCCGTGCGCGGCGTGGTCAAAGGCAAGCGCGTGATCGTTATCGACGATTCCATCGTGCGCGGTACCACGTCCAAGCGCATCGTGCAGCTGCTGAAGGAAGCTGGCGCCGCCGAAGTGCACATGCGTATCAGCTCGCCGCCGCTGAAGTACCCGTGCTTCTACGGCATCGACATTTCCACCACCAAGGAACTGATCGCCGCAAAGAAGTCCGTTGAGGAAATTCGCGATTTCATCGGCGCCGACTCGTTGGCGTTCCTTTCGCTTGACGGTTTGGTCGAGTCCATTGGATTAGGCGCGGACGCCCCGTATGGCGGTTTGTGCGTGGCCTACTTCAATGGCGACTACCCGACCGCACTCGACGATTATGAAAGTGATTTTTTGAAGTCCCTCACCCCAGAAGATCGCGTGCGTCTGCCTGAATTCGCCCTGTATAAGAGCAAGTACGAAGGCAACGAATACACCACCACTTCATCCCAAGAAGAACACTGAACCCGAGAAAGGTTTGATATGCCAAAAGCATATGAGGAAGCCGGCGTAAGCGTCGAAGCCGGTTACGAAGTCGTCAAGCGCATCAAGTCCCATGTGGCGCGCACCAACCGTCCGGGCGTGGTCGGCGGTATCGGCGGCTTCGGCGGCCTGTTCGATCTGGCTTCCCTCGGATACAAGGAGCCGGTACTGATTTCCGGCACTGACGCGTCGGCACCAAGCTGGTCGTTGCCAAGATGGCCAACAAGCACAACACCATCGGCATCGACTGCGTGGCCATGTGCGTCAACGATATTGCCGCTCAGGGTGCGGAACCGTTGTTCTTCCTGGATTACATCGCCTGCGGCAAGAACGATCCAGCACTGCTCGAGCAGGTTGTGGCTGGCGTTGCCGACGGCTGCGTACAGGCTGGTTCCGGTCTGATCGGTGGCGAAACCGCTGAAATGCCGGGCATGTATGACGAAGACGAGTACGATTTGGCCGGTTTCGCGGTCGGTGTTGCCGAGAAGTCCGCAATCGTGGACGGCTCCACCATCGCTGAGGGCGATGTGCTCATTGGTCTGCCGTCCACCGGCGTACATTCCAACGGCTTCTCTCTGGTGCGCAAGGCCCTGTTCGAGAAGGCTGGCTATACCGTCGATACCGTGCTTGACGAGCTCGACGGCGAAAAGCTCGGCGACGTGCTCCTCACCCCGACGAAGATTTATGTGAAGGCCCTCTCCCCGCTGTTCAAGGCCGGCGTGGTCAAGGGTGTCGCCCACATCACCGGCGGCGGCTTCATCGAAAACGTTCCGCGTATGATTCCGGACGGTCTGGCCGCACACATCAACCTCGGCTCCTGGCCGGTACTGCCGATTTTCGACGTGCTCGAAAAGGCCGGCGAAGTCGACCATATGGAAATGTTCAACATCTTCAACATGGGTATTGGTATGGTGCTGGCCGTCAACGCCGAAGATGCCGATAAGACCATGGAATTGCTCAAGTCCAATGACGAAGCCGGTTACGTACTCGGCAATATCGTCAAGAAGACCGATAGCGACGTCGAACTGCAGTAAATACATATACGGGGGTGAGCCATAACGGCCACCCCCTTTTATTTCCGAAGACTTTCCTGAACATAGGATTTTCCCAAAAGGGACACAACAGGAGGAAACATGAAGGTTCTGGTCATCGGTTCCGGTGCACGCGAGCATGCCATCGCCCATGCACTTATGCGCGGCGGCAGCGTCAGCGAAGTCACAGTGGCTCCGGGCAATCCAGGCATGGAGCTTGACGGCATCCGCACCACGCAGATCAACCGTCCAATCATGCCGCGCTGATTGATTTCGTGAAGAACAACGGCTACGACTGGGTGTTCGTCGGTCCGGAAGTGCCGCTTATCGAGGCATCGTCGACGATTTCGCGGGAGCTGGCATCAAGCGTTTGGTCCGAGCAAGGCCGCCGCGCAAATCGAGGGTTCCAAGGATTTCGCCAAGCAGTTGATGGAACGTCACAACATTCCGACTGCGAAGTATCAGACGTTCGACGATTTGGAGCGTTCCACCGCTTATGTGCGTGAACATGGCGCTCCGATTGTGATCAAGCTGATGGTCTGGCCGCTGGCAAGGGCGTGACCGTTGCCATGGATGAGGAAACCGCCATCGCCGCTCTTGAAGACATTTTCGTCGATCATCGTTTCGGCAACGCCGGTGCGAAGGTTGTCATCGAGGACTTCTTGGAGGGTCAGGAGTTCTCGCTGATGAGTTTTGTGAATGGCACCGATTTCTGGCCGATGCCGATTTCTCAGGATCATAAGCGCGCTTATGATGGCGATAAGGGTCCGAACACCGGTGGCATGGGTGCGTACAGTCCCGTTCCGCAGATCGGTCAGGATGTGGTTGACACCGCTATCGAAACCATTGTGAAGCCGACCGTGCAGGCTATGTCCGATGAGGGTACGCCGTTCACGGGCATTCTGTACGCTGCTTGATCGCCACCGCGGATGGTCCGAAGGTTATCGAGTTCAATGCTCGTTTCGGCGATCCGGAAACGGAAGTCGTGCTGCCGAAGCTCACGTCTGATCTCGGCGCCGGCATCAGCGCTCTGCTCAATGGCGAGACTCCGGAGTTCACTTGGGATAATGACAACGCCACGCTTGGTGTGGTGCTCGCCGCCGACGGCTACCCTGTCGATGTGATCAAGGGCGCTGCGATTCCTGAGATTCCAGTCGATGAGGATTCCCACGTCTATTACGCTGGCGTGGCTCGTAGCGAAGAAGGTCTGGTCGCCAATTCCGGCCGCGTGCTGTTGGTGGAAACCTCCGCAGCCGACATCAAGGCCGCTCAAGACAAGGTGTATGCGATTATCGACCAGCTCGACACCAAGGGCATGTTCTACCGTCACGACATCGGCGCCAAGGCACTGAACATCTGAATGCACCCAGCGATTGCATACCATCAGAAATGTCTGTAACCATACAATCGCAATCATATATATAAAAAGGACGCGTTTTGTGGTCGGACAGAGAGGAGTCCGACTGCAAAACCGCCGTTTTTTAATCACACAACACAGGCAAGCTTATATTGATTACTTCTGCTCTCCCGGCTTCGGAATGAGCAGGGATGCGCAGAACGCGAGGCCGAGCAGAATCACACCGCCAACCATGGCTGCGATGTAGCCGCTGGTCGCACCGCCGGATGCGGTGAACGCGTTCTGAGCAGCGTACAGCACTGCATAACTCAGACCGGCACCCAGGTTGAATGCACCGGAGTTCAGACCAGGCAGGTAGCCGGATTGTCTTCCGGAGAGAGCACGATGCCCAGACCGTTCAGCATGATGTTGGCAGTACCTGCGTAGGAAACACCCAAAGCCAAAGACATGACCACAAGTGCCAGATGCTCGGAACGTTGCACACGAAGATGCCGAACAGCACGCCCACAACAGAGACGATCAAGCCAGTACGCAGCACCGCACGGTAGCCGAACTTCGAAGCGAGCACGCCTGCGACCGGGCCGAATGCGAGACCGATCAACGCATACGGACAGGGCTTTTTTTGTTTAAAAATATCTCAAAAAAGCCTTTCTACCTTCAAAAAATGTAACATAAATATAACATTAATCTCGTTTTTATTAGTTATATTTGCGACTTAAAACATAAATTAATGTTTAATTAACACTATCTATTAACAAAAAACAGAATTATGAGAAAACATCTAATTCAATTCCTGTTGGTTGCAGTGTTGTCGGTATTTAGTGCCGCTGCATTTGCTCAGACTACAGTGAGAGGTCAGCTTGTTGATTCAGAAACAGGTGAACCGTTAGTGGGTGCCGCCGTCATGGTGGAAGGTACTACACAAGGATCGGTGACCGACATTGATGGCTATTTCAAGCAAAGCGTTGCTTCGAATGCGACATTACTATTCAAGTACGTGGGTTATAAAGACCAGAAGAAGAAGATTGCGCAGAAGGGCGCTTCTGTGGATTTGGGAGCTATTCAGATGGAGCCGGATGCGGTGATGCTGAAGGACGTGGTGATTACATCGTCAGTGGCGGTTGCCCGTAAGACTCCGGTAGCGGTGTCAACGATAACCCCGGTGTTTATTGAAGAAAAGTTGGGTACACAGGAATTCCCGGAAGTTCTGAAGTCTACTCCGGGTGTTTATGTTACAAAAGACGGTGGCGGTTATGGTGACGCACAGACCCGTGTCCGCGGTTTCGACAGCGAGAACGTGGCTATGATGATTAACGGTGTGCCGATGAACGGTATGGAGAATCAGAAGGTATACTGGTCCAACTGGGCCGGTCTGGCCGATGTGACAAGCTCCATGCAGGTACAGCGTGGTCTGGGGGCTTCCAAAGTTTCTTCTCCGGCAGTGGGAGGTTCTATCAACGTTATTACCAAGAGTACCGATGCCAAGAAAGGCGGTTTCATCTCTTACGGTATGGGTAATGATGGTTACAACAAGATTCTGTTCAGCGTTTCTTCCGGTTTGAGCAAGGACGGTTGGGCATTTACCTTATTGGGTGGCAAGACCTGGGGCGACGGATACATCCAGGGTACGGACTTTGAAGGTTACAACTATTTTGCCAGCCTTTCCAAACGTTTCAACGACAATCATCAGTTGACGCTTTCTGCTTTTGGTGCTCCGCAGTGGCACAATCAGCGTAATTATAACAACGCATTGACCATCAAAGAATGGCAGCGTGTTCAGCAATTCATGGGTGAGAAGAGTGCCTATCGTTACAATCCTACTTTCGGTTATCGCAAGGGACAAGCCTTCAACTCAAACCGCAATGCCTATCATAAGCCTCAGATTTCCTTGAATCACTTATGGCAGATTGACCATAAGTCAAGTTTGAGTACAGCTCTTTATGCTTCTATCGGCCGTGGTAACGGTTACAGCGGTACTGGTACTTCTGCTTATCGCAGCAAGTGGTATGGTGCCAGCAACGGATATACCAACGATGAGTTCCGTCTTGCCGACGGTACTTTCAACTATGATGCTGTCGACGCGTTGAACCAGGCAAGTACCACCGGTTCGCAGATGGTGATGGGCAAGGCCATGAACAACCACGAATGGTACGGTTTGCTTTCTACTTATACAACTAAGTTCGGCGAGTATCTGGATTTCTATGGCGGTGTCGACTTGCGTTATTACAAAGGCTTGCACCAGAACATCATTACCGATTTGTTCAGTGGTTCTTATTTCATTGATTCCAATCGTGACAATGTGTCTGCTGCCAATAACATTGCTGCTGCTGATCCGAATTTTGCCAAGAAGAAACTGGGTGTAGGTGACGTGGTTTACCGTGATTATGACGGTTATGTAATGTCCGAGGGTGCTTTTGGCCAGTTGGAGTACAACCGCGATAAGTTGAGCGCTTTCGTTGCCGGAGGTCTGTCAAACACCAGCTACTGGCGCTATGACCGCTTCTATTATGATGAAGCCCATGCCAAGAGTAGCAAGAAGCACTATCTGGGTGGAAATATCAAGGGAGGTGCCAACTATAACTTGAACGAAACGCAGAACATATTCTTCAATGCAGGTTTTATTACGCGCGCGCCTATGTTTGATACCTCTTTCATCAATTCACAGAATTCCCACGACCGCAACCAGGATGCTAAGAACGAAAAGGTAATGTCGTTCGAGGTGGGCTACGGTTTCCGCAATAGCTTGGTGGCTGTCAATCTGAATGCTTACTATACGCAATGGATGGACAAGAGCCTTTATGATTCTTACACAGCACGTGACGGTAGCCGCGCCACTCTGAATATGACCGGTGCCAATGCCAAGCACATGGGTGTTGAGGTGGATTTCAATATCCGGCCGACCACTTGGATGACCATCAACGGTATGTTCTCTTGGGGTGACTGGCGTTGGGACGGACTTGCTACCGGTTTCTACTACAATAATGAAGGACAGATGTACAATCCGAAGACAGAAGAGGTGATTGCTGCCGGCAGTGCCAATGTAGAAGACTATCGTTATAACATCCGTATGGATGATGTGAACGTAGGTGGTTCTGCACAGACTACCGCTGCTCTCGGTGTGACGGTGCGTCCGATGAAGGGATTGCGTCTCGGCCTCGACTGGAACTATGCAGCACGTCTTTTTGCAGACTATGACATCGAAGCTGACCAGGCCACTCCGGGCAAGGAGTATCAGGTGGCAAAACCCTGGAAGGTGCCTTCTTCTTATACGTTTGATTTGAATGCCGGCTATACGTTTGATTTCGGTAAAGTCTCCGCTACTTTGAGCGGCAATGTCAATAACCTTTTCGACCAGGAATACATCGCCGACGCATGGGATGGTTCTACTTGGGAAGATGCGATGGTGCTCTACGGTTTCGGACGTACGTTCTCCGTAGGTTTGAAGGTTAAATTCTAACTTAAACAGACATTAACGATATGAAAAATAAATATTACTTATATGGATTGTTTGCAGCGGCTCTCACATTGACCGGCTGTGACTACAACGAGGATCATTTTCCGGGCTACGACGAGCTGGCCCAGCCCAAAGATGTGTGGAACGATACCATCACATTGGCGGATGCTGACTATAAGACAATCGCCGGAATAGAGGCAAATAAAGAATTGGCCCTTTCCAAGGACCCGGAAGGAGAGACCTTCAAGGCGGCTTTAGAGGCTGTGGCAGGCAATAAATATTTCACCGAAGAGGCTCCTGCCGTATGGTATCTGCCTGCATACATTGCCAGCAAGTATCCTTATATGGACGACAATTCCAAGGTGACGGTTCATTATAAGAATTATGAGAATCTGCGGAATATCTCAAGGCATTCAACGGGATGAAGGCATATGATATGAACAGCGATGACTATAAGGTGGTTTGGGGAGATAAGGTTTCTGTATCTTATATTTCTCCTTCTACATTGAACAAGATTCCTGCTGCATTGAAAGAGGGGGTTGCCAAACCTGCCGATGGTGAAATGCGCATGGTGAACTATGCTTATTCTGAAACCGAGCCCAGCTTTGGTGGTGGAGAAGGTGAACCGGAAGTGACCTACACGCCTATTTCGGAGATTGTTGCCGGAGAAAGTGAAGGTGAGTACAATGTGAAAGGTGAGGTGATTGCCACTTACGGCCGTGGTTTCTTGTTGAGCGACAAGACCGCATCCATTTTGGTTTATCTGAATGCCCCAGCCAATTACTCTGTGGGCGATGTGGTGACCGTTACCGGCACTACATCCAAGTATTCAGGATTGATGCAGTTCCCCCAAAGCTCTACAGTGACTTTGATAGAACGTAGTGAAGAGTTCGCTTATCCGGCAGCTCAGGCCATGACTGGTGCCGAGATGGATGCATGGACTGCAAGTGCTGCTGTGAAGTATGTCTCCATTACGGGTAAGCTGACTATCAATAAAGAGAAAGGCTATTATAACCTGGTCGTAGATGGAGCGACCCGTCAAGGTTCTCTCTCTTATCCGGTAGCTGGTTTGGTAGATGATGCTTTGGATGGACAGAACGTGACTGCAATAGGTTATCTAATAGGTTACAACGGTAGTTTTGTGAACATGATGACCACTTCTGTTGTTGCCGCAGGCAGTCAGAGCGAATATATACCGGTAGGTGTTGTGGCTTTGTCGGCAGCAGGCGATTATCAGGTAAAAGGTACAGTGGCAGCCCTCTATGGTAGAGGCTTCTTGCTGAATGACGGTACCGGCTCTATTTTGGTTTATCTCAACAAAGAGTCCGAAAACAAGGTAGGAGATGTGGTGACTGTATCCGGCACTACAAGCCTTATGCTGGATTCATGCAGTTTGGTAAAAATATCAAAATGGAAAAGGTAGGGGAGTCTACTTTCAAATATCCTGCTGTCCGCACTTTAACAGGTGCCGATATGGATGCTTATCTGGAAATGCCGTATGTGGCTTATGTGGAATATGTAGGAACGCTCAAGATTGAAGGAAATTATCTGAATGTGACGATTGACGGTGCAGAAACTGCTGTGGGAAGTCTTTCCTATGCTCAGGTAGACCCTGCCCTGAATGGCAAGAAAGTCGTGGTTACCGGCTACTCCATTGGTGTCAGTGGCGGCAAGTTCGTTAATACAATGGTTGTTACGGTGAAAGACGCTGCTGCGGCTGCTAAGGCTTATGCTGCCGTTACTCGTGCTGCGGCTACCCGTGCTGCTGTCAAGGCAAATACTTCTGCTCTCTATCGCTACAATGCCTCTTCCCAGTCTTGGAGCAAATACTCTACAGACGAGGCCGAAGTTGCCGTTCTGCAACCTGCCGACTATGACAAGATGGGATACTCTTACGTCAGCAAGCCTGCAGAAACAATGCCGGTTTATTTGAAACAAGCTTATCCGTATGCCAAGACAGACGATGTGGTGGCTGTGGCTTATTATGCAGACAAAAACAGTAACCTGGCTGTGACAGAATTCAAGTTTGACGGTGCTACCTGGATAGAAACAACTATTGCTGTACCAACTACCATTACTTTCCAGAAAGCAAATGGTGAATGGGTGGAAGCCCGTGTATATTTTGAATCCACGTTCCTGGGTGGTGACAGCGGTGGCTTTGTAGCCGAAGACATTGAGTTATCTGGACTGACAAAGATCTGGTCGCTTGAAAGCTCTTACGGATGGAAAGGTACCGGTTTCTTAAGTGAGAACAAGAAGACTGAAAGTTATCTGGTATCTCCGGAAATTGATTTGAGCAAGGCTGCTGCACCTTCTGTTGTGTTTGATTGTGCTATCAACTACCTGAAGGGTGCCGAGCGTAGCGAAAACTTCAATCTGTTGATTTCTACTGATTATGCAGGTGATGCAGCTTCGGCTTCATGGAAAACTCTGGAAGTTACTGGCTGGCCGGCAGAAGATTCCTGGGCATTTGTAACCGTAGATCCCCTCTCTTTGGCAGATTACGTAGGAAAGAAAATCCGTCTTGCTTTCCATTACAAGAGTACGTCGACTACAGCTTGTACGGTAGAAGTGAAGAACATGTCTGTTAAGGAATAAACGGATAGAGTCTATATGAGAAGGAGGAGTTATCGGGGCATTGGCTCCTCTAACTCCTTCTTTTGTCTTGGATGAGATATTCTAAAACTATTCAAAAAGTATTTGACAAATGAAGAAATTGTCTTTGATGTTTTATTGCTGGTGGCAGGACTCTATTTTACTGCTTGTGGCGATGATTCCGATGTGCCTGCCAACGGGTATATTGAAACTACCGAGGAAGGTTCGGCAACGTATGTATTGAAGGGTTATGAGGATGCTTCCGATGGCTTCAACGTGTTTGAGGGGGAAGGGTTTGAGAAATCTTTCTATATCTTGGAGAAGAAGTTTACGGGAAGTGCATGGAGCTTTGTGAAGGCTGCAAGCGGCCCGTTGTCTGCCATGGCCGAAATTCCTGCCGATAATGTCTGGCAGGTAGATATGGATGTGGTAGAAGGAGCCAACTACTGGGCACGTAACAAGGGGATGACGAAATATACATTCATGAAGATGCGGGTGGCTTATATCGAGGGAAACAATGTCGCTTTGGAATATGCCATTGCCGGTACCAAAGATCGTGATCTTTCGGAGAATGAAAATGCCAATCAGCCGCAGAGTGACAACGTTTCCATGACCGCGTTGGAAGTCCCTTTCCTGAATCCCGATCATACCTATGCAGACTACTTTGTGACCTATAAGGATAAACAGGTGCAGAACTTTGTTCTGGAGTATGTGCCCGAAAAGAAACACTCCGCTTGGGTGGCTTTCTGTTTTGACAGTGTGACCAGTCAGGACAATGTGAAGCGGACAGATGCTTGGAATCAGGATGACCCCAACATCGACAATTCCGTGGAGCCGAACGAAAGTATGCACAAGAGCGATGGTTACGACAAGGGTCACCTCTGCGCCAGCGAGGACCGCGTATATTGTGAGGATGCCAACAAACAGACTTTCTACTACGCCAACATCTCACCGCAAATAGCCTCATTCAACCAGAAGTACTGGATGTATTTGGAACAGCAGGTGCAGAAGTGGGGACGCTCTACGCGTGAAGGTACTTATGATAAGGTGTATGTAGTGAAGGGCGGCACGCTGAATAAGCTGCTTACCAACTTCACCGGTACAATGAAGGGTGGAGACGGTAAATATCCCGAAACCGATGCTGAAGGATTTACCATCACGGACTGCAGTCCCAGCCTATTACTACATGGCCATCCTTGCGGAGAAGGGTGATACCTACCATGCCATCGCCTTCCTGGTGCCGCACTCCGAACTCCTGCCGCAGAAACCTACGGCCGACGATTTCCAGGTATATGCCGTGAGCATCGACAAACTGGAGCAGGAAACCGGCATCGACTTCTTCTGCAATCTGCCGGATGTAATTGAAGACGAAGTGGAGAAGGCTTACAACAAAGCGGACTGGGCCTGGTAAGCTTACTGATATAACAAGAAAAAGGGGGACTTTCCATTGGTGGAGAGTCTCCCTTTTTAGTATGACGGGCATGTCATGATTTAGGTAGCTTTCTTAAAAGCTGTTTTCGTTTTGATGGAAACTGACTTCTTATCCGTATCTTTGCATATTGATTAAAAAAAGAGATATTCATGGAACTTTCGGATATACTTCATAATTTGAAGATACAAGAACTTACTCCGATGCAGGAGGCTGCTAAGGAAGCCTATCAATCAGCCCAAGATTTAGTGCTTCTTTCGCCTACCGGTTCGGGTAAGACACTGGCTTTTCTCCTTCCGCTGGTACAGACCTTGAAAGCGGATATACAAGGTGTGCAGGCTCTTGTACTAGTACCTTCACGCGAATTGGCTTTGCAGATAGAAACTGTGTTCAAGTCTATGGGAACTCCTTTCAAGGCTATGAGCTGCTATGGCGGACGCCTGCTATGGAAGAACACCGGACAATGAAAGGCATTCATCCCGCCGTCATTATCGGTACTCCGGGACGTATGAGCGACCATTTGAGGAAAGAAAATTTCAATGCCGCCACTGTCGTCACTCTGGTGATAGATGAATTTGACAAGTGTCTTGAGTTCGGCTTCCATGACGAGATGGCAGAGGTTATCGGGCAGCTTCCTTCACTGAAAAAGCGTGTGCTTCTTTCGGCCACCGATGCAGAGGAAATACCGCAATTTGCCGGAGTAGGAGGTGATACCCCCTCTTCCGGCTCCCGGCTCATGAAGCTTGATTTTCTTGCTCCGGAAGCCCTTGCTCCGCGTCTGCGGCTGCACAAGGTTGTTTCTCCGGAGAAGGACAAACTGGAGACCCTCTATAACCTGCTTTGTACCCTCGGCTATCATTCCACCTTGGTATTCTGCAATTATCGTGAAAGCGTGGAGCGTGTTGTTGGGTACCTGAAAGCCAGGAAGTTCCCTTGCGACATGTTTCATGGCGGTATGGAGCAACCCGACCGCGAACGTGCGCTTTACAAGTTCCGTAATGGCAGTTGCGCCGTGCTGATATCTACAGACCTTGCCGCCCGCGGACTGGATATTCCGGGTATTGAGAATGTGGTGCATTACCATCCTCCCGTAAACGAGGAAGCCTATACACACCGTAATGGACGTACCGCCCGTTGGGAGGCATCGGGAAATGCATATCTTGTCCTGCATGCCGAGGAGCGGGTACCCGAGTACATTTCTGAAGACATCGAAACGTACGAGTTTCCGGAGACGCTTCCCAAACCGGCCAAGCCCCGATGGGCTACCTTATATATAGGTAAAGGGAAAAAGGATAAGTTGAACAAGATAGATATTGTCGGCTTCTTGTATAAAAAAGGAGGGATGGCGCGTGAAGATGTCGGGCAGGTGGACGTAAAGGAACACTATGCCTTTGTAGCCGTGCGCCGCAGTAAAATGAAACAATTGCTGACGCTGGTACGCGGTGAAAAAATCAAGGGAATGAAAACTGTTATCGAGGAAGCAAAGTGATTTATCTTATAAATATTCATTTTATTTGCGCTTATTCTTTTGAATATGAAGTAATGAAACCGCCTTGCTTTTAGTTTCTCTAAAAGTATTATCCTTGATAAGTAAAGATAACAAAATGGTGCATATATCTTGTATAAACCATTAAAAAGTAAGCTAAATGCGGCTTAAAAATAGAATTTCATCAGGAAAGGTTTGTTTTGAAGAAATATTTCCGTAATTTCGCAAAGTCGAAAGACATTAATGAACGAAATTGTATAACCAAAACAAACTTCAAATGAAAAAGCATAATTTCAATGCAGGACCTTCTATCCTTCCTCGTGAGGTGATTGAGAATACGGCACAAGCTATTCTTGATTTCAATGGCTCAGGCCTCTCACTGATGGAAATCAGCCACCGTGCCAAAGACTTCCAACCCGTTGTGGACGAAGCTGTGGCATTATTCAAAGAATTGCTCAATATCCCCGAAGGATATTCGGTACTGTTCTTGGGCGGTGGTGCCAGTTTGGAATTCTGCATGGTACCTTCAACTTCCTTGAAAAGAAAGCTGCTTACCTGAATACGGGTGTATGGCCAAGAAAGCCATGAAAGAAGCTAAGGCATTCGGTGAAGTAGTTGAAGTCGCTTCTTCCGCTGAATCTACTTATACTTATATTCCGAAGGACTATACAGTGCCTGCTGATGCAGACTATTTCCACATCACTACCAACAATACAATCTACGGTACGGAACTGAAAGAGGATTTGGACGTAAACGTTCCGATGGTGGCCGATATGTCTTCTGATATTTTCTCCCGTCCCATCGACGTATCCAAATATATCTGTATCTATGGTGGTGCGCAGAAGAATCTGGCTCCTTCCGGTGTTACATTTGTCATCGTGAAGAATGACGCGCTGGGTAAGGTATCCCGCTATATCCCGACCATGCTGAACTATCAGACGCATGTGGATAGCGGCTCTATGTTCAATACTCCTCCCGTTGTCCCCATCTATGCAGCCCTGCAGACATTGCGCTGGATTAAGGCAGAGGGTGGCGTGAAGGAAATGGAACGCCGTGCCATCGAAAAGGCCGATATGCTGTATGCTGAAATTGACCGTAACAAAATGTTTGTGGGTACGGCTGCCAAAGAAGACCGTTCACGCATGAACATCTGCTTTGTGATGGCTCCCGAATACAAGGAATTGGAGCTGACTTCCTGAAGTTCGCTACCGAAAGAGGTATGGTAGGTATCAAGGGACACCGTTCTGTAGGTGGATTCCGTGCATCCTGCTATAATGCCATGCCGAAGGAAAGCGTGCAGGCTTTGATTGACTGCATGCAGGAATTTGAGAAACTTCATTAATAATATTGTTTTTCACCACAGATTACGCAGATTTGCACAGATTGTTTTTATGATTAAACTCTGTGATAATCTGTGTCATCTGTGGTGAGTCTTTTTAATATCATGAAATTATGAAAGTATTAGTTGCAACAGACAAACCGTTTGCCAAAGTGGCAGTAGACGGTATCCGTAGAGAAATAGAAGCAGCAGGTTACGAACTCGTGCTGCTGGAAAAATATGGTGAAAAAGCCAAGCTGCTGGAGGCTGTGAAAGATGCCAACGCTATCATTATCCGCAGTGACATCATTGATGCTGAAGTGCTGGATGCCGCCAAGGAACTGAAGATTGTGGTGCGTGCCGGTGCCGGTTATGACAATGTGGACCTGGAAGCAGCTACTGCCCACAATGTATGTGTAATGAATACTCCGGGACAGAACTCCAATGCTGTGGCCGAGTTGGCTTTCGGCTTGATGGTGATGGCTGTCCGTAATATGTATAACGGTACTTCCGGTACGGAACTGATGGGCAAGAAACTGGGTATCCACGCTTATGGTAACGTGGGTCGCAACGTAGCCCGTATTGCCAAAGGCTTCGGTATGGAGATTTATGCGTTCGACGCTTTCTGCCCGAAAGAAGTAATCGAGAAGGATGGAGTGAAGGCTGTGGGTTCTGCCGAAGAGCTTTACTCTACTTGTGATGTCGTTTCCCTGCATATTCCTGCAACTGCCGAAACGAAGAATTCCATCAATTATGCATTGGTGAACAAGATGCCGAAAGGTGGACTGCTGGTGAACACAGCCCGTAAGGAAGTCATCAATGAAGCCGAGCTTATCCAGCTGATGGAAGAGCGTACCGACTTGAAATACATGACCGACATTATGCCTGCTGCCAATGAAACATTTGCAGCCAAGTTTGCCGGACGTTATTTCTCTACACCGAAAAAGATGGGGGCCCAGACTGCCGAAGCCAATATCAACGCAGGTATTGCCGCTGCCAAGCAGATTGTAGGCTTCCTGAAAGACGGTTGCGAGAAGTTCCGCGTAAACAAGTAATATTTTTAGTAGGCGCGGATTACGCGGATTTCACGGAGTTTTTATTTTCCGTACAGTTCCGTGTAATCTGCGCCTAAGTATTCCATTAAAACATCTAATTACCATGGCAATCATTAAACCTTTCAAAGGAGTCCGTCCTCCCCAAGACTTAGTAGAACAAGTAGCTTCCCGCCCGTATGATGTACTCAATTCAGAGGAAGCCCGCATAGAAGCGGAAGGTAATGAAAAATCCCTATATCATATTATCAAGCCGGAAATAGATTTTCCCGTCGGTACGGATGAGCATGACGAACGTGTTTATCAGAAAGCTGCAGAGAACTTCCGTATGTTCCAAGAGAAAGGCTGGCTGGTGCAGGACGATAAAGAAAACTATTACGTCTATGCCCAGACCATGAACGGCAAGACACAGTACGGTCTTGTTGTCGGTGCCTATGTTCCCGATTATATGAACGGCGTTATCAAGAAGCACGAGTTGACTCGTCGTGATAAAGAGGAGGACCGTATGAAGCATGTCCGCGTGAACAATGCCAACATTGAGCCCGTATTCTTTGCCTATCCCGATAACGCTGCGCTGGATGCCGTCATTTCCCGTTATACAGTCGGGAAACCGGTATACGACTTTATCGCTCCGGGTGATGGTTTCGGTCATACCTTTTGGATTATAGACAAGCAGGAGGACATTGATGCCATAACCCAGGAGTTTGCCAAGATGCCCGCCCTCTACATTGCCGATGGGCATCATCGCAGCGCCGCTGCCGCTTTGGTGGGTGCGGAGAAAGCCAAGCAAAACCCCAATCACCGTGGTGACGAAGAGTACAACTATTTCATGGCTGTGTGCTTCCCTGCCAACCAGTTGACTATTATTGACTATAACCGGGTGGTGAAGGACTTGAACGGCATGACTCCCGAAGAGTTTCTGGCTGCTGTGGGCAAGAATTTCATCGTGGAGGAGAAAGGTGAGGACATCTATAAGCCGTCCGAACTGCATAACTTCTCCCTCTATTTGAACGGAAAGTGGTACAGCCTTACTGCCAAACCGGGTACTTATAATGATAACGACCCCATTGGAGTACTGGATGTAACCATCTCCTCCAATCTGATACTGGATGAAGTGCTCGGCATCAAAGACCTCCGTTCCGACAAGCGTATTGACTTTGTAGGCGGCATCCGTGGTCTGGGAGAGTTGAAGAAGCGGGTGGACAGTGGTGAGATGAAAGTGGCATTGGCCCTCTATCCCGTTTCCATGAAGCAGCTGATGGACATCGCCGATACGGGCAACATCATGCCTCCCAAGACAACTTGGTTTGAGCCGAAGTTGCGTTCGGGTTGGTGATTCATAAACTGGACTAAATGAATTGATATAAACTGAAACGGGGATGTCTTCCACTAAAAGACATCCCGTTTTTTCGGATTAAAACAGAATAATAAGGTTATTATGTAGAAAATGCCGACCTTTGCCGAAAAATTGAGAGTATACAATGAAGGTATTGATTCTTAACGGTAGTCCTCGTCGTCATGGCAACATGTCGAAAATGTTGGAGCTGATGAAGCAGGAACTTGAAGGCTGCGGAGTTGGAACAGTTTATATAGACGTTCCACAGTTGCAGGTATATCCCTGCATCGGTTGCATGAAGTGTCGCAGTTCATTGAAGTGTTGTCTGCCCGAGGATGGGGCACAGAGAGTGTTGCAGTCTATGAAAGAAGCCGATGCAGTGATAATCGGTGCCCCTTGCTATTGGGGAAACATGCCGGGAGAAGTGAAAGTGCTTTTCGACCGTATGGTTTACGGTATGATGGGGGAGAACTCTTGGGGAATGCCCCTTCCGCTTCATAAGGGCAAGAAAGCGATTGTGGTAAGCACTTGTACTACCCCTTATCCTTTCAATATTCTCTATAATCAGACGCACGGTGTGGTGAAAGCTTTCAGGGAGATTCTGAAATGGAGTGGTTTCAAGATTGTGAAAACCATTGAGAGGGGAGGTACTAAGAAGCATCCTGAGCTGACGGAAAAGGATATGCGGAACTGCAAGAAAGCAGTGCACAAATTATTGTAAAGTATTGAAAAAGTCAATATGAGTAGAAAAGAAGAATATAAATTGCAGAACGAACAGTTTCTGGAGCAGTTGCGTACGGCAGAAGGAATCAAGGAATTGCCTTGCGGCATACTTTATCGGGTATTGGAGGAAGGCAGAGACGGTCCGACACCACGTCTCAACAGTGTAGTATCTGTGCATTATAAAGGCACGCTTATTAATGGGCGTGAGTTCGATAATTCGTGGAAACGGAATTGTCCGGAGGCTTTTCGTCTGAATGAAGTGATTGAGGGCTGGCAGATTGCCTTGCTACGAATGCATCCCGGAAGTCGTTGGATTGTATATATCCCTTACACCATGGGATACGGTACACGTACCAGTGGACCCATTCCGGCGTATTCCACACTGATATTTGAAGTGGAATTACTAAATATCTCGTGACACTGCTGAACAATTTGCTTTTTTATCTTGTTCTCATATAAGAATTTAGAAAAACTCAATAGGTATGAATATAGATAAGAAAGCAGGGCATATTGACCCGAAAGTAGCATTGTCCCAGGCAGAACATGAAAAGGGAACAGTACCCGGACAACAGATTGGCCTTTACGGTAATGCAGACAAGAGAGATGTTCGTCAGGTCGTAAAGATTCTGAATCCTGACAAAAACAGTATGGAGAGCAGAGGTTAACCCTCTGCTTTTTTTATTACATGCCTCTTTCTTCGTCGAGTCCAGATGATTTGTTGGAGGGTTTTGTATCTTTGTACCCGGAAATGAAACTCTTAAAAACAAAAGCAGGATGCTACGGAAAGGAGACCTCACTCAAGGAGCATAACCGGTACTTTATTACATTTTACCCTACCCATGATGGTAGGGTCTTTTTTGCAGCAATGCTACAACATTGCAGATACGCTCATTGTAGGCCAATGCATTGGTGCAGGGGCGTTGGCGGCGGTCGGTTCGGCATACACATTGATGGTTTTCCTTATATCCGTTTTGCTGGGACTGGCGATGGGCAGTGGCACTGTGTTCTCTTTACATTATGGTGCCGGAAACCATGTAGCACTGCGTCGTAGCATATTCAGTTCGTTTGTACTGATAGGTATCGTGACATTGATACTGAATGTAGCCGTTTTTATCTGGATCGACCCTATTCTCCGGCTGTTGCAGGTCCCGCAAGACATATACGGCATGATGCGCAGCTACTTGTGGATAATCTTCTGCGGTATAGTTTTCACCTTTATCTATAACTTCTACGCATCTCTGCTGCGTGCAGTAGGGGATTCTGTCACTCCGCTTTGGTTTCTGGCAGTTTCTGTCGTTCTGAATATAGCGCTCGACTTGTTTTTTATCCTACAACTGGATTGGGGGATTCAGGGTGCGGCTGCGGCCACTGTCTTCGCTCAAGGAGTAGCTGCTCTGGGCATCATCATTTATACTTACAGAAGGCGTCCGGAACTGCGATGGCATCATGAAGATATGTGTTTTGACCGTACTTGCTTGAAGGAAATAGCTTCCTTCTCTACACTGACTTGCGTCCAACAGTCGGTGATGAATCTGGGAATCCTGATGATACAGGGACTTGTCAACAGCTTTGGAACAGCGGTAATGGCAGCTTTTGCGGCAGCTGTGAAGATTGACTCTTTCGCCTATATGCCCGTGCAGGAATTTGGGAATGCCTTTTCCACCTTTATTGCACAGAACTTCGGGGCCGGACGTTACGACCGTATCCACCGGGGTGTTCGCAGTGCATTTGTCACGGCTGTTGTTTTTTCGCTCCTTGTGTCCGTATTGGTTTTCATCTTTGCCAAACCGTTGATGCTTATCTTTGTCCGTCCGGACGAAACGGAGATTATTGCGGTGGGAGTGGCGTACCTACGCATCGAAGGTGCTTTCTACTGTGGCATCGGCATCTTGTTTTTGCTGTACGGATACTACCGAGCCATCCGTATGCCGGGCATGTCTGTTGTGCTGACCGTGCTGTCGCTGGGCACCCGTGTCGTTCTTTCTTACTGGCTTGCTTCGATACCTGAGATTGGGGTGACGGGCATCTGGTGGTCCATTCCCATCGGCTGGCTGATTGCCGACGTGGTCGGTATCTGGTGCTATCGGTATGTTAAAAGAGTTAGAGGGAGTTAAAAGAAAATCCGGCAAATTTGCTCCACTGTCCTTCGGATATTTTCTTGAGCAAATTCAGGCTGCATGGCCTGCTCCAAAGAGACGGGAGAGGGGGTAATGGAGAATACGCCCCGGAATCCGGCTGCATTCAGTATCCCGCATCCTCTATCGCTCCTGCCAGCAGGATGACGGGAATATGTTGCCTTCTTGCTTCCTGCAAGATGCCCGAAGGCACTTTCCCCATGAGAGTCTGCCGGTCCGATTTCCCTTCTCCGGTGATGATGAGGTCGGCATCCTTAATCTTTTCTGCAAAGTCCAGAGTTTCCAAAAGAAGCTCTATGCCGGGTTTCAACTGTGCATCCAGAAATGCGTGGAGACCGCCCCCCATACCACCTGCCGCACCGGCACCGGGATGCAAGGATACGTCTTTGCCGGTAGTGTGGAATATGACGTCTGAAAGATGCTGCATAGCAACATCCAGTTCCTTTACCATATCTGCGTCTGCTCCTTTTTGGGGAGCGAATATGTGGGCTGCTCCATTGGGACCGAAGAAAGGATTGCGTACATCACACGCCGCCGTGAAACATGCCTTTTTCAGTGTGGGATGGGCGGAAGAGCTGTCAATGGAGCTGATTGCCGATAGAAGGGCACCGCATAGGGCGATGCCTTTTTCCATGCTTCCCACTTCGCGCCCTTCTTTATCGAAGAAACGGAATCCCAATGCTTGCAGCATTCCCAGACCGGCATCGTTCGTGGCGCTCCCTCCAAGTCCGATGACGAAACGGAGGCATCCCCGTTCCAGGGCATCGCGTATCAGTTCGCCCGTTCCGAAGGTGGTAGTTTTCATCGGATTCCTTTTGTCGGCAGGAACCAGAGGCAGTCCGCTGATGGCGGCCATCTCTATGAATGCGGTATTGCCGTCTCCGGAGATGCCGTAACTGGCATCGCACGGTTGCATCAACGGGTCGTGGGCACGGACGGTGATACGTTTTCCGTTACTGGCTGCAAGCAGGACGTCGAGCATGCCTTCTCCACCGTCGGCCACGGGGAGCACGATGGTCCGGCATTCGGGACATGCGGCACGTACCCCTTGGGCGGCAGCTTCTCCGGCTTCTGCCGAGGTGAGGCAGCCTTTAAAGGAATCAAGGGCAATTACTATCTTTTTCATAAATACGTTTTTTATAGTTTCGTCATGCTTCGGATGACAAGTTGTACAATTGCAAAGGTATATACAAAATTTCATTTCTTTTTCATGCAAGCATGAAAGTTCTGTCTTCAGTTTGCATTATCTTTGCAGCATGAGCGAAGATACGTATAAAACCATCGTTGCCCCTTCCGAGGCATTTACACTGAAAAGCGCAGCAAGTTCATTGCTATTGCCCTGCCGGTGCGTACAGTAGAGGAGGTGAAGGCGCATCTGGAAACTTACCAGAAGAAATACTACGACGCCCGCCACGTGTGCTATGCCTACATGTTGGGCCATGAGCGGAAGGACTTCCGTGCCAACGACAACGGCGAACCATCGGGTACGGCAGGCAAGCCGATTCTGGGACAAATCAATTCCAACGAACTGACGGATATATTGATTATCGTAGTGCGTTATTTCGGAGGCATCAAATTGGTACGAGCGGACTGATTGTAGCCTATAAAGCCGCCGCCGCCGAAGCCATTGCTGCCGCCACCGTTATTGAAAAGACCGTGGATGAGACGGTTACCTTCCTTTTCGAATATCCTTTCATGAACGATGTGATGCGGGTGGTGAAGGAGGAGGAGCCGGAAATTCAGGAACAGTCGTATGATATGGACTGCCGTATGACGCTCCGCATTCGTCAGTCCATGATGCCGAAGTTGCGGGCACGGTTGGAGAAAGTAGAAACATTAAGGTTTGAATAATACAACAAATGGGATAAGAGCCCCTTTTAATAGGGAAGTTGTTCGTTTCCTTTAACGGAACAAGTTGTTTTCCTATGAGGAACAGACTGTTTTCTTTGCGGAAACGGTACCACTTCTTATGAAAGGCTGACTCCCCCCCTTTAAACAAAAGAAAGTTTATGGCATTTAGTGCAACAAAAAGAGAACTGGGCGAGCTCTACACCTTCTTTCGCCTGCTGGCGGATGGAGCCGTGTCACTGGGTACACCGAAAGCTGAAAAAGACGAAACCCTGCGCTGGCCTGTTGCCTTGATACAGAGGGAAGAGCATGACGGTACGCGCCGTTACTATATCGAAGCGCAGGAAGTGCGCGTTGTCAGCGGAACTGCCGGGAAGGACGGTTCGTTTGTTCCGGGCGAGAAGGAGGAACTGCGTTTCCCCCGCGAAGACTTTGGTGATGCGGCAGAGTTGGTTCTGCATCTGCTGAAGACGTTTCGGGCGAGGAAGTGGAAGTGACTGAAGGCTTGGAAGCCTTTCTGGATGCTGTCAATATCTTCGACTGGAAGCAAAGACGGAGGACCGTACCGACTTCTCCGTTGCCTTCTGGCATCCCGAAGCACCTCTAACGGGCTTCAATGTCCGTTGTCGTCTTACCCCGATGAATCCGTTGCTGGACGGAGGGCGCACGGCGAATCTGAAGCTGGAGCAAAGCGGTGTCAAGTTTGCCGTGCCCACGGTGAACAAGGTGAATGCCCTGCCGGAATCTCCTACGGAAGTGGCAGAACGCATGATGATGATTGAGCGACTGGGCGGCGTGCTGAAGTATGCGACGTTGCCGACCGCGTGTTCCGCTGCAACTTGCTGATGATAGACCTCCACTTCCCCCGCATGCTTGCCGAGATGGTGCGCTTGATGCACTTGGACGGTATCACCCGCATCAGCGAATTGACGGAGCGCATCAAGGAGATGAATCCGTTGAAGATAAAGGACGAGTTGATAAACAAGCACCGCTTCTACGAGTTCAAGATGAAGCAGTTCCTGCTGGCACTTGCCCTCGGCATGCGCCCTGCCAAAATTTATAACGGTACGGACTCTGCCGTCGAAGGCATCTTCCTGACGGACGGTAGCGGGCAGGTACTTGCTACCACAAATCCCGTCCGCAGGTCTTTGCAGATTTCCTTTATCAGAACACGCGTTTGGAGAAAGGTGCCGTAGAGAAAGATAAATACGGCTTCTTGGAGCGCGAGAACGGCGTCTGGTACTTCAAGCTGAATGTAAAGATTGGGCTGGTGAAACGGTGAAACAGCCCCACTGAACACGTACTGATGTGCATTATCAATTATCAACTATCAATCTCAATAAATAAATGAACGAGACATTACAAACCATTAAGGCACGCCGCAGCGTCCGTGCCTATACGGAACAGCAAGTTTCTGCAGAAGATTTGAACCTTATTCTTGAGGCGGCTACTTATGCCCCCAACGGTATGCATTTGGAGACGTGGCACTTCACTGCCATTCAGAATAAGGAAGTACTGAAAGAGCTGAACGATAAATCAAAGGCGCCTTTGCCAAGAGTGACGACCCTCATACACGGAACGTGGACATAGCCAGACTTATTGCTGCTACTATCATGCCCCCACGCTGGTCATTGTCTCCAACGAGCCTACCCAATGGTGGGCTGCTATGGATTGCGCTTGCGCCTTGGAGAACATTTTCCTTGCAGCCAAGTCCCTCGGCATCGGTTCCTGCTGGATTAACCAGTTGGGGCAGACCTGCGACGACCCCGATGTCCGCGCTTTCTTGACAAAGCTGGGTGTACCCGAGAGCCATAAGGTATATGCTGCGCAGCCCTGGGATATGCTCCCGCCGATGCTCCGGTGAAGGAGAAAAAGGTGAAGGAAGGTACGGTGACCATCATCCGCTAAACAGAGATACCCGCAGGAGAGGTGGCGGTCAGGTAATTAATCATACATGAAGCAAAATAACGTATAATTCCGCCACTCTCCGTTGGCTTCCTCTTCACAGAGGAAATGGGTTATCGCTGCATATTGATGATGCCGCTGTCCGTATCACTGTTGTTCAGCCCCTTGTTGCCTGCCTTGTGCTTGCGTCCGAACTCGAATGTATAACCCACGCGCAGCACGACCATCTGTCCCGTCTCCCTGACGAATGTCTCGGAACGGAAAGGAGCCACTTTGCTGATTCTTTCTTTTCCCACTTTATAGTTATTGGTGAAAGGAAACATAATACCGATTCCCGCCTGAAGGTTACGCCGGGTGTACATTGCCATGAATGCCGTCTGGTTTTCGTTCTTCTTGATGGTTTCGCCGAAGAAATTGTTCTGCACTTTCCGGAACTGCCCGAGCAGCGAGAAGTCTTTATATTGCACTTGTGCCATCACGCTGTAATAGAATTCATCGTACATATGGCTATAGTTCAGGCCTTCCGACCAACTGCGCGTATATCCTCCCGAAGCATAAAGCGTCAGGAAATCTTTCAGTCCGAACAGTGTAGCGCCATTTATGCCGGCCATCAGTTCCGTATTCAGGCTTTGGAACGACCGCTGGTTTTCATCCTTCAGTATCAGTTTGCCGTCCTCCACGAAGATGCTTTCCATGATGGGATTGTCATAATACTGGTGGCGTACGCTCAGATTGGCATTGAACTGCTTCTTCGAATAGCTGTAAGACAAGGAGTTCGTGAACTGTTGATACGTTTTCAGCAACGGGTTTCCGCGGACTATCTGTATCGTGTCCATCGCCTGCTCCACATCAGTCAGCGAGCCGAGCGACGGTATGGCAGGACTGATGTTGAACCGGTAGCGCAGGAATCCCGCCTTCTTCAGATTATAGCTCAACCGCACGGTGGGCGTGAAGGTATAGTAGCATGGTCTTCCTCACTCTCCTTGAACCAGGCGCGCGTCATGCCTACGCTGCCCGCATAGCTGAAGTCCTTTACCTTGCCCTGCACCTCGAAGAAAGCGGATGTCTGCGACTGGTCCATCTTCGAAGTGGTAGGGTTGGAACCTTTATACTCATTCTCTGTCCGCATCTGATAGTGGCGGGCACCGCCGCTCAGCTTCACCTCCTTGAAGCTCTTTTCATAAATGGCTTCGCCGATGACGGAGCGCTTGTCGCCGTCCACTAATGTCTGGATGTCCGCCAGCGGTACGTTCTCGTCCTTGTACTCTTTGTATTTCCGGTTGTTCTTGGTATGGATGAGCGTTCCCGTCACATTCATCTGGATGCTCTGCTGATGGGGCAGGGTATGCTGGAAGTAAAGGTCGAGCGCCGGAGAGTAGCTGGATGTGTGGTTGTTGACGTACGAATAGATGGACTCCGTGCTGCCCACTGCCCACATCTTGTTGAGTTCATTCTGGTAGGGGGCATTGCTGAGGTTGTTACGGAAAATGGCATTGAATACATATTTGTCCGCTTTCGTCAGATTGTACGTCAGATTCAGGTTGTTGATGAAGCTCAGGGAGGGAGACTCGTCTTCGATGCCTTCCTTGATGCGGTCGATGGTACGGTCGCCCAGATAGAAGGTTTCATGGGATTCGAGGCGGCTGTGATACTTGCCGTTCTTGTTGAAGTAGTCGATGCCCCATTCGGAGTTCTTGTAATTGAACTTCGCGCTCAGGAAATTCTCTCCCCATAGGGTGTGGGGCGAATCGGAGAGTTGGAAGTTCACAACACCGCCCGTTTCGCGGCGGCGCAGGATAATGTTGACTACGGCGCCCAGTTCATCGTCTCCGTACTGCTTGCCGGGGTCTTCGATGAACTCCACACGCAGTACGTCTTTGGCTCTGACGGCCGCTATCTCCTTGTCTGTCACTTTAATGCCGTTGATACGGGTTTGTACGGCCCCACCACCGCTGACGCTCATGCTGTTGCTCAGATTGTCCACTTGCAGACGGGCAATGCCGAGATTGTTCAGCAGGTCGTAGGCACCGAACGAGCGTTTCAGCTGGCTTTCGGAAGGCAGGATGATTTGCCGGTCTACCCGCTGCAGCACATTGCTGGCGGATACCGTCACTTCACCGAGGCTTACGGCATCTTCCTGCAACTGTACATCGCCCAGGTCGAGGCTTTTATTCAGTTTCAGCAGTATGTTTTCACTTTGGAGGCCGATGAAGGAGATGGAAAGGCGGTAATCGCCTGCCTTGATTTTAGGGAGGGCGAACTTGCCTTGTGCATCCGAGGTTACTCCGGTCACCAAAGTAGAGTCTATGGTCCATAATGACACATTGGCGGCTATAACTGCTTCTTGCGAGGCGTCCGTGACGCGTCCTTTGATGGAGAGGCTCTGTGCCTGCGTACTGAGTACGGAGAGGGCAAGCAATAGTAAAAAAAGTTGGGTTTTCATAATCGTTTGTATTAGTCTGTTACTGTTGGATAGGGATGTAAAAGTCACTCTTCCGCTAAGGGAAGATGCTGAAGCTTGTATGTCAGTTGTTTATACTTTCCTCGTCTGTCCGATGAAAGTTAGGAATGCATGAAGGAATAAATCTCGTACATCAGTGTCGAAACTTTGACAATCGTAAGTCCGAAGAGGAGTCCGAAGGTAATCCATAATGCAGTCTTTGCGTATCTCTTCATGAACCGTCTTTTTTAAGTTTGTTATATCGTTCTGTTATTTCTTCTATACTGATGCCGAGTAGCTCCATGCTGCGGAACATGTCGGCAAGCTGGTTGTCAAAAAACTCTTTCTTCTGTATTCGCATCACTTTCTTCACCGCATCTTTGGAGAGGTAGAACCCCATTCCCCGTTCCGGGTAGATGATGTCCTCCGTCTGGAGGTATTCATAGGCCTTCAGCACGGTGCGCGAGTTCACTGCCAGTTGTGTGGAGAGCTCCCTCACGGATACCACCCGCTCTTCTGCCGCCATTCGCGGGTGAGAATCTTGCTGAAACAGAAGTCTACAATCTGCTGGTATATCGGCTTGTTGGTCTTGAAGTCCATAGGCTACAGTTGTTTTTCTTTGAGCAGGAAGTAGCTCGATACCCATGAACCGAGCAGCACACTGATGGGAGCCGCATAATTGCAGAAAGTCACGATGGCTTGTGCACCGGCCGACAACGGATAGTTGGTGTTGGGCCATGTGGCAATGTTGTCTATCCAGTATCCGTCCGCTCTGGCTTCGGGCATGAGGGAGGCCACAAAAGTTACAATTCCTATGCAGACGGCAATGGAGCCTACAAAGATGGTAAAGCTTTTCAGCAGGACTTGCCGGCTGAAGCGAAGTAGCCGATGAAGGCGGAAGCATGCAGGATTACATAGGTCAGTATCTGGGTGTTGTGTATCCGGAACATCGTGATGTGCGTTGCAAAATACTGCAGGAACTCGCTGCCGCTTAAGGACAGCAGACCTTTGAGGCAGGCTATCAGTAGACCGCAGAATAGGGGAAGCAGCAGCAGGTATTTTATCCAGACATGCAGGAACTTCTCGAATGCCGATGCCGGCAGCAGTATATCGAGAGTGGAGCTGCGTTTGCTGAAATTTGTTTCCAGCAGGCAGGGGGCCATGAGGATAAACCATAGTACGTAGCGGGAGAATTCGGTGGCAGAGGTATGTTTGCCGTAGTAACTTCCACCGCGGTTTATGTCGTAGAGGATGCACAGGATGCAGATGAACGATACGACGGCTGCCGACCAAAGCAGGTGCCTGCCGGTCTCATTCCTTTTATATTGTTCCAGTAGCAGGAAGCGTTTCAGATTAAAAGTTGCGTTCATAGTTCTGTTTGTATGATGGATTTTCATTGAAACATGCTCTTTATCTTTTCCGGTTGTTGCAGCACCGCTTTATACAGCAGTTCGATGTCCGGTGTGTTCTCTTCTCCGTCCTCGTTGGGGAGAATGGAGAAATGGCCCGACAAGTCTTGTTCGCTGTAGATGCTTTCTGCCGGCAGGATGTCCGTACGGGCAAAGAGAAGCCGGTTACTGATTTCGTCCAGCGAACGGTTCAGTAATATTTCGCCTTTGCCAAGGATGACGAGATGGTCCAGCAGATTCTCGAAGTCGTGCGCCTGATGGGTGGAGATGAGCAGCGTGCTTTCATCGTCCATGCTGCGGCTGATGATACGTTTCAAGGCTTGGCGGGAGGTGATGTCCAGCCCGTTTGTCGGTTCGTCGAGCAGGATGTATGGAGTATGCAGGGCAAAGGCGTATGCCAGCATTGCCTTCTTCTGTTGTCCGTAGGAGACGGAAGAGAGTTTTTGTTTCCGGTTGATTTTCAGCTCTTCCAGGTTCAGCTTGAATTCTTCCTGATTGAAATGTGGATAGAATACGGAATGGCGTGCAGCGAAGCTGGCGATGCTTTCGGTAGGCATCTGCAACTCTTCGGGCAGGAAGAAGTAACGGGCCAACCCTTCGGACTGTCTCTCTGCCGTGTTTCTTCCGTCTATGCTGCACTTTCCGTTTTTGGGAAAGAGTAGTCCGCAGATGAGATGCATCAGCGTCGTTTTGCCTACGCCGTTTTCTCCCAGAAGTCCATATATACCGTTTCCTATTTCCAAAGATATGTTGTTGAAAATAAGTGGATTGGACTTGTATCCGTAGCTTGTGTTCTCTATCGTTATCATAACTTTATTAGTGTTGTACTGATGTACAACACTGCAAACGTAGGGTAAGTTATGGAGAAAAGCAAGGGAAAGAGATACTTATTAACTTCTTTTAGCGGTTGTGCGCTTGCCGTTTGCTTACAGCATCTTCACCAGTATGTCCCATACAGCCACCATGTGGCAGGCTGAACCGCCAATACAAAGAAATGGAAAACCGAATGCATGTACCGTGCCTTGCGCAAGGAGTAGAAAGCAGCTCCCGTGATGTAGCATACTCCTTCGGCAATAATCCAGTAGCAGGCTGTAGGGGAGAGGGCGAAAAGCTGCTTGAATACTACCAGTACGGACAGTCCCATCAGGATGTAACACACTGTTTCCACGTAACTGTGCTCCTCCATCTTGCGGAAGCTGACAACAGTGCCGATGATGGCGCATAGCCAGACGAAGCCGAACAGTCCCCAGCCCCAACCGCCGTCCTCTCTCAATGCAATGAGTGTGATGGGGGAGTAACTGCCTGCAATGTGCCAATAGATGGCTGCATGGTCCCAATGCCGCAAGCGTCGTTTCCACGGATTATGATGTTTCAGGGAGTGGTAGAGTGTGGAGGCAAGATAGGAGCCGCCCATACCGAACAGATAGAGCCATACGCCGCATGCTGCCCAAAGATTCTGTGCCTGGTAGCATTTTATCAGGAATAGTGTACTTACAATTACTCCCATGGCAATGCCGATGCATGGAGATGGATTGATGGTTTCTTCTTTTTTACTATAAAATAGTCCGTTACGCTTTCTTTTCATCAGTCGAAGCATCCATAGCATGTGGGCAACAGTTTACGGTCTCCCAACGTGTTGTCTACACGTGCCACGTTCACCCAGAACTTGTTTTCGCGCACGCTTTCTATCGGGTAGGCTGCCTTTTGGCGGGTATAGCTGTGCTTCCACGTGTCGGCTACCACTTCGTATTCGGGATGCGGGGCATTCACCAGCACGTTGTCCGTCTTGTCGGCTTCGCCGTTCTTCACTTCTTGAATCTCGTCCCAGATGGTCAGCATCACCTGCACGAAGTTATCCAGTTCGGCAAGGCTTTCGCTCTCCGTCGGTTCAATCATCAGTGTGCCGTGTACCGGGAAGGAGAGGGTGGGGGCATGATAGCCGTAGTCCATCAGACGTTTGGCGATGTCGTTTTCACTGATGCCCGTCTCTTCGTGCACCTTGCGGCATTCCAATATCATTTCGTGTCCCACGAAGCCGGTAGCACCGCGGTAAACAATGCCGTACGTATCCTTGAGGCAGGCTGCCAGATAGTTGGCGCTGAGGATAGCTATCTTCGTGGCCCGTGTCAGTCCTTCCGTTCCCATCATGCGGATGTAGCCGTAAGTGATGGGCAGGATACCTGCGCTGCCGAAGGGAGCTCCGGACACCTGGTTTGCTGCATTGCCGAACAATTTGTGTCCCGGAAGGAACGGAACCAGATGCTCTGCCACGCAGATGGGACCTACGCCCGGTCCGCCGCCACCGTGAGGAGAGGCGAACGTTTTGTGCAGATTCAAGTGGCAGACGTCCGCACCGATAAAGCCGGGATTCGTCAAGCCCACTTGGGCATTCATATTGGCGCCGTCCATATATACCTGCGCACCGCAGGCATGTATGATGTGGCAGATTTCCACTATTTCCGTTTCAAAGATACCGTGTGTGGAGGTAGGTAATCATCAAGGCGGCGAGGTCATCCTTGTTTTCTTCCGCTTTGGCACGCAAGTCGGCCATATCCACATTGCCTTGTGCGTCGCAGGCGCAGGTCACGGTGGTGAAGCAGCTTGGATGGCGGATGCCGGGTTGGTGCCGTGTGCGGATGCCGGTATCAGCACCTTGTTGCGGTGTCCTTGCCCGATGCTTTCCAGATAGGCGCGGATGACGCGGAGTCCGGCATATTCGCCTGCCGCACCGGAGTTTGGTTGCAGCTGACGCGCAAGCCGGTAATTATTTCAGCTCTTCAC
>ENA-OQCS01000181-OQCS01000181.1-human-gut-metagenome-genome-assembly--contig:-NODE-181-length-33367-cov-5.549819_pt1 | contig 33367 bp, 38 predicted proteins | sample MGYA00242757_ERZ504575 | MGnify/ENA primary metagenome ERZ504575 (study PRJEB26092, sample SAMD00036297) | human gut metagenome | host: Homo sapiens | study: EMG produced TPA metagenomics assembly of... | reverse complement strand
AGTTCGGCACCGGACGGCTTTGGCACCCGGTTCGCCGCCCAGTGCGGCGGCAGGGTGGAGCCGCTGTACCCCTGCCTGACCGCCCTGCAGTGCGCAAAGCCCCGCAAAGCGCTGGCTGGCATCCGTGCCAAGGCAGCAGCATCCCTGCTGGACGGTGCCCGTGTGCTTGCCTGCGAGAACGGCGAGGTACAGTTCACCGATTACGGTCTTTCCGGCATCTGCATCATGCAGCTGTCCGGCCTGCTGGCCCCGGGCCGCGGCCCCAAGGCTCCTGCTGTGGAGCTGGACCTCTTCCCGGCAGTGGACGAAACCGCACTTGCCAGCTGTTTGCGGCCCACGCCGCCCAGACGGCAGGGGGCAGCGCCGCTGACTTCTGGCTGGGCCTGCTGAACCAGAAGCTGGGCCGTACTGTGTGGTCTGCCGCCGGGCTGCAGGACAGCGACGCGCCTGCCGTGCTCACCGCCGCACAGTGCAGAAGCTGGCCCACACCGCCAAGCACTGGCGCTTTGAAGGGCTGACCCCCTGCAGCTGGAAGCAGGCCCAGACCACCGGCGGCGGGCTGGCCCTGCGGGAGGTGGATCAGCACTTCCAGTTCAAGGGCTGTCCGGGCCTTTACTTTGTGGGCGAAACGCTGGACTGCGCAGGCAGCTGCGGCGGTTTTAACCTGCACTGGGCGTTCGGCTCCGGCCTTGTGGCCGGGCGCAGCGCTGCAGGCCATGCTGCAGCAGGCCGTGCTCTGCCAAAAGCCCCCGCGCCCGCAAAGAGCAGGAAAAAGCCGCACAGGTAAAAATGAGCTTTAAATTTTCAACAAAAGCTTGACATCTTGTGCAGATCGCATTATCATAAAGACAATAAAAAGTTTGTTCAGAGGATTGAGCAGAACAAGCAAGGGGAGAGTCGAAAGGCCCTTTTGTTTGTCCTGCTCTTTTTCTTTTATTCGGCAAACGGAGCGATCAGGAGGTTTTTATGCTGGATGTAGCAATTATCGGCTGCGGTGTCATTGGTGCGGCAGCCGCCTATGAGCTGTCCCATTACCCGCTGCAGACCGCCATTTTCGAGGCTGAAAATGACGTGGCAGACTGCACCACCAAGGCCAACAGTGCCATTCTGCACGCTGGCTACGACCCCGAACCGGGCACCCGGATGGCGCGGCTCAACGTGGAGGGGTCCGCACTGGCCAAGGAGATCTGCGCCCGGCTGGATGTGCCGTACCTGCAGTGCGGCAGTCTGGTGCTGGCCCTCAGCCCGGAAGAGCTGCCCCACCTGCAGAAACTGTATGAGAACGGCATCGCCAACGGCGTGCCGGGCATCCGGCTGCTTTCCGCAGAGGAAACGCTTGCCATGGAACCGAATCTGGCCCCCACTGTCGTTGGCGCGCTGTATGCGCCCAGCGCCGCCATCGTCAGCCCGTGGGAGTTTGCGCTGGCAATGGCAGAAGTGGCTGTGCGCAACGGCGTGGAGCTGCACCGCAGCTGCCCTGTGACCCGCATCGAAAAGACCGCCGGCGGCTGGGCACTGACCACCCCCTCCGGAATTGTGGAAACGCGCTATATCATCAATGCGGCAGGCATCTCGGCGCAGGCCGTGCACGATATGGCCGCACCCCACAATTTACCATCCAGCCCACCCGGGGCGAATACTACCTGCTGGATAAATCCGAGGGCAACCGTGTGCACCACGTCATCTTCCAGTGCCCCAACGAAAACGGCAAGGGCGTTCTGGTGGCCCCCACCGTCCACGGCAACCTGATCGTCGGCCCGAACGCCGACCCCGTGGAAGGGGACGATACCGCCTGCACCGCCGCCGGGTTAGCCTTCGTCAGCGCCGCAGCGCGCCGCAGCGTGCCGAACATCCGCTTCAGCGAGTCCATCCGCAATTTTGCGGGTGTCCGTGCCAATGTGGACACGGGCGACTTCGTTATCGGCGAAGCAGAGGGCGCACCCGGCTTCATCGATCTGGCGGGCATGAAATCGCCCGGCCTTTCCAGTGCACCGGCCGTTGCCAGAGAAGCCGTCAAAATTCTGGAAGCTCACGGCGATCTGCCCGCCCCCAAGGCGGATTACAGGGATGGCCGCACCCGGGTGCGCTTCAAGGAGCTTCCGCCCGAAGAAAAAGCCCGGCTCATTGCAAAGGAACCCGCCTATGGCCGCGTGATCTGCCGCTGCGAGACGATCACCGAGGGCGAAATTCTGGACGCTCTGCACGAAGAGATCCCCGCCACCACCATTGACGGTGTCAAGCGCCGCTGCGGTGCCGGTATGGGCCGCTGTCAGGGCGGCTTTTGCGGGCCGCGGGTGCTGGAGCTGATCAGCAAAACGCTGGGCATCAGTCCGCTGGACGTGCTGCAGGATAAGGCCGGCACCAACGTCTTACTGTGCGAAACCAAGCAGGAGGGAGAGCACCATGATTGATCTGGTCATCGTCGGCGGCGGCCCTGCAGGCCTTGCCGCAGCTTACAGCGCATGGCAGCATGGTCTGCGCGATATCCTTATCTTAGAGCGCGACAACGAGCTGGGCGGCATCCTGAACCAGTGCATCCACAACGGCTTCGGCCTGCACCGCTTTGGCGAGCAGCTCACCGGCCCGGAATACGCAGGCCGCTGCATTGAACTGCTGCGCTCCACCGGTGTCCGGGTGGAGTGGGCACGATGGTGCTGGACGTCACCCCGGACAAAAAGATCCACTGCGTCAGCCGGGAAAAGGGCTATCAGATTTTGGAAGCCAGAAGCATCATCCTCTGCATGGGCTGCCGGGAGCGCACCCGCGGTGCCATTGGCATTCCGGGCAGCCGCCCTGCCGGTATCTACACCGCCGGTGCGGCCCAGCGCTATGTCAACATGGAGGGCTATCTGGTAGGCAAGCGGGTGCTCATCCTCGGCAGCGGCGACATCGGCCTGATCATGGCCCGCCGCATGACACTGGAAGGTGCCAAAGTACTGGCCTGCGTGGAGGTCATGCCGTATTCCGGCGGCCTGACCCGCAACATTGTGCAGTGCCTGCAGGACTTCGACATCCCCCTGTATCTGTCCCATACCATCGTGGATATTCAGGGCAAGGCCCGCGTGGAAAAGGCCACCGTTGCCAAGGTGGACGAAAACCGCCGCCCCATCCCGGGCACCGAGATGGAATTTGATGTGGACACCATCCTGCTCAGCGTCGGCCTGATCCCGGAAAATGAGCTGACCCGGCAGGCGGGCATCCCCATGGACCCCCACACCAAAGGCGCAGTGGTCTACGAGAATATGGAGACCGGCATCCCCGGCGTGTTCGCCTGTGGCAACGTGGTGCACGTGCATGATCTGGTGGACTTCGTTTCGGGCGAAAGCGACCTTGCCGGTGCTTCTGCGGCGGCCTATGTTTTGAAGGGCGAAGCGCCGATACGGTTGTGCTTGACCTTGTTCCGGGCAATGGCGTGGGCTACACCGTGCCGCAGCGGGTGCGCCCCGCTGATGTGGACAGGAGCGTGAACATTTCCTTCCGCGTGCGGCAGAACTACGGCCCCAGCCAGATCACCGTGACCTGCGGCGGCAGGCAGCTGGCCCGGTTCAAGCGCCAGCGCATGGCACCCGGTGAGATGGAACACATCGCACTGCCCAAAGTCCTGCTGGAAAAAGCGGACGGCCCGCTGACCGTTGCGGTAGAGGAGGTTATTGCAGAATGAGCAGCATCAAAGAAGTCATTTGCATCTGCTGTCCCTGCGGCTGCCACTTGCAGGTAGACCCGGAAAATGATTATAATGTAACTGGAAACGCCTGCCCCAACGGTGCCGCCTACGGCAGGGAAGAGCTGACCCATCCCACCCGCATCATCACCAGCACCGTGCGGGTGGAGGGTGGGCTGTACCCGCGCTGCCCGGTAAAGACTGCGCAGGCCGTGCCCAAAGAGAAGATGACCGAGGTCATGGCTGCGCTGGACCGCGTCACCCTGCACGCACCCGTCCGCACCGCAGGTGGTGCTGGCCGACGTGTGCGGCACCGGCGTGGACGATTGTGGCAACGCGAAATCTGTGATACACACTCCTGAAACGATACGGAGGGAGCAAAAGCATGAGTACAAAATATGTTCTGGCGCTGGATCAGGGAACCACCAGCAGCCGTGCCATCCTGTTCGACAATGAGCAGAATATCATTGCGGTGCAGCAGCGCGAGTTTGAGCAGATCTATCCGCAGCAGGGCTGGTGGAGCACAACCCCATGGAGATCTGGTCCACCCAGTATGGAGTCATGAACGAGGTGGTGGCCCAAAGCGGTGTCGATGCCCACGATATCGCCGCCATTGGCATCACCAACCAGCGGGAGACCACCATCCTGTGGGAAAAGGCCACCGGCCGCCCCATCTACAATGCCATCGTCTGGCAGTGCCGCCGCACGGCTCCGCTGGTGGATGAACTGCTGCAGCAGCCCGGCATGGCAGACTACATCCGGGAGAACACCGGCCTGATGCCCGATGCCTATTTCTCCGCAACGAAGATCAAGTGGATCCTGGACAATGTGCCGGTGCGCGGGAGCGGGCCGAGGCAGGGGAGATCCTGTTCGGCACTGTGGACACATGGCTGGTCTGGAAGCTGACCGGCGGCAGAGTGCATGTCACCGACCGCACCAACGCCAGCCGCACCATGCTGTATAACATCCGCACGCTGGACTGGGACGACACCCTGCTCAAGGCACTGGATATCCCGCGCTGCATCCTGCCCCGCGTGACGGATTCCAGCGAGGTCTACGGCACCACCGATCTGTGCGGTGTGCAGATCCCGGTGGCCGGCATTGCCGGTGACCAGCAGGCTGCGCTGTTCGGACAGAGCTGCTTTCGCAAGGGCGAGGCCAAGAACACCTACGGCACCGGCTGCTTTTTGCTGATGAACACCGGCGATACCATCTGCCGCAGCCGGAACGGCCTGATCTCTACCATCGCCATCAGCCTGAACGGTAAGGTGGAGTACGCGCTGGAGGCAGCGTCTTTGTGGGCGGTGCCGTCATCCAGTGGGTGCGCGACGGCCTGCGCATGATCCAGGAGAGCCGCGATGCGGAATACTATGCCAGAAGGTGCCGGATAACGGTGGCATTTACATTGTGCCGGCCTTTACTGGTCTGGGTGCACCGTACTGGGATATGTACGCCCGCGGTGCCATTGTGGGCATCACCCGCGGCACCACCCAGAACCACATCATCCGCGCGGCAGAGGAGTCCATTGCCTACCAGAGCGCAGACCTCGTGGCTGCTATGGAAAAGGACACCGGCGTGCCCATCACCTCGCTGAAGGTGGACGGCGGTGCATCCCGCGACCAGTTCCTGATGCAGTTCCAGGCCGATATCCTGAACAAGACCGTGCTGCGCCCGGCCATCCGGGAGACGACCGCTCTGGGCGCTGCCTATCTGGCGGGCCTTGCCACCGGCGTATGGAAGGACCGGGACGAGATCCGCAGCCTGTGGCACTGCAACATGACCTTTACCCCGCAGATGGACGAGACCGAGCGCACCCGTCTGCTCTCCGGCTGGCACAAGGCTGTGGGCCGCAGCAGCGACTGGGCAGAGCATTGATAGTTTTCGCCCGACTTATGGTTCGCGCACAAAATATTTTTTAATTGTTTATTTTCTATTGACATTTTGTTACAAAACGCTATACTAGAAGCATCCCAAGAGAAGTGAGATGGGGATGCACTGTATCGTCCAGATGCAGTGTGTCCCCATTTTTATTACGGAAAAATCAGATTCAAAAAGGAGGTCCCAAGCATGTCGCATCAAAAAGGTAGGTTGAAAAACAGCAAATTCTGGTTGTGCCTGTCACTGATTCTTTGCCTTGTAAGTGCCATCGTAGCGTCCGCTGTACAAACTTCTGGTGGGATCAGGATCAAGGAAATGAGCTGGGAAAGTCCCTCTGGACACCAGCTGGCCGCATACCTTTACATTCCACAGAATGCAACCAAAGACACACCGGCGCGGGTGTTGTTACAATCGAAGGATGGTATAACAACAAAGAAATGCAGGACTTGTATAGTATTGAGCTGGCTCGCCGGGGATATGTGGTGCTGGCACTTGATCTGCACAGTCATGGCGACTCGGAAAGCCTGTCGATTGCAGAACTTTACGATGGTGCTGTGGGCGTCGATGGTGCAGTTCAGCTTATTGCAAGCCTTCCGTACGTTGACACAGCTCGTATTGGCGTTACAGGCCATTCCAGCGGCGGTACAGCTGCTAATATGGCGGTAGAGATCGATAATTCCCGGGAAACTCCTTTGATTGCTGCTGTTCTGCAGCAGGCTGGTGACTGGCAGGATGACACCGGCGGTGATCATAGCGGAGATTACGGCTCACGCAGTGTAGGCATTATTGCCAGTACCCATGATGACTTTTACTTTGGAACCTATGATGACGCTGGAAATATGCTGACCAATCCGGTAGCTTCATGGAAACAGATGGTGCTAAAAAATTCCTGAATTTTAATGAGGACGGCTTTGCCGGTATCGCAGAAGGCGGCAAATATTATACGCGCGATTTTGATGGAAAGACCGCTTATCGCGTGATTTATCGGCCGAACATGATCCATCCTCTCGTTGCTTTTTCTACTACTTGTGTCGGCTATGCCGTTGATTTTTTTGATACAACGCTCGGCGCTCCAAAGCCCCTGCCTGCCAGCGATCAGATCTGGCCCATTAAAGCGGTGTTCAACAGCCTCGGCGTGATCGGTCTTTTGATCTTCATGGTCAGTTTCACGCTGGTTCTGCTTGATACTCCCGTATTTTCCGCTCTCCGCAGTGGTGAAATTGTACAGCCAGCCCCTGTGCAGGACAGCGGAGCCAAGGCATGGTACTGGGTTCTGCTGATTATCGGTGCAGTTTTTTCCGGTTCAAGCTTTTTGTTCTGCATGAATACCGTTTACTCAAAGACAACAAACTTCTTTGTGCAGACCGGCCCCCTGACGATCGGTACATGGGCTGCTCTTTGCGGCATCTTTGCAATATTCTGCTCTGCTGTTTTTTACGGTGCTTATGGAAAAAACACGGTTGGAGTGCTCGAAGAGCGGGTCTGTATTTGAATCTGGAGCAGCTGTGGAAGACCATTGCCCTCGCTGTTATCGTGATCGTTGTTTCGTTCGGCCTTGTTTTTGCAGCACACTATTTCTTCCAAGTTGATTATCGGATGTATGTCGTTGCGTTCAAAACCTTCGGCGCTGATAAAGTGCTGATCGCACTTCGCTATCTGCCATTCTTCCTGCTGTTCTACGTTATGAACTCGATCTCGGCAAATTGCTTCAACTACAACACCATTGGCGGAAAAAATGGCAACATCTTGATTTTTGCATTCTTTAATGCGCTTGGTGCTATTTTTGTGGTTGCAAGTCAATATATCTACTTCTATGCAACGGGTTATCAGCTTTATGGTTTGACCGAAGGCCAGCGCATTGGTCCCATTTGGCTGTTCCCCTGTATGGTTCTTCTGTTTGTCACGCCCATCATGTCCCGCATCATCTACAAACGCACCCGCAATCCGTACATTGCAGGTCTGATAAATGCAATGTTTATTGTAATGATCAGCTGTTCCAATACTACTACCATTCTGGGCGGCGGTGAGCTGATTGCAACCACATTCTGATAAAACCTAGATTTTACATTACAGCCGCCGTGTAACTTATTTACATGGCGGCTTTTTTGTAGAATAATATAAATCAAGTAATTGATAAAAAAGGAGTCTTACCCAATGCATCCTCTTGCCGAAACTCTGCTGAACGAACCGGTGATCGCCGCCGTGAAAACGGACGAAGCCCTGACTGCTGCGCTGCTTCGCCCTGCAGCGCCGTTTTTCTGCTGGCGAGCACCCTGCTCACCGTAGACGGTCTGGTGCACCGCATACATGATGCCGGAAAACTGGCCGTGGTTCACATCGACCTTGTGGACGGCCTTTCGTCGCGGGAGATCGCGGTGGACTCCCTCAACGCCCTGTGCCGCCCGGACGGCATCATCTCCACCCACCCGACCCTGATCCGCCGGGCGCGCCACCGCGGCCTGCTGACCGTCCAGCGGGCATTCATTCTGGATTCCCTCTCGCTGACCAGCCTGTCCGGTCAGCTGGAGCAGGGCAAGCCGGATTTTGTCGAGATCCTGCCCGGCATCATGCCCCGGGTCATCGCCGAGATCAGCGCCCGCACACAGGTACCTGTCATTGCAGGCGGCCTGCTGCGGGACAAAGCCGACGTCATGGCCGCCATGCGCGCAGGTGCCGCCGCAGTTTCCACCTCTGCGCCCTCCCTGTGGGATATCTGAGCCAGAACAAGATCCCAGCTGAAGTACGAAAAGCATAATAGTATCCTGGTGTTTTATTGGATATGCCCGCCCACCGATGGAGCCGGATCTCCACGGTGAGCGGGCATTTTTTCGTTTTCGTTCGATTCGAGTGAATCTATTCAGCCTGCGGATTAACTCGATAATTAAAGCAATACTACAAGTCGCACTCCCCTTAAAGTCTTTCTGCTTCCTACATCTTAGCATCATACTGGATGGCAGAGATCAGCACGAAGCCCTCGATCATATCCAGTTTGCTGTTGACAAGGTCATCATACACATCTTTGATTTCTTATTGATAAGTATAGCACAAATCGATCAATTGTTCTATCTACTTGCATCGATTCACGGCTAACTGCTCATCTGAAAGGAACTTCAAAAACCGTGTAATATCATACCGATAACCGTTCAACGTGGCTTCTGCCGTGCCAGAATACTTCTTATCGTCCAAAAAATCTTGCTTTAGATTATCAAACCGGCCTGCATTCTTCTGAATCTTCTTCATTTTTGTACCTCTGACCTCTGAATTTTTTGAAAAAATCATAGGTACAAGCTCAAAAAGCCAATATAAAACAAAAAAGACGATAAACCGTTTATCTCAACGATTTATCGTCCTTTTGGTGCGCTCGAGGGAACTCGAATCCCTGGCCCTCTGATTAAAAGAGCCCCTCAGGCTGGGCACTTTGATTTTGAAACTTTCGAGTTTTCGCTATTTTTGTGCAAAGCATCGTGATTTTCTGCCCGGCAATTTCTGCACCCTTTGTCGTATTTTGCAAGTCAGAGTGCCCATTGCATCCCTTGAAACCGTGCAAAAACAGTGCAGAAACCGTGCACTTATTCTGGGACAAATGAAAAATGATGATTTTTGATCCATGACTTGGTGGCGATTTGAGTGACCACAGAGGTAAATTTGATACACGGAAAGAAGAATGCCCACTCGTCTGAGGAGTTCTCAGGGGAGTGGGCAGTTCTGTATAATGGCATTTTGTATATGTCACTTTTAGCATGGAGGTTGCCAGTTTTTGAGATGAAGTTGACTCTTTTAGCATAAAGGTTGCCATTTGGGGAAAGAAGTTTCTGCTTTTTTATATGGCAAGTTTCCGCACTTTCCGCATTACTTTCCACACTTTCCGTACCCCATGAGATATGAACACCTGCTAAACTTTTTCAGAGGTTGCTACTTTTTGAGGTATGGTTGCTAAACCTTGCGCAAAGGATGCTACATCTTAGTCCAAGGTCGCTAAACATAGCGCACAGAAAATCCCGCAATAATATAATTAAACTTATGATAATTCGGATTATATTATTTCTTGTAAACTGCATCTTCCTGAATCAGAATCAGGTTGGAATTCTCCGCTGCCATTTCCACCAGTCGATTGGTAAAGCCGCTCTTGGAGAACAGCCCATACACAATTTTGTAGCCACTAAACGCCGCTGTAAGTTCTTTGGACTGCCCCTTTTCCTGCAAGGCAGCGTAGACCGCCACATCCACAGGTTTCGCATGGTACTTGCACTCACCGAGGAACAGCCGCTTATGCTGATGGTCCACCGCTGCAACATCGATCTCTGTGTCTCCCTCGTTGTCGTTGCGCCAGTAAGAGCCAATGCGTGAGGGCGCAAATTCGATCTGCCCCTTTCGGCACAGTTCCGCAAAGATATTCCGGCAGATGCTCTCATAAGCGAAAGCCACAAATTTTTGCTTAAAGTCTTTGCCCATCTCGTCCAGCACGATCTGTTGGTTGTCCAGTTCCAACTCCCCCTTGAACGGGTACACATAGCGGAACCAGAAGCGGATGAAGTTGTCCGAAATATAGTACAGACTCTTCCGGGAACGCTCTGGATTCTTTTCGGTGATGGGAACGTTCTTGATAACAAAACCAAGGTCGATCAATGTTTTCAGGTACGGCGTAATAGCTGACGTGTCCTGCTCCATCGTCATACCGATCTTGTTCAGCTTGTGGTTGCCGTCCGAAATCGCTTTTAGCACAGAAAAATAGTTGATAGGCGTCTGCACTTCCTCGTTGAGCAGGAAATCCGGTTCTTCATACAAAAAGCCATTTTTTGACAGTACCACACGCCGAATCTGCTCCACCAGCGGCTCGTCCGTCTGGAAAAACTCCATATATTTCGGTACGCCGCCCGTGATGGCATACTGCTCCACAGCCTGCTCAAACGACAGGTTCTGTGCCGCATACACATCCGTGAATTGCAAAGGCATCAGCCGAATCTGCGCCGTTCTGCGGCCATAGAGCGGACTGTCGTAGGCAAGTGCGTGTTTTTCATCATGCTGATGAGGGAACCGCAGAGAATCAGCATCACGTTATGGTCTTTCAGCACTTCATCCCATGCGTTTTGCAAGATGGACGGGAAATCCGGGTTCGTCTTGACCAGATACGGAAATTCATCAATGACAAGCACCTTTTTCTCATCCGGGTGGTCGTCTGCTACCACTTGGAATAAATCCAGCCAGTCGGTGAATGTGACTTTGCTGAGCATGGGATTCTTCGTGGTACGGGAAAGCACCCCGGCAAACCGCTTCATGCTCTGGGCTTCGCTTTCTGTTGTTGCCAGAAAATAAAAGGCTCGTTTATCTTGATAAACTCTTTAATCAACGTCGTTTTTCCAACGCGCCGTCTGCCATAGATCACCACAAAACCGCTGCCACGCTCTAATTCTGCATTCAGCGTCGCCAGTTCGGATGTTCTGCCGATGAAGTCCATACCGTTCACCTCTTGCTTAATATAATTTGAATTATAATAATATCGATTATATTATAGCTGTTCTGCACAAAACCGTCAATAGGACGAAACATCAAATTTCAACATCAAATTCATACAATGTAGAAAACTCCGGGCTTTTTCAGTTCAACTTATGCGGCTGAGAGAAGTCTGTGGACGTTTTTGATTGCAATAGGGCTACCAATTGCTATTCCAACTACACTAAAAGATACTACGGCAAAATAGAGTACGTTTTGCCAACGCTCCTGATTTCTGCGGTCGTAATTTCTGTCCATAGCATCCAGCTGTTCTTGGGTGTTCATGTCATCGGCCGACACAATTAATTTTTGTTTTGTTATATATTTCTCTTCTGATGTGGCTTCGGCATCGATTACTGCATCAGAAATTTTTTGACAGACTTCATCGATGACTATGTTCTGAAGAGATTTCGTTTCGCCGAGTGGCTGCATAGTATTTTGTTTGTTCATAGATAACCTCCTAAATGTATGTTTGTCTGGGATTGACAGTTCCTTGGTGTAGCTATATCATACTACTAGATGACGGATGAATCAATCTTTAAAATCGTCTGTTTCAATCGTTTGTAAACATAAAAAAGATAAATATGTCTTTAACGAGGTGATATAATGGCATTCAAATCTATAAATCATGATGATGAAAAGATTTTCTATAACAGACTGTGGAAATTGATGGAGGAGCGAAACCTTTCAACGGCAAGAGAATTAGCGCAGGCTTTATATGCCGAGGAGATAGTCCCTGTAGACAGTGCATCTGAAGACGAGATATCTATAATAGGAAGTATGACGCGCAGAATACAGGAACACTTAAATTTAGAAGGTACAGATAAATTGCAGTAGATATGTCAAAGCGTATTGTGATTTTTTGGATGTTCAGCAGATTACCTGTTTGGCTTATCTTCAATTAAAAGTGAAAATCCAGATGTTATTAGATTCTGTGAAGCAACAGGGTTATCTGAAAAATCGGTCAGAAGGCTAATAGAAGATTTACCGGAAGATATAAAAAGAGATTTAGTTGGGTTTTGGTCTAATGTTTTAGAAAGCAATTTGTTTTATGAAGTACCTTTAGAATTCCATCAAATGTGCTATGAATTGGGACAGTACAGAATTGCACAGGACCAAATAAAGGCAATCAATATGGCGGCTAAAAAAATGGACAATTCAGATACATTTGTCGATACTTGGAGAGCGATGATGGAGAGTAATTATCTAAAGGAAGCTCAGCCGCATGAAGGTCCTACCATATGCATCTGAATGAGCTTTTAGTGAATGTGACAGCGTGTTTGGAAAATTGGGTGGATGAATATGTTCCTACCCATAAAAAAGAGATTCAACAATATTTCTATGGCGTAACTTAAATAAGAGATTCAGGAGAGTTATGATGAATTTTTGAAAACAACACAATCCGAATAATATCACAGAAAAACCGCCTCACTACCGGAGTAAATCCATGGTGGGGCGGTTCTTTTATACCTTGATTTCTTGACCGTTCTTGAAGGTGAAGCGGATATCGTCAGTGCTGTAAGCAGGTCAACGCCAACGCAATCACAACGTAATAGAATATTTTTTGAGACGGTAAAGGGGATTTTATCTGCTTTGCCATTTTTTCACATCTGGACTCCAACATGCCTTTGTGCTATTCAGCGATTCCATCGCGCAGCCTGCGCCGGGACGGTGCAGATTTGAAAGGGTTTGGGATTTCCCAACAAGTATTTTGCAACGCAAAATGGTCTTTGTATATACGAAGACACTGCTTGCGGGTCTGCTGGTCATATACCTTCAGCTCTCACCACCACAAAACGTTTCATATTTTTGACTCCATTCAAACTGTGCATTTTTGTCTAACAGTTTTTTGCGTTGCTGCCAATCTGGCATAAGCGTCGACAGTATCGCATAAAAATCCTTCGAGTGGTTTGGGTACAGAAAATGACAAAACTCGTGCAATACTACATATTCAATGCAACTGACGGGCATTTCGAGCAAGTGCTGGTTCAATGTAATGATAGCCTTCTGCGGAAGACAAGATCCCCAGCGAGTATCCATCGATCGAATATGGATTCGTGGAAATGGCACATCATATTTTCGAAATATCGGATAAAGCTGATCCACCGTCTGCTGAAATATTTCACGACACATCTTATTCAGATAACGGTCAACAAGACGCTTTTTTTGTTTCTGATCTTCTGTGTCTTTTACGGTAAGATAGAGATAAACACCATCGGAACGTATATCGTCTTTTTTTCCTTGCTCTACCCGCAGACGCAGACTGCGCCCCAAAACGAAAAGCTTTCCCCACTGATGTAATGTCGAGGCTGCGGTGCATACTGTTGGAATTCTCGAAAATGCTGCTGTGCCTCTGCAATGTAACGGCTGTGTCGTTTCACGAATTGCGTAACAACGCTTTCCGGGACATCTTTCGGAGCAGAAACATAAACAGAGGCATCTGTCCGAATCCGAAGATTGATATTGCGTACGTTCTTTCGTTCTAGCTGATAGCAGATACAACCATGCTCCGTCTCAACTGCACAAATCTGTATCATGCAAACCTCCGCAACGCAACTGTTTTAACATTTTCAATAATCATGTCAATCACATCAAAAGAAAGTACCAGGCCCTTTTCTTTTTGATAGCGGTTAAAACAGATCATCAATATCCTGTGAGATTCGATCATGAATCGTCAGGTTATGGGTCCAGTCCACCTGGCTATGCTTTTCGATGATTGTCGTAATATCCAGTGCCATCTCGGCGGCAAAATCAGGCTCCACTGACAATTTTTCATTGGAGAAAATCGCGGTCAGTACACCATAGAACGCCTGTGCATGGACATTGGCTCGGATACGATCCGGGTATGCGATAGCGCTTTTTCCCGTGCGGTAATCCTCCAGAATATCCCGCATCTTGGCCAGATATTCTGCCTCCGTTATCGTCCGGGCTTTATACAGCTCAAGCGCTTCCTTGATGCGCTTGGAAAAATTTTCATAGTATGCTGGGTTCTCCTGATACTTCGTATTGATACTCTTGGCGAGCCGTGTGCGAATCGCATCAGCTTTGGCACGCAGTGAGCCCAACTCGTTTAATTCCTTTTCAAACGCATCTCTGTCCAGAATGTCTACCGGCTCGGTGATTCGCTTCAGACCCTCTACTGAAAGGTGTACGTCCAGCAGGTTTTGCATCAGAGGTTCGTATTCCCGATTGTCGATTGAATCCCCATAACGAGGTTTCACACTGCGCCGTACCGCAGAGAAAAAGCCAAATGCTTTGATATATATTTCCCGCTCTTCCACTGCCAGCGCCTCATAGGCTCTTTCAGAATTCAGAACAAGATTCAAGGAGCGACCAAAGTTACACAGCCGTTTGTAAAACTCTCCCCGCTTCGAACTATCCGCTAAGAAAACCTCTACCGCCTCTGCATCGGTTCCGGCAAGTGTCAGACCGGGAACAGCCGAGAGCAACTCCATCAGTGCAGAATAATCGCTGCGTACCGTTCCAATCGCAGAGAGCACGTCCACCACAACGCCTTTCAGATCATGCCCATCAAAGTTTTCCAGCCCGGCACCACTGTAAAGCTCCATTGCCTCATCCAATTTTTTGATCAGGCCCCGGTAATCCACGATCATTCCATAGCTTTTTCCCTCGCACAGGCGGTTTGTGCGGGCAATGGCCTGAAGCAAACCGTGCTCCTTAAGTTCTTTGTCCAAGTAAAGCACTTGGCAGAGCGGCTCATCAAAGCCGGTAAGCCATTTGCTGCACACGATCACAAGATCCAGTTCTCCGGCATGATACTGTGCTTGATTGCTTCTTCATAATCATCGGCACTGCCATAGCGCTGCATCATCCGATTCCAGTAGGCAACTACCTTGTCGTCTGCTCCTTCATCTGCATCATCCACGCTCTCGCGCAGATCCGGGGCCGAGATCACGACAGCGCAGTTCAGATCGCCAAATTGCTCAAAGCATTCCAGATACCGAACGGCATCCCGCTTGTAATTGGTGGCGATCATTCCCTTGAAGCCTGTATTTTTATAGGTTCGGCAAAAGTCCTCGTTGATGTCCAAAGCGATCCGTTTGATGCGTGCATCCGTAGAGGTCAGCCGTCGGATGCTGCTCCATTTCCGGGCGAGATCATCCGCTGTGATTCCGTCAGGCGTTTGTTGTTTGCTGAAACCATAGGTCGATGTTCTTTTCGTCAACTTCTGCTCCACAAAGCGGCCTTCATAGATCAGTGGAACAATTGCACCATCGGCTACACCGTCCTGAATCGTATACTTATGAATCAGTCCGCCAAACTTTTTCAAGGTGTTCTTCTCGCTCTTCATCAAGGGCGTTCCTGTAAAACCGATATAGCAGGCGTTCGGAAAAACCGTCCGCATTTTACGTGACATTTTGCCGTAATTGGAGCGGTGGCTTTCGTCCACAAGAACAAAGATGTCCCGAGATTCGTTGCAACCGTCCAGCCGCTCGGCAGTGCTGAATTTGTTGATGATGCTGGTGACGATGTCCATCCGCTCATCCGTAACCAATCCCAGCAGATGCCGCCCGTTGGTAGCACGCGCAGGGCGAAGCCGCGTGTGCGCGAATGTCGCCGTGATTTGCTTATCCAGCTCTTTTCGGTCGGTGACGATCACTACACGTGGATGGTCTGCCTGCAGCTCCAGCAGCAAATATTTCGCCACCATCACCATGGTCAGACTTTTTCCGCTGCCCTGTGTATGCCAGATCACACCACCGCACCGGTTTCCTTTTTCATCACGCTGTTTGACTGTGTGCAGAATTTCCTTTACCGCAAAATATTGCTGATATCGGCAGATCTTTTTCACATTGTAGTCAAACAGCACGAAATACTTTGTCAGTTCCAACAAACGGACCGGTGTAAACAGGGAAACAATATCTTTATCCTGCACCGTTGGTGTCCGAACCGGGGTCAGTCGAGCCATTTCCCGGTTCAGGAAATCTGCATCTTGCTCTTTCCAGATGCTCCAAAACTTTTTCGGTGTACCCGTTGTTGCATAGCGTACCTCGTTTTTATTGGTCGCCATTACGATCTGCGCAAACGCATAAAGCTGGGGGATATAGTGAGGCTGCTGGTTACGGCAGGTTTGCTCAATGGCCTGTTCCACCGGGATATCCGGAGCCTTGCATTCAATCACCGCAAACGGAATTCCATTGACAAACAGCACGATGTCCGGGCGGGCATCATGCTGTCCATCGGCGCTTTCCACCGCAAATTCTTCCGTGACATGGTAAAGGTTCTGCGTCGGGTCCTCCCAGTCAATGTACTTCAAGTTGAAGTTCAGCAGCCGCCCTTCGCCTACAGTTTCGGGATAGCTTTTACCCAGCATAAGCGCATCATAGATTTTCTCGCTGGTGCGCACAAGGCCGTCCGTCAGCGGTATTTCCAGATCATCCATGGCGTGCTCAATGTTGACTGCAGAAAATTCATTTTCCACACCGCCGTAGGTATAGCGGTTCAGCTTCCGCAGCTGACCGCGCAGCACATCCCGCAACAGCACCCGGTAGCCACTTCCGCGCTGCTGACGGCATTCTTCCGGGGAGAGATATGTATACCCCATGGCCTGCAGCAGTTCCAGCGCAGGCTTTTTGCTGATGTTGGCTTCGGAGTAAATGGATTTATCGAGGTTCATGGTGACCTCCTTATTTTTTTACAACTGTATCAAATGTCATCTTTTCAAATGCAATATCATTTGTTTTCAGAATACGCTGCTTAGCGGTGTTAATTGTAATAGCATTTTCATTTATTTCGGCGTCTTCCAAAATATAGGTGTCCTCGCTATGAAAAATAATAGCCTCGTTTTTGCCTTCATTTGTAAAAATATAAAATGTTTTCTTTGAGACTGCAGTTGTGTATCCATCTAACGGCATCAAAATCAACACCATTAGAAGAAGAACAATACCAAGCAGCAGAACTGACGTAAAATCAAATTTAAAACTCTGTTGATTTTTTTCATATTGTTCACTTTCCAACTGCTTCATCTTTTCGATTTGTTCAAAGAAGTCCAACCCGTCTTTACCCGCTATAATTTTATCTGCGCTTTCGCTAATTGACTTTCGTTGATTTCTTGTTCTCCAATAGGCAAGGATTGATGATACAAGCAGTGAGCAAATGCTCAATAAAAAAGCCACAAAATTCTCGGATGCAGTAATCGCTGTTTTTGATAGCCACATTGTAATGAAGAGAATGAGTTCAGCAGCTGCGTAATGAACGAAAAGTATCCCTCGCCACACCCAAAGTTCTCTTCTATTTCCTTTTATTAAAGTTTTTAGCAATTGCTCTTGTTCATTTAATCCTTTTTGGGTTGTTTCAATTCCTTCCCAAATTTCAAAATCTTCAGCAGTTGACTTTTTATGATTCCAAAACATTTTCTCGATTGAGGCAAGCTGCTTTTTTCGGGCGCTGTACGCTTTCAAGAATGCTTTGATCTGTTTTTTAGCATAACGTGCAAATATTGAGTAGTGGTAGTGTTTCACAAAAGCACTTTCAATAATGGTACTGGTAAAAGAAACTGCAATAACCCATGCGATAGAATTTACCACCAAATAAATGATATTTTTGGTTTCCAGCGCAGCATAAAGTTCATCAATATTCCAATACTTCAGATAAGCAATATTGGAAAGGCGTCCGGCATAGCCGATAATCACTGATATTATAGTTACGGCGGCTGAAACCAACGCAATTAAAATAGATGGATTTTTTCTGAGATATAATTTAAATTCGTCTTTCTTAGAATTCATGTTTTCTGAAACATTTTCCATCTTGTTTACCCTCATGAGTTAAGTCAATAACAGCTGCATCAATGCTTTCTTCTTTTGCTTTTCAGCCTCAATAGATTTTTGGAGCAGGTCGATTTCATGGTCGGCAGCGCTTAAAATTCAACGATGGCCTTTTGCTCCAATTCACAAGGTAGATAGAGCACCATGTTTTTATAATCCTTGTAATAAACATGAGGTATCGTCGAACCGTTGCTGTAAATTTGGAAATCAACTGCTGACATACAATAAAACAGATACAATAAATCTATATCGTTTGCAAAAATACACCCTAATGTTCCTATTGTTGAAGATTTTGCTTTGCAAAGTGCAACGCGACCAGCGCCTGCGCCATCTTTTACAATAGAAATATAAGGCTGTTCATTTTCATAGAAATCAATATTTCCAAAGCACCCGGTTGCATCGTATACAGGTACGGGCCACACCCTAAGTGGGATTCGTAAGTTTTAAATGATGCAGCAGATGCGCTATACTTGCTTACATTTTCAAGTTTTGCAAATTGCCACTCTCCACTAAATCCCGGCAACCGAAGTTTCCCGGTCAACAACTGCTGCATCAGATATTTTTTCTGCTGCTGTTTTTGAGCAAGGAGCTTTTCTTTCAACTCAATTACTTTGTCCTGTGTGGAAAGGATAGTAGCGATTTTTTGCTGTTCGGGAAGGGGCGGCAGCTGACAAGTGATGGGCGTGAACGAATCCCAATATAAACGAAGCCGAAAATCGGTGACGCCGTAAGACTGTCGATGGATTGCATGGATCATTCGGGGCGTTTTCATGCAGTAGTCCATGTACTCCGGCCATATTTTTTCATTAGGTTTTGCCACGATATACGCTGGACTTACAAGACCATCCGACCTTACAACGCCAATGGCTCCTTGCCATGCACGCATCATGTTGAAAACAAGATCCCCCTTGCGGGCAGTCTTATACTGAGTTTTATCGGTAATTCGTTTTACTTTTTTCCCAAGCTTGTCTTCATCCAGTTCACCTTCGGAAACTCCTGTATGAATGGATACTGTTAAAATTGGAAGCAACGGGTCGCCCTTTTCTTTTCGTTCCGTGTAAGTTCACCGAGCGAGTAAGTGTGTACTATAGGTTGTTGCATGATTGTCAGCCTTCCATATTTGGTAGAATCATTTAATATAGCGATTCGTTTATTCCTCAAGCTCATTCGGCAACTCATAGATAAACATTAAAAGTGATGATAAAAATGTTATAACCCTTTTGGTCTCTTCTTTTTCCTTTATGACAATTTCATGATTGGCAACATTACCTGTTTTTCGGATATAGTCTACCCACTTTTTTCCGTTTGGTGGAATAAGTTGCGCTCTTCCAAATAGTTCACATACTTGGCAAACGAAAGTCCTTCAACAGACCCTTGTTCCACGGCAATATGCATCAGCAGTGTTCTCGCAATCATCTGCGAAGCTGTATAACATTGATTCGCATAACAAGTACGGCATTCATCATACAGTTTCGCTATACTATCCGGAAGATTCTTAATAGTTCTTCCCCAAAGCTCTCCTGGAATAGTTTCCTCGGTTTCAGTATAAAAGATTGTGGGGCAGCCACATAATGGACATTCATAAATTGTAGCCAAACATGTTCCATAGTGGGATGGCGCATCATCCGCACGATAAATCATGTTAAATCCACTATTTGGAGCAACAGTGTTTTCACAGTATCCACACTTAATAGATCGCACTTTGATTCCATCCGATTGCGAAAAATGAATATGGCTCGCATCGTAGTTTTTGAAGAAATTCTTCATTTACTTTGTCCTTTTTCAAATTAATGTATCCATTACAACCCCAGCTCATCCAAATACTTTTTCATCTGCTCCTGTACCTGCGCCAGCTCAGCTTCGATATCCGCAATATTTTTCTTCACCGCCTGAATATCTACCGGGGCTTCCTCTTCAAAAGTATCCACATAGCGGGGAATGTTCAGATTGTAGTCATTCTCCCGGATTTCATCCAGCATCGCACGATAGCTGTATTTTGGCACGGTTTCACGCTTTTTATAGGCATCCACAATTTTCTGGATGTCCGTGTCCCGCAGAAGATTCTGGTTCTTGCCTTTCTCGAAGTTGCCCTCTGCAGAAGCGTCGATGAACAGAACATTATCGACACCTCGGCTAATGCGATCCTTGCGGAACACCAGAATGCAGGCCGGAATACCCGTGCCATAAAACAGGTTGGCAGGCAGACCGATCACAGCATCCAGAAGGTTGTGTTCAACAATCTGGCGGCGAATTTTGCCCTCGCTCGCACCGCGGAACAGTACACCGTGGGGCAGCACGACAGCCATTCGGCCATGACTGCGGTCAAGGCTGTTGAGCATATGCAGAACAAAAGCATAATCACCCTTGGAAGATGGTGGAACGCCCCAATCAAAGCGCCCCCATGGGTCCAGAGAAGCGTTCATTTTTTCCGGCTTTTTTCCCTTGGCATCCAGAACCGCATTGGAAAGGAAGCCGCTGTCCCATTTGTCCAAACTGAATGGCGGGTTTGCCACAATACACTGAAACAGCATCAGATTATCATTTTCGATGTTCTGCGGATTGCTCAGGGTATCGCCCTGCCAGATGCGGGCATCGTCTACCTCGTGCAGGAACATATTCATCTTGCACAGAGCCATGTCTGTGCGTTTAATTCCTGACCGTAAACTGCCACTTTTCCGTCCGGCACGCGCTTGCATGCCTTGAGCAGGAGACCACCGCTGCCGCAGGTCGGGTCATAGATACGGTCATTTTCCTGCGGATCTACCAATGCCGCTGCCAGTTCGGAGACCTTGCTCGGCGTAAAGAACTCTCCACCCTTCTTGCCGGCGTCCGAAGCAAGTTGCCGATCATATATTCGTAGGCGTCACCGATAATGTCAGAACCGTCCAGCGCAGAAGAACGCAGGTCAAGTCCGTGGAAGTCTTCCAGCAGGTTGCAGAGGGTCGCATTTTTTGCCTTGATATCTGTACCAAAGTCCACATTGGAGTTGAAATCGATGGAGCGAAACACGTTCCGAAGCTTGCTGCTGTTATGATCTTCAATAGAAGCCAGTGCCGTGTTGATCTTCAGCCCGATTTCGGAATCATGGCGATTTTTATAAAGGTACCCAAACGTAGATGTATCGTCCAGCTTAAAGCGCTCCCGGCTCATGGCACGCTCGACACGGCGTTCATCACCGTCGTATTGCTCCCGGTATTGCTCTCGCTTTTCCTCCGAAACGTCGCTCAGATATTTTACGAACAGCATGGAAAGAATGTAGTCCTTATAACGGGAACTGTCAATTTTACCGCGAAAGCTGTCGCAGGCGTTCCAAAGAACGCGTTCGATTTCCGATTTTGTCGTCATAGTCGTTATCCTTTCCTCTGTGCGTGATTCATTTGTTCCAGCATCGCCTCATAGCAGCTTCGCTTTTCAACTTCCAACTTACGCAGAAGGCGTAGTTCCTGCTGTGCCAGCAAGCGAAGCTCTTCCATCTGGCGTTGTATTTCCGGCGATGGCAGCTGAAGCTCCAAGCGGCAAAAATACCTTGCGTTTACGGAGCTGATCATACTTTTGGTGGTATTTTGATAGATCTGCCTTTTTGCCTTCGGCGTGTTCAGATACCAATAAAGATACCCCGGCACAAGCTCTGTTCCCCGAATGCGAATTACGACAAAATTCGACGTGATCACCAAGTTGCGTGTGGTGTCGTCAATCAAAACTGCTGTGTAGGGGGCAGTCAAGCGCACTACAATGTCATTTGGTTGCGTCAGATAGTCCATGGACAATGGTTCTTTCGCAAAGTACGGCTCCAATTCAGCAGGAGCGATTTCACCTTCCGCTTTTACTGCCCGTAGACTAAGTTGGTGGTATCGTATCGCCTGCGGGGAGTCAGCTCTTGCCTGTTTTCGAGAAAGGACAAGTCCGCTACGGATATCTGCAATTTCTCCAAGATTCATTTCACACCTCTGTTGTCACGTGCAATAAAGAACAAAAGCTTTTGAAAAAGAAAGACAGAGCGGATTTCACTCTGTCTCTGAGTCAAGTATACTCTGATTTGATTATCAATGTCAAGTGCTTTTTACAAATTTTCACGTCATAATTAAAATAGCACTATTTTTTGAGCTTATCAAATTTCATCGTTTCCCTGATCTGACCCACATGACACTATAGCATCGTAGAATTGGCTCGGATTTTTTATTTTGCATCATTGTATACAACACATGGACTAAGAGGGTGGGTAACTTGGACTACGAGTCCATAAACTTTTGCTGCGGAAACCGGTACACTGTTGTCAAAGGAGGCGAACAATATGCTGAAACTAAGCAGTCTCAAAATAGACCCCGAGTTTTCCGCTCAAATTTTGCCGCTGAGTTTTGAGGAGCTCCAGCAGCTTGAAATGAACATGATTCGAGACGGAAAGCTCACAGACCCGATCATTGTGTGGAACAAAACCATTCTGGACGGGCATAACCGCTACAACATCCTGCGGAAGCATTCGTTTATCGAATATGAGATCAAAGAAATGGAGTTTTCCAGCCGTCAGGAGGCTCTGATCTGGATCTGCAATCATCAGCTTGGGCGGCGCAACCTGACACCTGAGCGTAGAAAGTATCTGATTGGAAAGCGGTATGAAATAGAAAAACAGGTTTCTCAAAACCGCGGCAATCAGTATACATCCGCCAAGAAAGATGCCACGGATCAAAATGATCCCTGCCAAAACAAATCCGGCAGCCACGTTACGCGGCAGCGGATTGCAAACGAAACCGGCACCAGCGAGGGTTATGTGCAGCGGGCCGAAAAGTACATGAACGGCGTGGAGGCTGCTGATGATGCGGCACCGGTGCCCGGGAGGAAATTCTAAACGGGAAAATCAAAGCTGCTGACCGTGAGATCTGCGCTATCGCTAAGGCTCCGAAGGAACAGCGGTCGGAAATCGTTGCAGAACTTCGCAAGCCGAAAAGCGAGCGAGATAAGCAGCTTGCTTCCTCTACAAAAAGCCCTTCCGTGAAGGTCGAATCTTTTGATGATGACGGAAGTCGATTTCTGCTCGGCATTTCAAAAAAGTACAAGGGCACAAAAGGGCACTGACCGAAAGTGATCAAAACGCCCTGAAAAATCTGTTGAAGCACCTGCGGATCATTCCATCCACATCGCTGCGATTGAAGGTGCTTATGACGATTTTATTGAAAATTGGGAGCTCACGTTTCGAGAGTATCCGAATCTCCTGACGACCTCGGAAAACTGGAAGCGAATTGAAAAATGTGCCGACAATCTGCAGCGCTATCTGGACTTTATCCGCTCGAAGCACCTGAAAATGCTGGAATCGCAGAGACAGGAGGGTGATTGGCTTGCTTGATGATTTGACCGTTTGTACTCCACTGCCCCGGTATCTGCCATTTCCAAAGTTTTTGCTGGACGCTCAATTAAGCCCTAGCCGATACCGCAGCCAAAAACCGCTGATCGTCACCACCAACCTGCCGCTGAACGAGATACGGCATCCACAGGATACTGCTCACGCCCGCATTTATGATCGCATTCTGGAAATGTGCGTTCCAATTTCCTGCATCGGGGCAAGTCTTCGCAAAGAGAACGCACAGAAAAAGTTGGAATCCATGAAATCGTTGATCGGCTGATTCACTAAACGAATATGCACCTGACAAAAGGAGGTCAGCAATGACCGAAACTGTGAAATCTTTAGATTATACGAAAAATATCTTGCAGACCATTCCGAATAACGATACAATGGAAGTGGTCACTCAAACCAATGCCGTCAAGTCTCCGACTGACAGCCTGAAAGCCACAACACTGGTGTACACGGTGGAAGAGATCGCACAGATGCTGTCCATCAGCCTGCGCTCTGCCTACAATCTGTGCAACAGCACCACCGAATTTCGTGTTCTTCGGGTCGGCGGAAGCATCCGCATCCCGAAAGACAGCTTCGATGCGTGGCTCCGGGCAGCTTGAAAAAGGAGATAACGTATGGCATATATTACGAAACGCGGCAGCTCCTATGGCGTCCGCTATACTTACCAAGACGAGCAGGGTAAAAACTTCAACAAATGGGAAAGTTTTTCCACGAAAGAGGAGGCAATAAACCGCAAAAAACAAATCGAACATGAACTGGCAAACGGAACGTTTCTGATTCCGTCCACCATCACCGTCAAAGAGTTTTTGATGGAGTGGCTTCCCAAACAGTGCAACAAGCACAAGTGGGCACCGCAGACCTATCAATCCAATCTGGGAACCGTCCAGAACCTCATTATTCCGTACATCGGCGATATGCAGATGCAAAAGCTCAAGCCTTACCATCTGGAAGACCTGTATTCTACCCTCAGCAAAACGCCCTGCGGCCAGTATTATGAGGGCAAAAAGCAGGTGCTTTCGGAAAAACAGCAGCAGCGGTTTCTCTCCGGCACGACCATCCACGAGGTACACCGCCTGCTGCGGACAGCGTTCCAGTATGCGGTGGAGTGGGGCATCCTCGTCAAAAGCCCCGTTCCGGTGGACAGCCCCAAGAAATCGATTCAGGAGCGCGCCATCTGGGACGCGGACGAGATGTGGGCCGCACTTGCCAGCATGGAGGACCCGATCCTGCATTTGGCTGTTCACCTCACACTGGTGGGCGCACTGCGCGAGGGTGAAGTTGCTGGCCTGACTCCGGAAGATCTTGATTTTGAGGGAGCAGACGGCACCGGCACATTCCGCATCAACAAGTGTATGCAACGTGTCCAAAAGGCATCGCTGGCAAAAACAGGCAAGGACTGCATCCTGCAGGAATTTGAGGATAAGCGTGAGGGCAGTACCACAACGCTGGTGCTCAAAAAAGACCAAAACAGCATCCTCCAACCGCACCATCTTTATGACCGCCGTGCTGAAAGAGGAACTGAAACACTGGTTGAAGCGTTTGGAAATGGACGAAGCTGTTGACCCGGAACGCTATCGCAACAGCGGGATGCTCCTGCGCTTGCCCAACGGTTTGGCGGTGGAGCCGATCCTCATCGCAAAAAGTTCATCAAGTGGCAGGACGAGCACCCGGAGTTCACTCGCATTGTGTTTCACGGTCTGCGGCATTCCAGTGCCACCTACCAGCTGATGATCTCCGGCGGCGATGTGAAAGCGGTACAGGGAACAACGGGCCATGCCAGTGCCAATCTTCTGGTCAACACCTATGCGCACATCCAGCAGGATTCCCGTAAAAAGCTGGGTAAAAAGTTCGAGGAAGGCTTCTACAAGCCGGGAGCAACACTTGTGCAGGCTGCCCCGGTTGAAGCAGAACCGACTATCTCCGTGTCGGCACTGTTGGAGCTTCTGAAGGACGCAGACCCTGCCGTAAAAGCGCAGCTCCGCCTGGCTCTGCTGACCTGAATTGCAAAAAATAGCACGAATTGCAGAGTAATTCACGGACTTACTCCATCTGACACGAAAAATGCGGACCGTGCAGAGACCGTGCAACTGGCGTACAAAAAGAAAATCCCACGAGGAATCTTACGATTCTTCGTGGGATTTTGGTGCGCTCGAGGGAACTCGAATCCCTGGCCCTCTGATTAAAAGAATCCAAGGTGCATCATTCGTCAAATTTCAAAAGTTCGAAGAAACGTTATTTTTATCGTATCATCGCAAAACACGCCTTTGCACACACCGCATTATTTGCATACAGTGTAATGCTTTGCAACCGTTATCCAGCTATTCAGGTGTGCAAAAAGTGTGCAAAATGTGCAGACGGGCAAAACAAAGCCCAATGGACAAATCAACCACCGGTTTTATGGCAGGGTTTAGGACATCCGAACAGACACCGTTTGATATAGAAGTGAGGTTCACCATGAATAAACTGCTTTCCTGCCGCTACAATATGGACATCAACCGGGTGGAAGCCCGGTTCGAGGATGGCACCACCCTTGCCATCGACTGCATCGCCATTGAGGACGAATACGGCAACACCCCGGCACAGCGGGCAGAGCTGGACTGGCTGCTCTACAACAAGCCCTTGGAGTATGCACAGCTTGTGCTGGGTGGAGGATGGAGCATTATCTTTCCCTCGGCTGTGACCACGGCAGAATGAAGATTGAGGATTCGGCAGCCGTTCGCAAAAAATTAAAGAATCATCTTTGCAAGTCCATTGCTATTTGAACCAAAATCGAATATAATATAGATAGGAAAGCGGACGTCATTCCGCTGGTGTGGCTGACACCTAAAATCCGATCTGATGCAGGACGTAAGGGCCTGAGGCTGGCGGGCAGCGATAAAACCCGAAAGCGATGCAGGACATAGGGGCCTGAGGTTGGCGGACAACGATAAAATCAGTCGCAAGGGACATCGGACAGCACCACGGTGTTGTAGGTGTCCCTTTTATTTTGTAAAAATGCAAAGGAGCGCAGAATCAACCATGACGAAAAAGGAAGCATTGTCCATCGTTTTTTCCTGTGCGCCATTGTACAAAGAAAATCTGGTGGACAGAAGCCTGCTGTTCATCACCACCGACAAGCACAAGAATGTTCATTGTCTGGAAGTTACGTTTGATATTGGCAACTTCCTGCACATGACAGGCTTCAAGCTGCGGAAACCCGGCATCAACGCTCGGCACTTTTTCAATCTGTGCTATGACAAGCGTCTGACCGAAGCAGACTTCGAGTTTTCCACAGATGGAACCACCGAAATGAAAATGCGGGTTCTGCCCAGCCTGATGAAGAAGAACCTCTCCGCAAAATGCTGGGCGATTACAACATGAGCCAGCCTAAGCTGTACACTGACAAAATCGCTGGATCTCAGTGCCTGCATGGGGTTTGTCCGGGATGGCGGTGAAGGTCGTTTCGTTCCCAACACAGTGCTGGAAGGCGACATCCGAACCAAGGTAAAGGCTGCTGACCGAATTATTGCTACATATCGCAAGAGCCGCAGCGAGGAGCAGTATTCGGAGATTGTGTTCACTGCCAAGAAGGTAGAATGGGGAAAGATTGTTCTTCCCGATGAATATAGTTATCTTGTCTTACCTGAATAACAAAAGAATGCCCGCCCACCTGTGGAGGTTTCTCTCCACGGTGAGCGGGCATTTTGCGTTTTCTTTCGATTCATCGAATCTATTCGGCTTGTGGTTTTCGCTCAACCCATAGTTTGGCTCCACAACAGGCTGATGCCGAACCAGTCCACTGCTTCAACGCCACCGATAGCTGGTCATGCCGCTATCCTCTAAGGGTATTATACATCATCGATGTAACATTGCAAGGAAAAATATTTGCATATTATAGCAAATGGCCACCTACTGCACTGGCTAGTACGGCAGGTGGCCATTCCTTCTTCATTTCCTTCTTACAAACTGAACCGGTCAGGTCAAATCTTCACCATTGGAAGCAATGACTTTTTTATACCAGTAGAAACTGTCCTTACGGTAACGATCACGGGTGCCGTTACCTTCACTGTCCAAGTCCACATACACAAAACCATAGCGTTTTTTCATCTCGCCTGTGGAAGCCGAAATCAAATCAATGCAGCCCCACGGCGTATAAGCACGCAGGTCTACGCCATCCTCGTTGATAGCCTTTTTCATGGCTTGAATATGGCCACGCAGATAATCAATGCGGTATGGGTCATGCACGGTGCCATCCGGTTCCAGCGTATCCACAGCACCCAGACCATTTTCCACAACCATCAACGGCACCTGATAGCGGCCATAGACCTCGTTCAAATAATAGCGCAAACCGTCCGGATCCATGCCCCAACCCCAGTCAGAATAATGGATGTAAGGGTTCTTTGCCCCAAGTGTCAAATTTCCTGCTCCATCCATTTCCACATTTTTATGGGTAGTAACACAGCTGGTGGAATAATAGCTGAAACTATAAAAATCCACCTTGCCTGCCAGCAAGTCAGATTTGTCCTGCTCTGTAATATCCAACGTCACACCATCAGCATCCCATAGACGCTTGGCAAAAAACGGGTAAGCACCTCGTACCATCACGTCACCGCAATAGTAATTCATCATTTGCCGATCCTGCTGTGTGAAAAGCTGATCCTTCGGGTCACAGGTCAACGGATAATTACAGCCACCGGCACTCATGCAGCCTACTTTATAGTTAGGGCTTACAGTATGGGCATACTGCACTGCATGGGCACTGGCTATAAACTGGTGGTGCAGCTTAATATAGGCCGATGCAGCCAGTTCCTTTGGACAATCAGGAATGACTTTCAATAGCAGCAACGGACAATTGATTTCGTTAAAGGTCAGCCAGTATTTGACTTCATTTTTGTACTCGTCCAGAATTGTCTTTGCATACTTATCGAATAACGCGATCGTATTGCGGTTTTCCCAACCGCCCAACTCTTCTTCAATATACAGAGGAGTATCGTTATGGCAAATCGTTACAAGTGGCTCGATATTGTATTTTTTCAGTTCAGCAAAAACTTTATGGTAGAACTCCAAACCTGCCTGATTGGGTTTCTCCTCGGTTCCTTTGGGATAAATACGGCTCCAGCTGATGGACATACGGAACATCGTATAGCCCATCTCTGCCAATAAAGCAATATCTTCTTTATAGCGGTGGTAAAAATCCACAGCTTGCTGATTGGGATAATAGTATCCATCTGCCACCACTGGCTTTGCTCCAATCGGACGTATCGCCATCTGTGGACAAGCCTTAATATCACCATTGGGAAGCTGATAGGTTATCAAACGTGGTGTTTTTGCTGTACCTGCCGTAGTAACATCCGTCATAACCGGACCACGGCCATCAGCATCCCAGCCACCCTCATACTGGTTAGCAGCAGTTGCGCCACCCCAAAAAAATCCCTTTGGAAATGTGCTCACGTCTGTATCCCCCTTTATTTTAATGCAGTAAGCAGTGGAGCACCGGCCTTTACTGAACCGGAAGCCATCTCTATCACATCTGCATAATCATCGGCGTTGGTTACAAGAACAGGCGTTTCCAGAGAATATCCTTTTTCATGAATGGAATTGATATCTACTTCCAGCAACTTATCACCTTTTTTTACAGTATCACCCTGTTTGACAAAGGCCTTGAATCCTTCACCGTCCAATCTTACGGTATTCATCCCGATATGAATGAGCACATTGCAGCCTGTTTTATCGGTCAGGGCAATAGCATGACGGGTAGAAAACAGATTTTCTACCACACCGTCAAAAGGAGCCATCACAATACCGTTTTCCGGCAGGATGACCACGCCTTTGCCCAGCACCTCGGTGGAGAATGCCTCATCACTACATTCACCCAGCGGCTTAACGGTGCCAGACAGGGGAGCTGCAATTTCCACTTTCTGAAGAGCCATTGCGGACTTTTCAGTTCGAGGGGCACTCTTTTTTTGATTCTTTTCCCCTTGTTCTGTCAGAATATTTTCACTGGTGCCATCCTCATCTTTATAAGTAAACCAAGCCATCACAAAACTGAAACCAAAGGCAACGGCTACCATCAAAATAATGCCCACAAAATTCGTTGCACCATTAGGATTAATCATTCCCAGCAAGCCAATAACACCCATGCCCGCATAGCTATACAGAGTCAGGCCAGTGATTGCACCAACCGCAGAGCCTGCTGCTGCACCAATACAGGCAATGACGAACATTTTAATGCGCGGGAGGGTCACGCCATAGATAGCGGGTTCCGTCACACCAAAAATACCGGAGAAGAAAGCAGGCAGCGCGATATCTTTGAGCTTCTTGTCTTTGGTCTTAAGGCAGACAGCAAGTACAACACCTGTCTGGGCAAAGCATGGAATAAGAGTGCATACCAGCATTCTGACAGGATGACCCTGTAACAACTCCATAAACGGAACCATGCAGATTGCGCCATGAATACCAAACAGAACGAAAACCTGATACAATCCACCAAAGATAATGAATGCCACCAACGGAACTGTGTCAAAAATCACCGTAAGAACGACATTCAGAGCATTGCCGACCATGTTTGCCGCAGGTCCGACTAAAGAAAATCCCAGCGGCACAGCCACGGCTAAAGCAATAGCAGGAACATAAAGGACTTAACTAATTTGGATACACGTTTTTCCAGCCATTTATAAAGAGGAATCGCAATTGCCATTGTAAAAACGACCGGCAGGAATGTAGAGGTGTATGTGGCATTGACCGTCATGCCAAAAAGGTTCAGGTCTACACCTTGAATTGTAGGATACAGCATTGCTGCTCCTACCAAAAATCCAAAGACTGGATCGATTGCAAACTTCTTAGCCAGATTCATGCCCAGCAACATCGGCATAAAATAGAAAATCGCATCACCAATAGCGTTGAACAGCTGATAATAACCGCTATCTGATGGCAACCCGCATAGAACGGCAATCGACAAAATGCCTTTGATAATGCCCGCAGCGCACATCAAATTCATCAGTGGAGCCATAGCCGCCATAACGATGTTGACTACCTGCATCAGCGGATTTTTCTTCTGAGCAGCGGATGCATCCGAATTTTTAACTTGACCACTGTCTCCGGCATCCACGCCAAGTACTTCACACACATCCAGATAGACATCGTGAACGTGCTCACCGATAACGACCATGTATTCTCCACCAGAATTAACGACCGATATTACGCCGTCCCGATTTTTCAGGTAGGCGGTATCTGCCTTTTTATCATCTGCCAGATTGAACCTCAGTCGTGTAAAACAGTGTCGCAGACCCGTCACATTTTCCTTGCCACCAACATGGGCAACGATATCTGCTGCCAGTTCTTTGTATTTACCCATTTTGTATCGTTCCTCCAATTAAGTTGTATTTGAAATTGAAGGTCAAGCCAACTTAATGTAACCATCCTTACCGTTCCAAATGGGTTATGTGTTTATCGTTCTATGCGCAAAAGCTGCACGACACCTCAACTGTTCTGTCCTCCTTTCTCAGGTGTTTTTTCGAGCGGCATTTTGGAGCCTTTATTGACCACCAGCCGGATGTGGATTGTCAGATACATTCGTTCTTCTTCCAGCAGCTGATAGTGGTATTTGCGAGATAGATAGTCACCAATTTTACAAGCGCAGCGATAGGCTTCCTCATACTTTGCGAAAATGATTTCGGCTAAGTCTGTGCTGGAATTATCCTCGTATTGCTCTTGTCTGAGCACTCGGCGCGCAAAGTATTTTAGATGTGTGATAAACCGATAATAGTAGCTGGAGTCTGCATCCATCTCAATACGGAAGTACACACGTACGATATTACATATATCCTCAATGATTTTTGTAATGGCAAAAGTTTCTTCCATTGTGGAATCATCTGTTTCACCATTGGCAATATGCATAGCGATAAAGGCGGCTTCACTCTCTGGCAGGCGCACCTTGAATTGGCTTTCCACCATGTCCAGCGCCATCAGGCCGACTTCATATTCTTTCTGATAAAAACGCTTGATTTCCCATGTAAGGCTATTTGCAATTGGAGTTCCTTCCAGAAAACGCTGGATGGCATAAAAGAGATGGTCTGCCAAAGATACCGCCATAACCGGATTGAGCTTCATATTCAGACTGACATTAGCTGCTTCCACGATATGCTGCGCCAGCAGAAGATACTCTTCCGGTAATGCTTCCAATGTTCGTCTGATTTGTTCAAAGCTCTGATCACCTTCTTTGACGTAGACAGTTTCCACCAATTTATCATCTACATTATCGCCAGGACGTTTTTTATAGCCAATCCCTTTGCCACAAACAATTTGCTCTTTACCCTTTTCATCCAGAACAACAAGCGCATTGTTGGTCAAAATCCGGCAAATCCGCATTTTGCATTCCTCCAAAAAAATAGACCCGTCCACAAACACTTCTCCCAGCATTTGCAAACAGGTCAAGCTCACCACAAGAGGTGATCACCATCCTAATTTCGAGGTTAGTATAGCAGATTTCAAATACTCTTTCAAGTCAACCTTCAAAAAATCGTCATATCGTGCAATAGTAAAAATGAATTTTGTGAAGAATGCCCGCAACTAATCATATAAGTCCTACTATCACCGCTTTACCGCAATAAATTTTGCAAAACCATCTTGACGCCCCCAACAATCCATGATACCCTCTATCGCAAATCCCACCAAATTTGTAGAAAAGTACAGAACGGTGTGGATTTATTCCCCATGAAGATTTTTACCGCCCCGCAACACACCCGATTTATTTTGCCGCCGATTCACCCGACAAATTTTTCGCTTGTCTTGCAGGGCGGTTCTTTTTTATGGGACAGGAACTGCGAACCTTTCAATAAGCCATGACAAGGAGGCGACCCGAAGTATGAGTTATCGAGACAACTTGTTTCTCAACGCCAGATTCAAAGAAGCGGTTCAAGCCGCCCATGACCAAGATTGGCAAGCCTTTGAAAAATATTCCTTCTACGATGCAAGGATGATGGAAGACCTTCTGTACAAATGCGAGCATCTGATGCCTCTTGAAATCAAATGTCGGTACGCCTTACAACATTATTACAGTCATGGCGATCATTCTCCCATCATTCGGAAGTACGTCCGCCGAGCCAAGATCATTCGCCCTGACAACTGGCGCGATGCTCTGCCGGAGAGCGTAAGAAATCTCGACACATTCACCATATATCGTGGCGGCATCGGCAACATTGAGCGTGCACCGCTTTCTATTTCATGGTCACTCTCTTACGATGTTGCTGAATGGTTTGCGCACCGCAACGAACTCTTTTATCGCTGCCCCTGCCATGTGTATCAGGGAACGATCCATGCCGACAAGGTAATTGCGTATCTTCCTGAGCGCAGTGAATTTGAAATCATCCAGCATCGGAATGTCAAAGATGTGCAGGAAATCACGCCGCTGAGAGGATACAGTCCTCCGTTTAATGCCTTCAAATCGTCAAAAAAATGGGTTCACGATGAAGAGGAAAGCAACCGCTATTTCAATGAATGGTATCAAACGCAGAACTGCTGATTTCCACACAGTTTTAGATGATAAGTCCTACTATCACCGCTTTACTGCAATAAAACTTGCAAAACCATCTTGACGCGCTCCACAATTCATGATACCTTTTATCGCAAATCCCACCAATTTTGTAGAAAAGTACAGAGCGGCGAGGATTTATTCCCCATGAAGATTTTTACCGCCCCGCAACACATCCGATCTATTTTGCCGCCGATTCACCCGACAAAATCATCGCTGCGCTGCGTGGGCGGTATTTTTCTTTTTCACAAATAAAATCTTATGTAGTTGTTCAATCTTCCAAAATTTGTTTTTAGTTGTTGACTACACAACTGTAAGTGTTATTCTTGTGCTTGAAAGAAGCAGGTTGTAGTGTCCGCACTGCGTCCAGCTTTCTTCATACTGTACCTTGAATTCTTCATAAGCCGTCTGAACGAGATACTGCGCCATGACCTCACACTTTCTGTGGGCGAGCCGGACAACGCCGCTGCAAAACAGGGGCAGGAACTGCGTTCGGTGTGAACGGTGACCATGAGCAGGGGCTTTGCCTTTTCACACGTGCTCTGCAAAATTTTCAACGTGCATTGCGGTTCGACTTCTGAAATTTCAGTGTTGCACGGAAAGGGCGAAAGCAAGTATCGACCTGTGGCCACAAATCAATGCTTGAAAAATTGCTGTCCACTCAGTCATCCTTGTGGAGTGCTTCCCTAACCCCATCC
>ENA-OQCS01000180-OQCS01000180.1-human-gut-metagenome-genome-assembly--contig:-NODE-180-length-33549-cov-3.220932_pt1 | contig 33549 bp, 38 predicted proteins | sample MGYA00242757_ERZ504575 | MGnify/ENA primary metagenome ERZ504575 (study PRJEB26092, sample SAMD00036297) | human gut metagenome | host: Homo sapiens | study: EMG produced TPA metagenomics assembly of... | reverse complement strand
GTTCTACTAATGGAGGTTGGCAGTCACATTTGACACCTGCAAATATGCCATCCTGCTGTTTTCTTTGCATCTTTTTTATCAAAATAACGGTTATTGAAATAGAAGAGTACCATACAACCAAGGAAGTAAGGATACTAAAGGAAGTTGATGAGTGATGAAATATTCCACATTGGATTGTCCTATCAATCGGCAGCCATAGCAGTATTTGCCGACCCCGGTCCCTGATCAAATAGAGTAGCAGCGGCAATGACTGACAATGCTGTAAGTTGCTTACTCCCAAACTAATTAAAACAGGATAAACCGAAGCCACAAGCAACAATCCTAATCCGCAGCTGAAGGAGTAGTAATAAAAAGTAATTGTCCAATAGGAATAACTATAGTAGCCGCCAAATAAGGATAACGTCGAAAAAGACCTAATGGCTTCATGGAAATATAGACCAATGCATTAGTAGCCTTTATGTTATTCATGAAAGCTACATAACCGCCAATTGTCATTATCATAAACCCTGCACGCGCCAAATTAGAAAGAAAAACTTCCTCTATCATCCTTACCAAATCAAACACCACCATTCCCGTAGCTTTACTAGTACTACCGAATGCACTTGCATGAAAAAAGCAGCTGTAAGCATTAATAAACCGGAAAGCATCAAAAGACCTTGAGGATTGAGCTTACGATAAAGACCTACCGCTGTAATCCCTACCATAAGAAGACTAAAAATGAAAGCCAATTCGGACATGATGTATCAAGATATTAAGTTTTTGTTTTCTTTTGAATATATGAATCTAAATCAGATATAAACACCGATATATACAAAGCCGTTTATATGCGGTATTTATATCTGACTATTATCTATCAATACCCCGGATTATTTTCCAAAGGATTACCAGTATTGGCATCAATGAATGATTGCGGCAGCGGGAAAAGGACAGGAGTTTCATATTCATCCATACCACGTCCTGCAATACCAGCTATCTCATTGAGTTCACGCATGCGACGTTTGAAATAGTTATTGGTATCACGTTCGTCACCACCATTTTCTTGGCAAACACGTACCAATGTATGACGACGTTCTTCCTCCGTAAGCAGTTCACGGCTGCGTTCATCAAGAATGAAATCCATACCACCGATTCTAAGATCATCTTCAGTAATACTTACAGCATTGGAACGATTACGTACTTTATTTATCCATTTAATGGCCTCGCCTACTTGATTACTCTTGTAAAGAGCCTCTGCATAAAGTAAATATGTATCTGCCAAACGTAAATAAACAATGTCCGCATAGTGTCCATCATTAGCTGCATTAGCCAAAATAGGTGGAGTATAATCCCATTTACGAGTAGTAGGCCAATCATATTTTTTAATGGAAGTAGAAGTTAGCATGGCTGCATTAACCGTAGTATCAATAAGTGCAGTACCACCTAAATCAAATACCTTAGTTACATTGCCGGCAGCATCTACATCATTAATACTCCATACGATAGCATTGGCAGATACACGGTCATCTTGTTCTCCCATTCCTTTATAATTGTACAAACGAAGTGCTCCTCTGGAAGGAACTACACGTCCGGCTCCCTTACCACCATTAGCTTGCCAAAAGACTTGTGCAAATGAACCTTCACCACCGTTATTGATATAGTCCGGATTATGCTGGTTTGTCTTTTTACAATCGCCATCATTAGCATAATAGTTCTTATAAGTTGTAGTCATATAGACATTTGCAGTACCATAGGCACTATTCTCCTCTTCTGTGTTAATGAAAGCCAGTAACACCTCCGTATTTCCATCAGCATACATAGGAGTATAAAATACGTCAATAAAAGGACATCCATCATTGGAAGCATTACTACCAAAGCGTTGATTTATAAGGGAATATTCTCCACTTTCCACTAATGGTTTCAGTACTGAAACTGCTTTTTCAGCATTACCTTCTGCCAAATAAAGTTCACCCAAATAGTGACGTGCCACAGCACCAGAGACTTTACTATTATTAGAAGTACGCAAAGGAAGGTTATCGACTGCAAACTGGAAATCTTCTGCCATCACTTCGCGAATACTACTCAAGGAAGCACGGTCCCAATCATCACGATAATTCAATCCTGTAATTTCTTGTGTTGAAAGGGGCACTGCACCAAATGAATAGGTAAGGTGACGGTAAGCCCAAGCACGGAAAAAGCGAGCTTCGGCCAACACCTCATTTTTACGATTTTCAGCATCAGCACCACTTCCCCAGTTAATGCCATCATTGTCAGCTCTTGAGATAACCATATTGGCAGTGTTGATGATACGATATCCCCACTGGAAAATATTATTCCAAATAGCAAGATCAGTGTAAGTTATCTCTTTGGGATTGTAGAGGAACTTCATTTCCGCATGACTATTATTGGCCCATGAATTATCTACCCCTCCACCCCAGGCAGAATGCAGACAGAGCGCAATACTTCCTCCCATTGCATCAGCACGGCGATACTCTGCACGCATAAGACCATAAAGAGGCGTTATCATCGATTTAAATCCATTGTAATCTACAAGTAAATTTTCAGGATAAAGTGCATCACGAGGATCTTCCTTAAGAAACTTATCCTCATTACAGCCGCCCATAGTGAGCAATAATACTGTAAACACTAAGACATTGAAATATGTTATTTTTTTCATATGTGCAATTTCATTTTAGCTTTTTATGATATATTACTCTCATCAAATATCTAACTTTAGTCCAAAAGTGAACGAACGTACTGGAGGAGCAGCCAATTGATCATTGAGAAATTCCGGATCCATACCTGTCCAGCCAGTTATTGTAGCCAAATTCTTAATGTTCATGTAAAGATTGAGCCGTTTGATGAAAGTACGACGCAACCATTGTTGTGGGAAATTATAACCCAATGTAACGTCGGAAATACGTAAGAAATCTGTCTTTTCATAGAAACTGGCTCCCTCTGGATTCACATCACTATTCAAACTATTTTTCGGATAGCTATTCGTAGGATTCTCTGGAGTCCAAAAATCCACCAAAAAGCGGTTCTGGCGATATGAATTATGGCTTGTATCATACAAGGCATTCAGATGGGTTTGTCCTAACTGAGCCGTTAAGAACACACTCAGAGTGAAGTTTTTGTACTCAAAAGTGTTCATCAAACTCATATTTACTTTAAATTCTTATCTAATTGATGGATTGATTTGAAAGACAAACGCTTATGAAAGTTTTGAAAAGTCTAAGGTAACGATTTGGGAATTGTGCTAATTTCAGTATTTTACAACCTCATACTTATGAGGAACTCTTCTATGGACAAAGATAGACATTTTTTTTAGATTAGGGAAAAAATTTGAAGGAAAAAATAAAAAAAAGTTTGGGAAAGGATTGGAAAAATTCAAGAGAGAGGTTGAGGGATTAAGTGTATATGTGTGTGGAAGGGGGAATTGTATAATCAATTTGCAGTTACCGAAAAAGCATATTCAGAATTCCTGTATATTGCTTCTACTAGTGATTGCAGAACCGACAATTATATTTAAAATTACCCAAATCAAGTATTCCGAGTGGGGCATAAAGATTATTTAAATTGTAACCATACCCTATATATTCAAACTGGCTTCATTCAAAGGAAAGTCAAAAGATGTTCATAATAATGCTCCTTACATTATTATGACAGACAAGAGTCATGACATTGGTAATAACATCTTTTAAAAGTGTCTAGAATTCCTATCAGTTATGTACATATCTGAATTCTGATTTTATGCGTATTTATTCACAAAATTAGACTCTATATCTGCTTACACAGGTTATCACTATACTATTTCCTGCAAATAACATTTGGGAATATATTTCGTAACCCAATGGTTTCAAAGATGTTTCCTATCAGCTCAGAGGGAAACCAATCCGCTCCAATTGTACTATTCGCTCATCTGACATGTTTCCCTTGCGGTAATCCCGTCTTTGGATGGTACACCAACGTCCCAATGCTCCTTCACGGCAACCTGGCCATCGCCCTTGGCGGTTATGGAACAGCGCAACTGCTCAAAGTTGCCTTGCCAGACTTGTTCCGCTGACCAAACAAATCCTATTTTATCCAACAGAAGCCAGCGATCATGGGATAATTTCCCCTGTTTATGCATTTTTCGTTGTGTATGACACCATCCACCCAGATTCCCCTCCGTCGATTTAGGGAAACGCTGATATTTTCCGACAAAAGACTTCAACTCCTCGTAATTCTTCATCCATTCCCTTTGAAGGTCTTGATTCCAAACAAAGCTGATCTCATCCAAAGCCCGGATGCGCTCTTTGCTCAAGCGTCCATTCTTCCGCCTTTCCCGTTGGGTATAACACCAAGTTGCAAGCGGGCCGTCTTCACGTTTGGGCCAGCGTCCGCAGGTATCAAAGAAGACTTTCAACGCACGGTATTCTTTCATCCATTTGGAGTCGAGCTGGTTCCATTCGAAGCCGATCAATTCTAGCTGACGGCGGCGTTCCTCCTGCAATTTTCCCCGTTTATAGGCAATGCGTTGGGTGTTGCACCACAAACCGAGTTTCCCTTCCGTAATTGATGGCCAGTCGTTTTCTTCCCGACGGAATTCAATCAGCCTCTCATACATAATCTGCCAGGGCTCCAGTTCTGCCAATATCTCTTCTATGCGCAGCCGTATGTCTGATAGGAAACCCGTCGTCAAAAAAAGAGGTGTTTCCTTCGAATCCATTGGGTGACGGAAGGAGAGATAGACGCTCCAAGTGGGGAGCCATCACATCATAGACCGATTTTCCTGAAAGATTGTTGACAAAATCCAAGACGACCGGCCGTTTTCCAGCCTCGGCATCCAGGCAACGGCCCAATTGCTGCAAGGTAACGATATATGATTCTGTCCGTCTAAGGAACAAGACAGCATCCACACCTTCCACATGCAGTCCTTCTATCAACATGTTGACGGAAAACAATACGTGCAGCCGGTCTGATTCCTCCCGGAATGCATCCAGTATCCGGCCGTTCTGCCGTTCACCTTGGGCATGATGGATCTCAAACGGAGTGATGGCACGTCCAGCTGCGTGAGCCATCCGCATACTTCCGGCACCATCTGTTTTAGGTCGGTGAGGTTGCGGCAGAAGACCAGCAGCTTGCGTATGTTTGTTGGCAGGAACTTCCGGATGACTTCTGGTGCTCCCAAAGCCTCTTTGAAATCCACACGTGCCAGATCCAGCTTCCTCTGTACCTTTTCTTTTCGCTCCTTTGAACAACCACTGCGTTCCAACTTCCTTTGCAACCGGTCCAGTTTATTGTCCAATCCGTAAGCGCTTTGTACCAGAACCGGAACTGGCAAGATATTGTAATACCAAGCTTGAAGCAAGGTAAGTTCATAAAACAAATTCCCTTCGAAATAAAGATCCACCGTATCAATCATTCCCTCTGGACGGATCGGTGTTGCCGACATTCCCAGGACGTAGGCACGGGAATTATTTTCTATCACATCCTGCAAAGCGCCTCCCCAAATTTCTGCCCCGAAATGGTGGAATTCATCAATAAGAATATGATCTGCCCGTAACAACCCATTGTCCTCCCGGTTACGATCAGTGACTGGAATGTCCGGTACGTCACTTGCGGAATAGAGAATCCGACGGCTTTCCGGATCTCATCCAGAATCGTGATGTTCGGAGCAAAGACCAATATCTTTTCCTTTGCATGATCTGCGATATAGCGTGCCAGCAAATAGGATTTCCCTGTTCCGGTAGCCTGCACGACCGCACCGATACGGTGTTGTTTGAATCCCCGCATGATCGCCCTGTAAGCCGCTTCGTTATGCGGATAAAGCTCCACATGTCTTCCGGACAAGAGGCTTTCAATATAGCTTTCATCCGAAACGGTCAGCCCATGCAGTTCAAAGTCCAATGCTTCCGGCAGGAATCCGCCGTGTGCCACGATCCTGAAATATAGATTTCGATGCCCTTTACTTAGTGTAGAGAACTTCTCGTAGAACAATTCAGCATCCGAGCGAGTCAAAGGACGTTCGTTTCGGACCTCCTTCACGATGGCATGTACCATTCCTGGCTTGAAGCCTATCCGTAGTCCCTCTTCGGATTCTGTTACCTGGAAGCCTAGACGGAGATAGCAATCTGTTAAAGACGGTACCATCCTATTTACTTACAAGTCAAAAAGTTCATTTGATTATTGTCCTTTGCTGTTTAAAGAGGGCTATCATATCACCATTGTCAGTCGACCGGTAATATCTTCAGTTATAATCCGGTTCAAAAGCCGAAGATCCGCCTCAATTTGGACACGGAAACGACAGGACTCAGGATAATCATCCCGGACTGTCCTTGCAGTTTCATCCCAGGAAGAAGCTGACAAGTGAAGACGGGAAGAAAACTCCATACGCCGGTTGTGCCCTTTGTAGATACGGTAATAAATTGTACCACGCTCGGGATTTTTCTTATTAGGTTCAAAACGGACAACAACAGTAGGCATCCTTGTTACTTTTACAGCTGATTTATATAGAGGAGTTTCCCTTATAATCAAAACTTGGGTAGGGTGATTTTTTCTTAAAAACGCTCACCAATCTGAGTATTTTCCCAGCATTATTTATATCCGCACTGGAAATATGGATAAATTCACTCATACTAGTATATGCTACCCAGAAATAGGAGAAAGTCCAAACAATAAAAGTTTCCAAAAGGAACACCTATACGCAGGAATTTTTTCATTTACCATTCCCCTTTTCTTCACACTAAAATCCAGAATCATATTGCAGGCGGTTGCGGTCAAAATGCCTCTCATGCCCGTTCTCTTCCGAAGTTAGTGGTGACAACATATAGTAATCCTTGAATGTTATACATCCGTTTGAAATTAGAAACCGGACGAATCTGCATCTTCCTCGTTTTCCGCTTATAAAGCAGAATCATCATCACCTTAAAAAATATTAATAATCTGATTCTCAGATTTAATCTTATATCTTTTTATATTCTGTACAGTAATGCGTTCACAATACGTCCACAAGCAAGCCCGTCTCCATAAGGTTCACTGCCTTGCTCATTTTTTCATAGGCGACTTTATCGTCAATCAAAACAGATACTTCATTTACTATTCTGTTATAATCCGTACCTACCAGTTTTACCGTTCCTGCATCCAATGCTTCCGGACGTTCCGTTGTGTCGCGCATCACCAATACCGGCTTACCCAGTCCCGGAGCTTCCTCTTGTATGCCACCGCTATCGGTTAATACTATAGTGGATTTTTCCATTAAATAGACAAAACTCAGATATTCTAAAGGTTCAATGAAGAACATGTTCCCAAAATCGGATAATTCCTCTCCAAATACGTCATGTATCGGTTTGCGCACATTTGGATTCAAGTGCATCGGATAAACGAAGTCCACCTCCGGGTATTTTTTTGTCAAGTCTTTGATAGCAGTACACATATGGATGAATCCGTCACCGAAGTTTTCACGACGATGTCCCGTAATCAGCACCAGCTTCTTACCACCATTCAAACGGCTCACGTCATATCCGGCTTTTGCAGTATCCCTACCAATTCACAATCCAACGCCTTGTCGCTCTTAATTTTATCCACTACCCAATAAAGCGCGTCAATTACCGTATTCCCGGTCACGATGACATTCCGATCGTCAATACCTTCCCGTATCAGATTGCTACGACTCAGTGGCGTAGGCGAGAAATGGTAGGTCGCCAGTCGTCCGGTCAAAAGTCGATTCATCTCCTCCGGCCATGGGCTATAGATGTTATGTGTACGTAATCCTGCCTCTATGTGTGCTACCGGAATCTGTTGGTAGAAGGCCGACAGAGCAGCGGCAGTAGAAGTGGTCGTGTCACCGTGCACCAGCACTACATCCGGCCTTGCCTCTTTCAGTACATCACGCATACCTGTCAATACACGGGACGTCACGTCATATAAGTCTTGTCCCTGCTTCATAATGTTCAAGTCATAATCTGGACAAATATCAAATATATCCAATACCTGGTCCAGCATTTCCCGGTGTTGTCCGGTCACACATACTACAGTTTCCACCCGTTCTGGCTGTTTCTGGAATTCTTTCACCAGCGGAGCCATCTTGATTGCCTCCGGACGGGTGCCGAAGACCAACATTACTTTCTTCATTGAATTATATTTTTACATCAGATTGATTTTATAAAATCGTAACAGCGATATATCTGTTTGTTAAAATCGAATTCATTTTTTGCCATATCCAGGCAGTTCTTCGATATTGTGCTGTATTCTTCGTCAGGAAGGTTAATCAACTCAATAATATTATTGTGTAATTGTTTGAAATCATGTGGTTTTGAAACCATTCCAAAATAATATTTCGATACGATCTCAGCCCCTTCTCCACCTCCACAAAACAGTATAGGTATGCCAATAGGTATGAGATCATATATTTTGGATGGCACTGCTCCTTTGATTGCTACGGTAAGTGGAACAATTGACGCATCGTATCTTGACAACTCTTCGGCGATTTGTTCTTTCTTTACATATCCATGATAATACACGAAACAACCGGGATGTTTATTTATATATTCTTTTATCTTTTCTGCCTGATTTCCACCACCATACAAGTGGAACTCAGCGCCAATAGACTGAAACGGAATATTCTCGATAATTGAATATATATCTTGTGCCACACCTAATAGTCCGGCATATACAATGCGAAAGGGTGTGTGCTTCCTTTTGGGTTGAGCAGCAACCGCATATTGCTGCAAATTACGGTATACAAACTTGTTTTTGTCGAAGGAAATTGATTCACATGCCGGATTATCTCTTCAGACTGACCGAAAATACCGTCTGCATTGCGATAAATATAACGTTCAATCCACGCGAAAATATCATATATCTTCCCACCTTCACGCATTGCTCCAAGCTCAACAGCAGAAAGTGGCCATAAATCGGATATGTTCACAAGAGTCTTGCGCCCGAATATTTTTTTGAAAAGCGTGATGGCCGAACCAGCCACTGGTAGTGGAGGGCTTTGGATGATCACCCTATCGTAACCTTGGATCTTCTTTATCTTAAAAGCAAACAACCATAACATGGTCGCAAATGACATCATACTTACCGCTCGCTTAAAAGGATTCTTGGACACGGTTGCATAAGTCCAATATCTATACACGTTTATGCCATTAATCTTTTTCTTTTTTTGACAAACGGCCTCTATAACCCTCGAATATTTGTCCTTGAGGGTAATTCGGCAAACAAGTTAACACATCCACTTCCGCTCCCTGACTTTTCAGCCCTTCAGCCATATTGGTTATACGGGAAGGAGCAGCCCCAAGCTCGGGAGAATAGTAGAACGACACAATTAAAATCTTCATATTTTATGCCTGAAATATTTGATACGTTAAATTTCTGCAAAATACTATTTTTATCGTCTTAGAAGGTTCTAGGCGATTGTATTCTACTGATACAAAATTGTTTATAATTTCTATGGAATTTGCACCAGATACAGCGATATTAGCCTGTTGGTTCTTATTTCAGTTGACGATATGGCAAGGACCTCAATATCGGGTGCGAAATGAATATAGCTGATACATTCTGTCATATTATTGCCGACAATCTTATCATTTATTGTAAACACATCATCGTTAATAGTGAATTTCCGTTGATGTATACATCCTTTAAAACCATCGTGCTCTGCCATAATTTCATTTTCGGTATCGGATAGTACTCTTACTTTAGCTCTTTTACCCATACGGAAACCTCCCCACACCTCGCTAGAATCCTTGTTGCCGACAGTTACGGTGTTATGAGCTGACGTACTTCGTTCGTACTGCCTTCTTGCAGTCTTGTTGTAGGTAGAAATACCTGTATCAACAACAAACGGTCTGCAATCAATTCGCAATTCATAATTAAACGTATCGGCATGACTATGCCCCGGCTGATAGGTCGCAGTAATATTACCCACATCCACAACTGCCTCCAAATGTGTTGAACAAAGCTTCCTATAGCCACATTCTTTCATAGGCAAAGGGGGCCATTCCAACTTCAATCTTTTGGCGTATGCTCTCAATTCGGAAACTGTCGGTGCTATCCCATATGCCGAATCATTAAGTAAGGGAATCGTATCGTCTTTCCACACGATGCTCTCCAAATGCCCCAACATCCTTACCACATACAGTTTCAAAAGCTCACACATTTTCTCATGACCTCTATTAATCGAGGCATTATAGCAATCCAATAACCTATCGAGCAAAATGCAGTGATACATCGGTGATTGCTCGTAATGTGAGCCATCAGGCAAAATCTGTTCATCAAGCTCTTTATACAACAGACAGGATGCCTTGTCATACATTTTTTTATCGGAAAAATAAATTGAAGCGATAAACAAAGCGTAAGCATCTTCTAAAAGATGGTTGCCAAGCAGTTGGTATTCCAGTTTCCGTTCGAGCAATTTACATTGCGCATAAAGGGAATCGTTCCACCGTTGCAACCGATTGCTCTCCACTTTTTTATGATGCCTGCCGATAAACTTGATCCAGTTGATGCTTCGCAGTGCGATAGGATAAGGATCAAGACCGATCCTGTTTGTTGGCAAATCAGTTATAAACCGTTCAACCCATTCTGAACCTTGTTCAAAAGTCATGTCAGGTTGCAACAACCAATCCATATAATTCAGATTGTATGCCCAAAGCATCCCATGACTAACATCATTCCATGACTTAAAATCCCCTATAAGATTTAGGAATGTAAATGTCTTGGGTACATTGTAACAATACCACTTTGCGATAACTGAGACCATCCGCAATGAAGATTGCCGGGGAACATTATATTCCATCAACTTATGAGAAAATAGTCTATAATATAATTGATAATAGATTTGTTTTAACCGAAGATGTTTAATTGTATTGACAATAAGAATATTATTAGCCATTTGATTTAGTGCATTATAATTTCAAGTATGCGTTTATTTGTCTTATCAGATTCAAACTCTTCTTCAAATTTCTTCAAGGCATTCTCTGAATATTGAGAATAGTTTGTTGCGTTAATCGATAAGATAGCTTGTTTTATCGCATCTACATCACCGGGAATTACTAAACGACCATTGTAACCGTCTTCTACGATTCAGGTATTCCACCTGCATAGGTTGATACGCAAGGAATGCCTACAGACATAGCTTCGATGATAATGCCCGGGTAGCCCTCGCGATAAGAAGGTAATAGCAGTAAATCATATTCTATTAAAGTTTTTAAAACCTGTTCGGAAGAGACAACTCCATGGTATGTTATTCCGCTTTCGTTGAAGTTGATATTGCGATATTTATCCTCTTTTATCTCACCATATATATCAAGGGTATAATTCGAAGGTAACAGTTTGGATACCGCTATAAGATCTTCTATCCCTTTTTCTTTGTTGATATGCGACATGAAAACACATCTGCCATGAAAGTCTGAGGGGTTCTTTCGTATTGTTTGAAGCTTTACGCACATTAGGGAACCAATGTATATTGTTCACTCTTTCCTATTAACTGTTGTAGGTGCGTAATACCCTGTTGGGTTTCAAAAAATATCAAGTCTGTTTGTCTGATAGCATCAAGTGCCCGTTGTAATTGAGTTTGACCAATTTTCTTTATGTAGAACTCAAATGAACCTCCGAATTTACGTAGTACAACTTTTTGTGTGCCAAACGAGCTATTTTGCTCAATAATGGGAAATAATAAATTGTACCATGATCAGAAAAATTGAACATTACAATATCGCACCCAAACAGTCTCCACAAAAATGCCGGGAAAAAGTATGAATAATTGCGCCACATACTACGCTGACGAGTGCGAAGATTTGAATACCGGTTGTTTTGTACAAACCTATATTCATATTCAGACTGAGAGGCTAGATAGTCAAGATAGTTTTTCATCAACACCGTCGCACCTCCATAATTCAATAAGTTGCTCTCATCGGGAATTGAGCCTACAACGAGTAATTTTTTCCGTTTCATTACGCTTTAAATTTAGATTACATAATGAAACTAAGCGGCTGATCGCCCGTTTATGTATGAAATTTTACCCCCCCCCGTATGGTATCTGAACTATTTCAGAAATTTTACTTTTCAACATATGTTCTTCCTTTTTTACTATTTCAAGTATTGTATTCGTATGGATTTGCTTGTTTTGAATTAACGTTTGTACATTTTGCTCTATATCCTCAGCTGTGGGTCTGTCTTCCCAGAATTTATACGGCATATTAAAACAGCTCATCATTCCCGGGTTTTTAAGTCCCCATTGCTTGTAAAACAAGCCCAAGCAAGGTGTTCCGACCGATAGCGCAAGGATAATGGAATGTAAACGCATACCTAAGAGTAAATCCACATTTCTGTATACTTCTATCAGTTCAAGCACATTATGGGATTTTATCAACTTTACTCTATGCTTTATTGCAAACGCTTGTGACGTTTCATAATCTTTCTCTGTCTGTACAACCACTATTACATTATGCGTTACCCCCAGTTTATCTACTACTTTACCGAGTTCGTCAAGACAATATGCTATCTCACTATCAGGAAGATGAGTGATATCACCCACCGTATGAAACGTAATGTTATAGCAATATTCGGTTTATCACAATTAATAGAGAGTATAGACTTTGCTTTTTGCTTGTTGATAAAAAACGCCAAGTCGATAGTCTGAAAGAAATTGCCAGCTGGCATAAAGTGTTCGAGATTCTTATATGAAAGTTTCTCTCTAAACATCACAACCTGCGCCTTACGTAGTATGGGAAATAATAATAATTTACCTATCTTATTGAGAGTAGATGCTGATTGCGGAAATATGATTACTTTTTTACCATTCTTCTGTGCGACCTGTAATGGATACATCAATGCCAATAAGCGAGTAAAATCAATAATAGAATTACACCTGAACAAATTTCCACCATTAAAAATAATCATGTCGCTATCAAGTAATTGTCGGCGAAACCCTCTTTTACGTATTATTCCCATTATGGTAAAAAGACCTTCCGTATAGTTTTTCAGTGTTTTTATCATGCTATCGGTTCTGTCAAGCGTAAAAGGAGATTCAAAAACCTCTATGTGATTGCCATAACGCTGGTTAAGAGTTTCTAAAGCTTGGTGATAATCCAAATTACTTCGGGAGTATCGAGAAAAAGTTTTACTTTTATTCCAAACGAGAGTAGCACGTCTATCGCTCCAAGTGTTATAGCAAAATCACCGGCATTACGTGCTGAATAACCATATACAAGACTAACAGTTTTAACAGGATTCATATATATCATGATATTTTGCTGCGACTTTACGTGGATTATATATTTCTTCATAAGTAGCAAGAGCTTGTTTACCTATTGATTTGCGGAGAACTTCATTCTGATATATTTCTTCCATTCGATCAGCCATTCCCTCCAAATCCGCTAATGAATTGGTATACCCGTTTCGTCCATCATCTATCAAATCCACCATTGAGGGATATCTGAGGAGAATAACACCTTACCCAATGCAAATGTCTCTACCATAAGATTTGGCAACGCTTCGCTGTATGTAGTAAAGGTTGTAGTAGTACAAGCCGCATTGTATAGGGTGGGATTGTTGACATATCCTTCAAAATGTATACGATTTCTTACTCCTTCTGCCTTAGCCAACTGGTCAAGCCGCTCATAATATGATTGTTCATAGCCACCTACGAGAATACACCCTAATTTAACTCCTCTGCGATTTAAAATCCCCACTAATCGAATCGTATCCTCAATGTTTTTGCTTGGAACAATACGTCCGACAAAGCAAGTAAGCAAATTTGTACCAACCTTTGTTTCCAATTCTTTTCTTTTGGCTACTGTTTCATTCTCACTATGTTTATCCACAAAAATCACATTAGGGACTATGATATGTTTCATTGGACGAAATCCCACATTTTCAAAGTAATGTTTTTTTTGATACCGGGTAAGAAAAGTAGTAAAATCAACATGCTTTGCAATATACGGTGTAATCACTTTTAGCATGGATCTAAAACGCATATTCATTGTTACACGATGTACAGTACAGACAATTTTGAAGTTAAGACCATAGAACTGTCTTTGCATCACCAACACTAAAGCTGAGTAAAGTCCTAAACAATGTACTACATCAGGATGATATGACTTTAAGAATTGTTTTAACGCTTTCCAATAAGCCATACTCATTGGGTTCAAGGTGTCCACTTCGATGAGCTCAACGTCTTTATCTTTTATTGTACCGCGATTTACTCCAAACACCATGGCATCTTCTTCATAATATTGTTTCATTGCCTTTACAAGATTTATGGCGGCTCTGACACCACCACCTATCACCTTGCGTGGCTCTACTATATATGCTATTTTCATTTCTTTATTCCTTTCTCGAAAAGTTTTACATAGTTGCGAGCACATTCGTACATACTGAATGGACCATAAGTGGCAAGAGCTTTTTGCTTCATGTCTTTAAGCTGTACATCGGTGAGGGATAGAAATCTCTTTACCGTTTTGTAATAAGATTCTTCACCGATACCGTCACTCAGAAAACCGTTTTCACCGTTGTGTACCACATCTACTATACCGCCACAGGTGTGCATACCGGTACACAGCCAACACCAATAGCCTCTATCAACGAAATAGGCATTCCCTCATACGAGGAACAAAGTGCATAAGCATCTCCCATTTTAAGGTATTCAAGCGGATTGTGCAGTTCTCCAAGTAATTGTATTGCTTCATCGTTGTACGAACGCAATTCCGCGGTCATCTGTGCATCACGTTCACCTCCGATAAACAATACAGTGAGGTCGTATCCTTCCCGTTTTAACCGCATTACCACACGTGCCAAGAGAGTTTGCCGTTTCACAGGGTCGATACGTGCGAGACTTATCAGTACTCGCGTCTTATTTGTATGTCTATACTGTTTAAATTGTTCCTTGACCTCGTCTGAAACAAGCATGCCAGCATCCACATTGCGCCCATTGAAAATCATAGGAGCATCCATTCCATAATATTTTCGGAAGCTATGTAGTGATTCGGCGGAAATGGTAATGGGTGTAATCCACCCACGATGAAAACAGAACTTCCGCATTCCGCTGCTGATAAAGGAGCCTCCGGCTTCTTTATCACAGCGGAATGTACTGTATGACAGTACATAACGCCATTCTTTCGCATGATTGCGAAAGAAATATACATAATAGCACGCAAATGCGTGTGCACCACATCAGGCTTTTCTCTACGGATATATCTATATACTCTAAATAACAAACCGATGTCAAGTCCCATCCGTTTGTTCATCGATACCACCCTTACATTATTCGATACCTCTTTCAAATAGAAATCCACCTTGTCAAGTGAGTGCAAAACCATCAATGTCACATCATGTTCTTTCGACAGCTCATTGCACAAGTCAACCACAAACCGCTCTCCGCCGCCACTGCTAAGTTGAGGAATTATTTCTAAGATTTTCATTCAGATTGTTTTTTAATTTTTTATTGTGATCCTAATACGTGTAAACTAACGAAACATGTCAGAAAAAGACGTACCCTTCCCATACCAACCTCTTATAGAAGGCATAGAAAAGTTTATAACAGATAGGAAGGATTGCCAAAAGCATCAAGATTCTTTTCTCGCGTGTCATCTTGAAATTAGAATAATAATACCCCACAACAATACAAAGAGGAAAATAGCTCATCATTATGAAACGTATAAAGAGCCATACCGAAGTTTCTTGGAAGAAAAACAGACTGGCAATATAAGTTATTGCATACCAATAGATGAACAATGCCTTTATATACCGTGGAACATCAATTTCTTCAAAAACTATCTTCTTAGTCATAAGAGCCAAAGATGCGTATACCGGCATATAGGTTATCATTTGGTTCAGTTTACCAAAAATATTCGACTGCCGCATTGTGCCGCTCGCATATCCCGTCATCGAGCTCCCTATATTCATGTCTGCTATATCAAAACCGATGAGTCCGTTCATAATAATATAATCCAGCAGTAAAGTAGTCACAACGGTCAGGAAAGGGAATATGACAAGACTGATTTTTACCGTTTTCCTATTCAGATAAAAAGGTGTTACCGAAAGTGCAGCAATCGAAAACAACATACTTTTGTGAAAGAAGAATGAACAGAAAATCAACAAACAACCGAATAGGAATGACAATAACCTATTATGAGAGGGCCTGATAATGAATGAAAAGCCAAAAAACAGTATGGCAATTCCCAAATTTCCGCGCATTACTGAAATAATGTTGATATAAAACAGCACAAATATCAGCAATCCTATCCTCACATCAAGTTTGAGCCGTTTTATTGTCCATAACGACAAAATCACCGTTCCGCTCCACACTATAAACCGCCATACCAGATAGTTTGAAGTGACATTCCGTATCAACCAATAGTAAACGGGTTCAAGATGCACGTTTAATCCGGTTGAACAGATACGTTTGAAAAGCCCCTCGTAGTGATAGAAATCGTTGTCCGCATAGCCGAAAGTGCAAAACAGTATCAGCAGGACACCGTATACTGCATAATCCAAGATGTCTGTATATCGTTTTCTAAATTCACAGCCATATCTATACACATTCGGAAACGGATACAGCATAAGAAAAAACAGAAGTATATTGAACAGTACCGGAACTGCCTCGTAATGATATTTCATCGTTGTAATTTATTAGGTAAATAAAATAGGACACATTCATACTAACACAGGAATTTGGTGTATTTGCATCCGGCTATAATCACACTTGATACATAGCAGACGATGAAAGTGCCCACGAAGGCGACCAACGGAGTTAACTCTTTGGTATACAAAAATACCCCCCCATTCTATAATAGATAAGTCTCAGAACTATTTCTTGCATCACATATATTCCCATCGAATTCATTGCGATACTTCGGCATACAGTGTATAGTTTTCCATTGCATCTGTCTTCCAGTTTTATAAATACAGCGACATAGATAATTGTGACTAATCCATAGCTTACCATTTTAAGAGTATGGTGGACAAACAGGATTAAAACTTTTACTTTCAAGTCCGATGCCAGTTCCGGACGCATCCCGTCCATTCCCAAAACCAATGTTACCGCAAAGAATAACCCCATATAAACAGCCGATAAAATGCATATTGTTGACCAATTGACAGTTCTCAGCCGCTCACGATTTCTAAAGAAAATTCCACCAAGATGGAAAAAAGCAGATAATAAAGCGATTGATTAAAACGGAACGGAATTCCCGGCCAAGGCAGAATAGCAATAATCATGAGTACTAACATCAAGTTACGTCCCTTGAGACAGTGCTGTATGCCATATTCCATTAAAAAGCACCAAAAGAGCATCGGAAGAAACCAAAGATGTCCGTATCCCCCAATAATTTTCCAAAAATGTTCCAGATTAAGAAGTTTTGACGGACCAAAGAATATCAATGTCATGATAATGCCCCAACACATACACGGCACAAACAGCCGTTTCAGCTTACCGGCTAGTAATAATCGGAAAGAAATGACTTTCTTTTGGAGCGAAAAGGCGAATACATACCCGGAAATCAGGACAAAAGTCTCCAGCATTCCACTGTATGCCAGTTTTCCTCCCCAGTAAAATCCTTCATTGGGTTGGGCATAGGAAGCATATCCCAACCACCGCAATAGGGCGCAAGAGCATGATAGAGCACGAGCAGAATGATTACGAACGTCCTGATAATATCTATTTCCTTAAGTCTTTCCATATATTTTTAATGTATTTGAATATGGGATATACACCAAGCAAAGAACCGAAATACTCGATTTTACTGAGAGTACGCATCCTGCTGTGACGAATGACTGTAATACTGTTGATTTCCGGATATGTATTGTGCCAAATCCGACGGATTCGCGGCATCAGCATATATCTATCAAGATACATTCTTGAACCAACTTTCAGCGCATTTATCTCGTCTGTATACTTTTCATAAATACCTTTGGAGCGAAGAAAGGTGAAAATCAGATCAAGATTCTCCTTACGCTGATTGAGTTTATTAATCTGGATCTCAGCACTGCCATAACTTGTAATTGACGCAGGATTAAAAAAATAGTAATAAAATGGTTTCATCAAGTATCCTACATTCCGGCTATTCCAAACCAATTGGATTATCGTCGCCAGATCCTCGTTCATATTTTGCCTTGGAAATGTTATCCCATCGTAAAGACTACGTTTGATCAAAGCGCCGCACAAGCTCCCCATCAACCGCCCGCAAAGCATGATGACATCAGGAAGTCTTTATTATTGGTAGAAACCTTGCGCGGGGCGGAAGCATATGTAGAAACACCATCGCTACGATAGAAATCATAAAAGACCATATCGTAATGGCCGGATAGGGCAAAAGCATATAGTTCCTTTATGGCATGCACATCCATCCAGTCATCGCTATCGCAATGAACCGTGTAATCACCAGAGGCCAATTGAATCCCTTGTCGTCGAACAGCGGGCAGGCCGCTGTGAGACAACCTCTCAATTCGTGTCAGCCTCTTTCGATGCGGATATTTTTCCAGAGTTCTCTGCAAGATCTCCACCGACTTGTCTGGAGAACAATCATCCACAAAGATGTATTCAATGTCATCAAACGTTTGGGCGAACAACGATTCAGCGCACCGCTCAATATATTCCTCTACTCTATAAATCGGTACAATGATTGATACTTCGGATTATCCATGATTTTTAGCTGTCAGTTTTTTTAATTGTTCTATTCCAAGGGCAATTAAATAACTCAATGTTATGAAGATAACAAAAGTGATTAAGTTTGAAATTACCCCCCAGTTTTGTGTTATAAAAGCTACTGTTTGTTCTGATAAAATCCCTGAACAACCACAGAAAAGGAGCGTGTATAGCCATTATCGTGAGTGAATTAGCTCCCAAAGATGCCAATATTCTGTTTGTAGTTGTTATCTTGTTGAAAGGCTTGAAATTCAACAAAAGATATATGGCGCAGAAAGCTCCGACATAGAATATAAACGGGAAACTGGAAAATTTCAGTTGCGAAATATCAAATTGATAATGTGCCAAACGGCAGAACGCTATGGCTATGATATATCCGGCTATAGCAATAACGGTTGCTTTTTTAATTGCCCCCTCTGCTTGTGTCAGCCCTTTGTCGTTCATCCATTTGCCGACAGCATAGAATGGCAAAGAGAACAGCCCCTGCCCGATATAAAACGGCAAATTGATTTTGGAATATGCGACAGCCAGCCCAATTACAAAAGAAACGATAAGAATAACGTTTTTTTCCTTAACGGTTTTGTCCAAAAAATAATATATGACACATATATAAAAAAAGAGCGACCAAGAACCACAACGGACCATCAAATGCGGCGATATGATGGATGCTCAGTTTATCAAGCGGTATTCCCTGCAACCCCATGCTAAAATAAAATACAGCGAATATCAGAGAATATTCCCCAAAGGGAATAAGCAACCGTTTTGCTCTTGATTGAATAAATCCTTGTTTGGGATGATAAAACATACCGGCCAAAAAGAAAAACAAAGGCATATGGAAAATGCAAATTTCCTTTATAAGGATTGCGGTGGCATGTCCCCAAACGACAAGGATTATGCCGATGCCTTTAAGTATGTCTATACGAATGTCCCTTTCCATTATTTCAAAAGTTTAAGTTCCTTTTCCTTTCTTCTGCAAGAAATACATCCGCAGCACTATAATCTGCCCAAAGAACTTCTTTGTATTTTTCCTCTTTATCTGTTTCACTGATAGTACGTTTCTGCAAACCGATATTATCGAGAAAAGTAATCATGCAGTTGTCCTTATCTCCATTGACAGCAAAGAACGGCATATGAAAAAACGAGCGCATGAAACGAACCGCTGGTAACAAACATTGCAATTTGACCAAATTAAGGAATTCCAAAAGCCCCGTAACAGGCTGCTGTTTAAAAGGATACAAACCGCAACGGAGTGTATTGTATACTGTTGCCACCACCTTTATTCCCTACATTTTATTGTTTTTTTAAGAACATGAATTTATTTGTTACCGTACTGATTACGAACCCTCTTTCTTTAGCATCAAGCCCGAATTTATAGATAACAAGTCCGGAAATGATAAGGCTGGTCAATACGACAAGTATATGGCTACCCCAGCTTGAGGTTAGAAATTTATGCAAAAAGAATGGGACCGGAATGATGCAGACCGACACCCAAAGACACCTAAACATCACTTCCACGACATACCTCCTAACCGGGAAATTCACTTTGTGTTTGAGATAGAATATTCTGTAACAGTGAGTAATGAAATTGATGGCAATTCTGACAATCACCGCATAGACGGGACTGCAACCGAACTTGAACAATATATATATAATCGGAATATTCATAATTATCATCGAAGAAACGGTAAACTGATACTTGGCTATATTGCCTATTGTTTCAGATGACACCCAAAGACTTCCGGATAATGCATCAATAAGCAGGAAGATGAGATAAAGCTGAATGAACTGTACTGTATATTGAGGGACACAGACAAGCCATAACTCGACGACAGGCCGACAAATCAAAATCAACGGATAAGCGACGAAAAAGAGCAGGAAATACGACAATTTTGACGAGCGGAAAACAAGTTCCAGAAATCTGGATTTATCCCCTGAAAAATAGGACTGGACAATCTGTGGCTGCACCGCTTTCTGAAAGTTTGTAACCAAAGTATTGACAGCACTGAACACTTGCGAGGCTACCCCCATTGCCGCATTGACAGCAACCGTGAAAAAAATATTCAAAAGTATTGATATGCCTTGTATGGATGCGACATGGGCTATACCGCCGAAAAGGCTCCATGAAGAAAAGAAAAGCATTTCTTTCAGCAGCTTTCTGTCAAAATAAAACCGGAATCTGCAAGTCGTGAAATTACGCTTGCAATAAATGGCATAAATGATATTCAACAATATCCCAACGGTCATAAGGCAACGGCGTACAACACCAGACGATTGTCTTCAGCCAGAAAAGGAGAAATACTGTTCCCAATTTTGCCATTACCTCAATGATGCTGACATAAGCGAAAAAAGACATCCTCTCATATGCAATAATGCTCGACTCATCAGGAATCCTGATAAAATGAAGACAAGCGGTCACTACAGAAATATGGTACACAACCCGTGCTGCATCTTGTGTTTCCGGAGGAATATTCAATTTTGTTTCAAAGAAATAGAGCCCCACAGTTTCCAATACGAAGCCGATAAATACCGCTATTGCAAAATGTATCAGAAGACTCATGGAATAAACCCTCGAGACTCTGTCATGATTGCCTTTTCCCAATTCCACGTTCAGAAAACGTTGGGTGGCTTTTGTCATTGCGGAATTAATAAAAGACAGAAGTGCGATAAAGCCGCCAACGACATTGTATACTCCAAAATCGTTCTCTCCCAACACTTCCAATATAATCCTGGAAGTATATAGAGATACGGGCATCATTACGAATGTCCGTATATAAAGCATTAACGTGTTGCGTGCTATGCGTTTGTTTGATGACTGCATTTATAACTATCCTACATTTTTTAATCTCAATTGCAACCTGAATGACAATAGAGTGTCAAGGGCAAATCAATTGGTCTGATGGTATATAGAAGCTAACTTTTCCACACCGTCTGCAAGCGTGAACCGACTGGATATAACTTTTGATTTTCTACCCATCATTTCTCGGACTTCACGATTATTGACAAGTATCTCAATCCTGTCAGCAAGCTCTTCAACATTCTCTTTTTCAAAAAGATATCCGTTTTCTCCCTCATGTACGATTTCAGGAATGCCTCCAACTCGTGTACCAATAACAGGCAACGAATAGTTTAGGGCCTCCATAATACTAAGAGAAAGTCCTTCTGTACGGGAAGGCTGCAAGTAAATATCAGAAATATTCAAAATATCATTAATGTCATTTCGTATTCCCAAAGACATAATCTTTCTATTCAATCCGGCCTCGGCAATCAATTGCCTCAAGCTATTACTGTCTTCAGAATTTTCGCTAATTCCGATGACAAGCACTATTATATCGTTTTTAAGTCTGTTGGAGTCCATCAGACTCTGAATACTTTTGACAAGTATATCGAATCCCTTGATACGAATATTGAATCCGATTGTAGTCAACACGACTACCCCTTTTGGTATGTCCAATGTTTTTTTCAGATTTGGGTTGACAATCTTTTTTTTCCGGACTCCCAAGTATAGGACTTCACTCTTTGAAGAAAAACCTACGCCTTCAATCATTTCTTTCTTTACGCCACAACTGACACAAAGGAATCTTTCAAAAGGAAAAAAACAGAACTTCAGATATAATTTTTTAAGTTTGTTGGAAACAAAGATTTCACTATGACGGGTTGAAATAATCCGAATCCGGGGAAACAGAATTCGCAAGAATGGTGCAATAAGATAACTTCCAAAATGAAAATGAACAATGTCTATTTTCTCACGTTTGATGACACCTATCACAAATTTGAAATATTGAAATGTGGAAATGCTTTGTTTACAAAGTATTACCCCCCCCACTTATTGATGTCATTTACATAGTTTTCACTGATTGGCATCGACTCGTATACAAAAATAAATTTATCAACACGGCATATCTTGACCAATTCAGCGAAGTAGGATTCTACTCCGCCGTATTTAGTCGATTTCATACCTGTCAGTTCTAAAATATTCATATATTCACTATTTTTTAAATATTCCACAAAAGTCCAATATCACCTTATCCTCTCGCCATTCTAATTCTTTGAACGGAGTGTGTGCTGTAAGGAATACCACGATGTCCGCCTTGTCGTAGGCTTCTTTGTAATCTGTTAACTTGAACACATGGTGCTCCTTTACATTGGGTTCCACAACCAGGATATTGGCATTATTGCAACTCTGCATCACTTTCGTGGTAATATATTTTGCAGGACTTTCACGCAAATCGTCGATATTCGGTTTGAAAGCCAACCCCATCATGGCAACGCACGGTTTCCGATGATGTTTCAGTTCAAATTCCAGCATGGCATTTTTCACTTTTTCTGCGCACCAAAAACTCTTGTAGTTGTTAATTTCACGGGCATCGGCAATCAATTTACTCTCTGCAGGAAAATCAGCAGTGATAAAATAAGGGTCAATAGCTATACAATGACCTCCCACGCCACAACCAGGCTGCAAGATGCTAACCCGCGGATGTTTGTTGGCAAGATTGATAAGTTCCCACACATTGATACCGGCCTTGTCACAAATCAAGGAAAGTTCATTCGCAAAGGCTATTTGTACATCCCGACTGGAATTCTCCGTCAGTTTGCACATTTCAGCAGTACGACAGTTGGTTCTATGAAGTGTTCCCTGCACGAATTGAGAATAAAATCCAATGGCTTATCGGTAGATTCAGGATTTAAACCGCCTATGACCCGGTCGTTATGTATCAGTTCGTAAATCACATTGCCCGGCAATACACGTTCGGGACAATAAGCCACATAAATCCTATCTTCCAATTCAGGACGTTCGCTGAAAATGAGGCGGGCCATCGCTTCGGTGGTGCCTACGGGTGAAGTGGACTCGATGACATAAAGGTCGCCTTCCTTTAATAATGGCAATACGGCACGTGTAGCGGCTTCCACATAACTAACGTCCGGTTCATGATTTCCTTTGAACGGGGTGGGAACTACCATAAAATAAGCATCGCTCACCTCCGGCTTTATGGAAGCTTTCAACGAGCCGGCATTCACCACCTCCTGCAACATCTCCTCCATACCCGGCTCAATGATATGCAGATGTCCTGCATTCGTCATATCCACTACCTGGGGGTTAATATCAACTCCTGTAATCTGAATGCCGTGCTTGGCGGCGATAATGGCTGTGGGCAATCCGATATACCCCAAGCCCATAAAACAAGCTTTCATTATCAATCTGTTATATAAGTTATTAATCTTTTAAAATTTCTTTCCGAGTACAATTGAACAGAATGTGTTCAACAGAATTTTAAAGTCGAACCACCATGAGCGATGTCCTAAATAATAAAGGTCATATTCCAAACGTCGGAGCATCTTCTCCATCGTATCCGTATAGCCGTTATATAGTGTGGCATATGATGTTACGCCCGGACGGATTTGGTAAAGATAAGTATATCGCTTGTCGTGTTCAAGTATCTGGTCGATATAAAACTTACGCTCCGGACGTGGACCGATGAATGCCATATCGCCACGCAGAACATTGTAGAGTTGGGGTAATTCATCCAAATGGTGCGCCCGGATGAAACGACCGGTCTTAGTCAATCGGGAATCATTTTCACCCCCGGTATGACTAAGCTGCGGTCCGAACTTCTCGGCATCCAGACGCATGGAGCGGAATTTGTATATGTAGAACGGGCGCCCGAATCTGCCGATACGTTCTTGCTTGAAGATGACACTTCCTCCATCTTCCCTGCGAATGGCAATGTAGCAAAACAGGAATAGCGGAGAAAACATGATCAATGCAATCAATGACAGGATAAAATCACCGATACGCTTTACATTGCGCGCAAATGCGGACATTCCATCGGGAATGAAACTGTCCCGTGGCACATATTGGCTGACATGTGTGGTGACAATTATTGCATCATCATTCGGGTCATCCTTTTTCAGCTTATGCAACCACTTCTGATAAGCATTAAAATTTATTGTATCTGCCATTTTTAACTTTATATAGGTCTCAGTTTGTGAACCTACCTCAACAGAACCTTGCAACAATGAAACAAGGGATTCTCCGGATGTAACCGTACACGGCATCTGAAGACAGTCTGAGTAACTACGAAAATTCATGTAGCCTTGTTGTTTATCAAAAAGACGTAAACCGTATGCGGAATAACCGTATGCACACCATGCACCGATCTGTTTATTCCGATACAAGTGGATATAAGAACCATCATTTTGATTTTCGTTTTCCCTTATAAGATGAACATTCATAAAAGTATATTGTTTATAATTTATCGTAAGCACAAAGCACTATACATTTGACTAATAATCAAGAGGTTTTCTGATCGCATCTATTCTATTTCACCTAAGACATACTTGTGGGGGCATGACAAAGAAGTTCCACTCCTCACACGAAGGACAACAGAATCTTTGATAGAGGAACAATCGTGATTATCGTCAATGTTGTTAATGCAGCTTCGTATCCGACCACTGTCTGGACCAAAGCCATAGCTGTTATGGCATGAGCCGTAGTGAAACCATGCATAACAACATTGGATATAAAAATATCAGTGTCTTTTATTCTAAGATTAAAGATTATACCAAATCCTGTTGATTGTACAAGTCTTGTTGCAATTTAGTCAACGGACGTAGATGAATGTCCGTTTCATTCTCCAGAAAACCAAAAATGATACGTTTCTGAAGGGAAGGAGTTATGGTCATCCCATCGTATTGATTTTCCATCATCTTCATATAGCTCTTATCCCATGCCTTGCGTTTCCAGATTATTTCTTCCGCCACATCCTTGAATGCGGAATACAGTGGAGTAATGTGGAAACACTTTTCATGATTTTCTCTCAAAAGATTGTTTCCGGGCGCGTCAAAGCAGATCTCCAGGGCTTCCGCTGTATTGCTCTTCAAATATTCAAGTACGACTTTGTCATGTGGTATGCTGAATTGAAACGGATTCAATGTTTCATTGATATCGTTGGTGTATAGATTGAACAAACTCGGATTTTGTTCCTTATGCTTGTTGCATGAACTGCAACTTGGCTGCAAGTTATAGAAATTCGTACACAGGAAAGGATAAATTGATTTTGGATAGAAATGATCCAGCTCAAAAAACGCTTCATAACGGATACTCCGTTTCCCTACCTTCCTTGCAGTTGCCGCATATTGGGCATTGCAATACACACACGTGCGGATGTTGATCCTGTTCAGATAGGGGATGATTTGGGAAGACACATCATCATAGCGCATAGCCTCAACTATCCATTCGTAAAAAAGATGTGTTTCGCTCTTTTGGGGGCTCTTTCGGTACTGAATCCTGGTTTTCATCAGCGACTCCGTCTGCGCATTCTTGTCCTTCTCCGTTTTTCCTTTCACCTGAAGTATGGTGTTGAACTCATGGATGAGCATGTTCATCTGTTTCGGCTCAGCGTGGAGCAGATCAGAATGTACGGCAAGGATACGGTCAACGTATGCCAGCAAAACTTTGCCTTGGGTTGTATCTTGCGTAGACAGTATATTATCCCGAAATTTTTTCAGCAGGTCTAACGGCTGCTGGAAATCCGCTCTTCGATTCTTGAACACATTGGCAGCATAATCATCTGCTGCGCCCGTACCTTATCATCGACGTATATTTTTCTCATGCAGCATATCCTCCAGCATTTTTCTTATGATGGGTTCGCCGATTATCCGATGGATAAACCGTTCCGCCTTATCTATATTCCAACCGTCTTTCACGAGTTTGTCTGACTTCAGATAGCTCACGATGCCCTCTATTTTCTTTTTAGCGAATTCACCCACAAATCCCCTGTCCAAAAAGAAACTTTGAGCCAGTACGTCATTCACGTTCGCCCCGAAAGGATTCACCGTGATGGCATTTTCTCCGTTTATCTGTCTTCCTTCTTCCAAATACAGGATATTGCATTGTGGAATGTCACTCAGGATGAAGGGCGAATGGGTGACAATCAGTATATGGAAAGCACAGTACCAGGTCAGTCCCGTGACGGACAAGTATTTTATCAAAGCATCAACAAATCGCCGCTGCATTTCCGGGTGAAAACAGAGTTCGGCTCATCCAGCACGATGTTTATTTTACGGTAACGTAAGCGGGTCGTTGATTTGATGGTGCGGATATTGTTGATGTGATAAACCATTGTGCACAGTGTATGCATGAACTGCCTCTCTCCGGAACTCAGATGATGGAAATCCACTTCCACACCGTCTTTATTTTTCAGGACAATGTTTGCGTTAAACAGAGGCGGAGGCAAAGTCTGGATAATCCTTTCCAGATATTGCGCTTTTCCATTCATCATAACCGACTGCCTTTCCTGAGATACTTGTTTCCATATCACCGAGGTAAGCAATACATAATCATCTATGGTAAAGCGTTCACACTGTAGCATTTTTCTCAAATGAGAATTTCTGTTCACCAGTTCCAGACAACAGAGCAGATAACACGTCTGTCTGATTTTGAATGTTATGTGTGACGGATCGGACAAAATTAATTTGACTAAATCCCTGATACTGCTACAGACCTTCTCAAAATCGGCATCACCAATCGGCTTGACACAATTTCTCACACGACCTATCTCACTGTATACCTCATAATCGGCATATTTTGCAGCAATGGCGAATGTCTTATAGACAGGTAGAGGTACAATTCAGCCGTCATTCCATTTGCCCGGTCTGTATCAAATCCATAGGCACGGACAATTTGGGAGGCATAGTGCATAGGATCTTTTACCGCATCACAAAACAAGTTCATGAACTGTTGCCGGTCGGCTGCCCCCGTGAATTGCCTGCATTTGTCTATCAGTTTACCATCATTGCGGCTGAACTCAATCCTTCCGGTAGTATATCCCGGCATAAACTCCTTTTGTCTTTTGCGGTTCTTATAGAATATCAGAAGAGAAAGGGCGTAAGTATCTATCAGCTCATCAATATTTCCCATATCTATAGTCCCGTGGTTGCGATAGGGATTCAGCACGATGGGAGTCATATAGCCGTCGTTCTTATGAAACATCTCGTCTATCCAAGTGCTTTTCATGGCTAATATCGGTTCATTATCCTGTAACCAGAGCGTGCCGTCTGACGTGTATTCATCCGGCAGGAACGCTTGCATGGAATAATTAATAACAATAGTATAGAACAAACAGTGGGACAGTTTGCCTAGTTCTTTCCGGGTAAGGCTTTCAAGCGGCTCATAACCGGCAAACTCGTCCTCGTTATCCGCTTTGCCACGTATAGGAGGGAACTTGAACTTTTCCTTTCCGTATTCAAACGCCACTGTATCTCCATAGTTATGGATGCAGCAATACGTCTTTACATCCGTTTTGGGGTCTGTCACCACAAAATCAAGGTCGGCATACAGGTCGGGAACAAAACCCAGGTGCGGTTCTGTGGGTTTATGTTTCAAACTACGTCTCAGGCAGTAACCCAAATTATTGAACATACGGTATGTCAAGTCCAACAAAGAACTTTGCCACTTCCATTCTTGCCGACAATGGCACTTATTGTCACCCCCGCAGCAAAGAAATCCCTTTCAAGCGACCCGCACTCATCACCATAGCCATTGAACTGATATTGTTCACCTTGTTTCAAGATGCGCAGTACGTTCCTGTTCCAGCGGTCATCCTTTCGGATTATAAGTCTCGTCAATGCAAAATTTGCAATCATTGATCACTTTGTTTCTGTAAGATTCCAATGACTTCTGATTTTACTGCCGAAGCGACCAATGTCTTGTAACAGCCTATGGCATGGATGTCACAACCGGTACGGTCGTACATTCCGGCTTTCAGCAGGGCTTCGGCCTTTCCCTGCACATGTTTTCCGTACATTCCGGCCAACGAGGGCAAATTGAGCTGGAAGGAGACATGCTCGTCCTTCAAGGCCTGATAATCCTTCTTCTGCATATATTCATACCGTTCCGAATGTGCCAGCAACGGGTAATAACCTTTCTTTTGGATGCGTTGCAGGACAGAGAGCAGTTCCATTGGTGGATTGAAATAGGAGGTTTCCACCAACAGGTAACGTTTCCCCTCCTCTAGGGGCAGCAGGTCATCTTTTTCCAACCGCTCCTCAAAGAGATTGTCCATCATGTATTCCGCAGCCAAGGCAAGTTCAGTGTGCCGTTATAACTCCGTTTCAATTCTTGGAACTTTTCCTGCAAGGTCACAGTTTCATTAGGGATGTCCTCCATAATGTGCGGCGTGAGCCACAGCTTTCTGACTCCCTGCTTTTCCATCATATCTAGAATTCGGAGTGATTCATCCAATGTTCCCACCCCGTCATCCACTCCCGGAAGGAGATGGCTGTGACAGTCGGTCATTCCTTTCAGGATACCGCTCCGGGCGAAGGTTATTGTCTTACGAAAGGGCCACATGATAGTTGAGTGTGAAAATTAAAAGTTCTTATGAGAACGATAACATGCAAAATCAATCACTTGATGACCATCCATTTACCCCCCCCCATTTTTCCTTTACTTCCATAGTAGGAGGAGTAACCGTTGCGATAACCATATCTATAGCCATAGCGGCCTCCGGCACTTTCTGTACCGTTCAGTATCACGCTGAGGTTCTTGAAACGTTTCTCCTGGTAGATATTTTCTAGTTCGGGCAGCATGCTACGGTCCAATAAACCGCTGCGGACTACAAAGACAGTGCGGTCGACCAGTTTCTCGATGATCTGCGCATCGGCCACGATATCGATAGGCGGACAGTCAATAAAGATATAGTCATACTCGCTGCGAAGCACCTCTATCAAAGTGGCCAGCTTGCCGTCCTCCAACAGTTCCGTCGGGTTTGGAGGAACAGTACCGATAGGAATGATATGCAGGTTGTCATATTTTTCATCCTTCACGATAATATCCTTCCAGTCGCTGACACGGTTGCCCAGATAATCACTTAGACCAGCCTTCGGGGAATCCACGTAGGAGGAGGTGGAACCGTGACGCAGGTCACCGTCTATCACCAATATTCTCTTTTTCTTGATGGCAAAGCTCATGGCGATGTTCATGCAAGGAACGACTTGCCGCTGCCAGGATTAAACGAGGTAAGCATGAACACGTTCTGACTGCTGTCCTTGCCTGCCATAAAGTCAATATTGGAACGTAACACGCGGAACGCTTCATTGATAATGTTACGGTTGCCTTCCTTCACTACGATGGCTTTCATGACAGACTGTGTGTGTTTATTGAATCCCAATTTCTTCTTAGCACTGAGATATTGGGGAATCTCACCGATGAACGGAATGCTTAGGTTTTCCAGATCCTTTCGCCCGCGCACCTTGGTATTCATGTTTTCCTTCATGAAAATAATCACCGCCGGAACAAGCAGACCGATGGCGAATGCCACCAAAAGGATATTCATCTTTCGGGGGGCTGTGGGAAGCATGCTGCCTCTCGGAGCGGTAATCACACGTGTATTGTAGGCGGTGAAAGCCTGTGAAAGCTCGTTCTCCTCACGTTTCTGGAGCAGATAAAGATACAGTTCCTCCTTCACCTTCTGCTGGCGTTCCACAGAAAGCAGGTATTTCGCCTGGTTCGGGTTGGAAGCCAGTTGGCTGGTGGTCGTGGCTTCCTGTTGGCGGATGTTGCGTATTTGGGTATTGAGTGAAACAATCAGGTTGTCCACCGACTGAATGATGGTACGCTGCATGCTTTGCAGTGAGTTAGCCATGTCTTTTGCCAGAGGGTTCTTCTCGCTACTGTTGGCGATCAGGCGGTTACGTTCGAGCACGATCGTGTTATATTCACCGATCTGGCTCTCGATATTGACATTAGCGATACCGGAGTTGGTGGGTAACAGCTGGCTGAGTTTCTTGTTGTTCAACTCTTTCCGGATATACTGTGCGGTGGAAAGCTGGCTGTTGAGTGCCAGCAACTCCTTCTTGTTCTCGGCGGACTGGGACAGGTAGAGACTGGATGCCGCCTGCACATCCGGCAGCAGGTGCTCACTCTTGTAACCGGCGATGTTCTCATCTACATTGCCAAGCTCGTTCTCGATCACGCTCAGACGGTCACCGATGAATTGCGAAGTACTGACGGCGATCTGGTTCTTGTCCTGAATCCATTTCTCGTTGTACATTTCAATCAGGGTGTTCAGAATGTCTTCAGCCTTCTGAATGGAGGCATCGTTGATACTCAGATTGATAATGGTGGCATCCTCGTTTCCCAATTCCGCATGCAAAGCGGCTGTATAATAATCGGTGACGGCACACACATTACCTTTTCTATAGCGTATGGAAGTGCCCACGAATGAATCGTTCCAATATTTTGTGAAATTGATGACAAGTGTGCCTATTTCAGTACGGATGGAATCGCCCATCTTTCCGGAGAAATCTTCCCCAAACGCTTTCCCGTTTACTTCCATGTCGGATATGACAAACGTTTCTTTGGATGAAATATCTATTGTAAAACCGACAGGAGTTTCATCCAAGTGGCGATAGGTGACTGTTAAAGGCGAACTTTTGTATAATTCCACATCTTTCAGTCCTTTGCGGACAGTATAGGTCTCGTTTAATCCCAACCGCTGTACCACCTCGGTCATCAACGTGGGCGATTTCAGGGTGAGCAACTCATTGTTGATATTGGTATTCGACTTGAAGATACCCAAGTCAGAAAATTCACTGACCGCATTGGTGGATGTTCCTCCCTTGGAATCATCTTTCACCAAAATGGCAGCGGTACGGGTGTAAATGTTCGGGGTGCCCAGCAGGTACAAGGCGCTGTCGCCAAGGTTACGAACAGGGAGAGGGCAAACCAGCGCCACCGGGGCATGAAAATCCCCCACAGGTCTTGTATGCGTATAAAGTCGTCAGCAGGCTTGCTGGCGGTTGTTTTCTTTTCTGTCATATTATAAGAATATAAAGTGATTCCTTTTCTGCGGTTACTTGAATATTAGCACACCCAACGAAGTGAGGAATGAAGCGACGCTGATCCATAGCGATACGGACTTCACATTATTCTCGTTGATGGTGCTCTGACCGGCACGCATCTTATTGGGCTGCACATAAATCACATCGTTTTGCTTCAAATAGTAGACCGGAGATTTAAAAATGTCCTTACTACGAAGATCTACCCAGTGGGTGACACGCTCACCGTTTTCCTCGCGGATGACAAAGATAGCATCGCGTTTACCGGTAATGGTCAAGTCGCCCGCCATGCTGATGGTTCAAGCAAAGTGATCTGGTCTTTGGTAATGTTGTACTTGCCGGGTGTTTTTACCTCACCTAACACGGAGAAATAGAGGTTCATGAACTCTACGGTCACTACCGGATCTTTCACCAAGTCCTCTTCCATCAGCCGTTTCTTGATAAGGGCGGCAATCTGGCTTTTGGTCATACCGGCAATGTGAAGCGTACCAATGACCGGAAAGTCTATGTTTCCCTTGTCATCGAGCGTGTAACCGGATATTTCACCATTATTGTTGCTACTACGTAAATCGCAGTTCCTGCCCGATACTGGACACGTGTCAGGTTGAACAACGCTGCCAACTGCGGGTCTTACTGGATACCATGATGGAAATTTGGTCCTTGGGCTGCACGGTGATGTCTCTTGCACCCACAATCGCTTCAGCTGATTCACAGCAATGTCTTGAAAGTAAAGAATCTCCTTCGAAGTGTGACAGGATGTAAACAACACTATCGCAAAGAGATAAATCAAAAATCGATTCTTCATATTTATATCTGTACAGTTTATATTATTTCTAATTTGTGATTTCAATTAATTTTTATCGTGATTTTTACGAAGTCCCGTAAAAGCCAGCGGTTTTAGGAAAGAACTTCAATCAGATCGGGGTGCACCTCAGCGGAAACGGCCATGACACCCTCCAATAGGACAACCACCCTACGGCTTCTCTTGCCCTGCACCCGCACAAACATGCCCTTCACGTTATCGAACTTGCCACCGTGGATACATACACGCATTCCTCTTTTCAAGTCTATCTCTTCGGGCCTATAATAAACAGTGTCCTCCTCATAATGAGAAGCTATCTTGATGAAGCTGTCCATCTGGTCATCCGGTACGGTAATATATTCCGCCCCCGTACTCTTTTCCCACATGGCGAATTGCAAGAAATTGTATCGTTTCTTGAATTCAGTGATCTGCGAATGGCTGGCGTGGACGAAAAGCAGACTCGGTATAACCGGCACCAACTTTTTGACTTCACTCCATGATAAGTTCTTATGGCATAATGTTTCGGGATAAAATATTCCAAACCATATTCCTTGTCTTTCAGCCTGTCCTCTGCCATTTTCTCATTCTTGTAGGCGCGCATGACGAACCATCGGACCTGCCTTTTTTCCTCCACTGTAAAAAGACTCGTACTCATATTCCGAAACATTTTATAGGTGTGGATATACCCTTAGTTCATGCCAACCTACATATTGGCATGTATTACAATGGATTACATTCCCTTTTCCCATAATATCCATTGTTAGTTCCATACTTTTGACAAAGTATACAGACCTCATTTCCGGGGCTTCCGTCACTACTTCTCTTGGCAAGAGAAATATTAGAGGACTGTATTTTATGTAATTAATTGATAGACAAGTAGAAAAGCGAAGTGGCATTGTGGCGTTTATCCAATATACGTTAAGCAAATACACTCTGTATGAATGTTTTGGTTATATTTTATCACCTGTTTTCTATCGTTTCTTCAATATTTTACATAACTTTGCACATTGTAATATTTCTCTTGCCAAGAAAATGAGCCATATGCTCAACAATTTTTATTATATTACAAAATGCTTTCAAAAACCTTTCAAACGCATCTGGTTTTAAATTGTCAATAAGAACATTTCCAACAGTATTCTGCCACTGTATTCATAGATCTTTTCCGGTACTTTTCTTTTTAAGAGAAATACCGGAAAGGGATAGAACTGATAATCAGATGCTATATATGAAACCTGACGAGGATTTGTTTGACAATTAAACCGGAATTTGAAACATTTCTTTCGAAGAAAATTTGTTTTTTAAT
>ENA-OQCS01000179-OQCS01000179.1-human-gut-metagenome-genome-assembly--contig:-NODE-179-length-33680-cov-6.364111_pt1 | contig 33680 bp, 49 predicted proteins | sample MGYA00242757_ERZ504575 | MGnify/ENA primary metagenome ERZ504575 (study PRJEB26092, sample SAMD00036297) | human gut metagenome | host: Homo sapiens | study: EMG produced TPA metagenomics assembly of... | reverse complement strand
GGATGCCGTCTACTTAGTGAGGGTGATGGCATAGCCGTGTTTGTCGGCCGCGGCGGCAAAGCCTCCATACGGTCGAGGTTGCCGGTGCCGGTAATGTTGAACATGGCGACGCGACGGTCTTAAACTTACCGCGGCGCAGCGATCGACCGGCAAGTTTGGGCGATACCCCAGCTCGCGCATGGCGGCACGCACGCGTTCCTTGGTCTCGGGGCGCACGCTGGGCGAATCGTGCACGGTGCGCGAGACCGTCTGCTCCGAGACGCCCGCGAGACGCGCCACATCCTTAACGGATACCGATTTTTTAACAGCGGCCATAGGTCGATCTTTCTATGTCAACGATGCCATTGATGGCACCTTGCGCAGTCATTTTTACCGCCTTCAAGTATATCCAACGCCTCCCCCACCATACGCTCACCACCCAAAACCTACCGTTCACCGACATTTTGCTTCCCCAAACGGCTTTTGTCGACCAATGTTAACGTTGCCATTGTGCAAACACAGAGCCACCGGGCGGCTCAAACGTTTACGCGTAAGGAATCGACGGTTCACAGGCACAGGAACCACCGGTTCGCTTCTTTTTTTGTGTCACAAATGGCAACGTCAACATTTTGGCAACCGAAAGTCAAAAGCTACCATCGTTGCTAACCCACCGACTCTTAGGAGCATTGCATGGAGCAACTCATCGCCATCATCGAAAAGGGCCAGCCCTTTTTCAACGCGATCGCCCGCAACAAGTACCTCAAGGCGATCCGCGACGGCTTTATCTCCGTCATCCCCATCATCATCTTCTCGTCCATCTTTTGCCTGGTAGCCTCGGTCCCCAACATCTGGGGTTTCTACTGGCCCGATGACATCAACAACGCCCTGTGGAAGTGCTACAACTACTCCATGGGCATCCTGGCCATCGCCTGCGCCGCCACCACGGCCAAGCACTTCGCCGACGCTCAGAACCGCGATCTGCCCAAGAACAACCAGATCAACTTCATCTCGTGCATGTGCGCGGCCATCATCGGCTTCTTGCTCCTTTCGAGCGACACGATCGCCACGGACGCCGCCAGCGGTTTCAACACCACCTACCTTGGTTCCAAGGGCCTGCTGACCGCTTTCATCGCTGCGTTTGTGACTGGCATCATCTACAAGTTCTTCATTAAGCGCAACATCACCGTCAAGATGCCCGAGCAGGTTCCGCCCAACATTTCGCAGACCTTTAAGGACATCATCCCCTTCTCCGTTTGCATCACCGTCTTTTGGGTCTTTGACATCGCCTTCCGCGCTGCTTTTGGCTTCTGCTTTGCCCAGGGCGTCATCCAGGTGTTCCAGCCCCTGTTCACCGCTGCCGATGGTACATCGGCCTCGCTGTGATCTACGGCGCCATGAGCCTGTTCTGGTTCGTGGGCGTCCACGGCCCCTCGATCGTCGAGCCCGCCATCGCCGCCGCCCTCGTTGCCAACATGACCGACAACCTGGCTGCGTTCCAGGCTGGCCAGCACGCTTCCGCTGTCCTGACCCAGGGTGCCCAGTACTTCGTCGTCTGCATGGGCGGCACCGGCGCCACGCTCGTCCTGGTCTTTATGTTCCTGCTTCCTGGCCAAGTCTCAGGAGATGCGCGCCGTCGGTAAGGCCGCCATCGTCCCCGTCTGCTTTGCCGTCAACGAGCCGCTGCTGTTCGCCGCGCCCATCGTGCTCAACCCCCGTCTTCTTTGTCCCGTTTGTCTTTGCCCCGATCGCCAACATCTGGATCCTCAAGATCTTTATCGACTTCTTGGGCATGAACGGCTTTATGTACACCCTGCCCTGGACCGTCCCCGGCCCCATCGGCACTATCATGGGCCTGGGCTTCCAGCCGCTCGCCTTTGTGATGCTCGCCCTTATCCTGGTCTCGACTTCGCTCTGTACTATCCGTTCTTCCGCGCCTATGACGCCCAGAAGTGCGCCGAGGAGGCCGAGATCTCCCAGGAGGAGCTCGCCGCCAAGAACGCCGAGAAGGCCGCCAAGCTCAACGACGCTTTCCAGGCAAGGCCGATGCCAAGAGCGTTGCCGCCGGCGCCGCTGCCGAGGCTGTAAAGACCGATGCTCCCGCCGCTGTCGCCGTTGAGGCAACGACCGCCAGCGACCTCAACGGCAAGCGCGTACTCGTGCTCTGCCAGGGTGGCGGAACCTCGGGCCTGCTCGCCAACGCGCTGGCCAAGGCCGCCAAGGAGCGCGGCATTGATCTTGAGACCGCTGCCGAGGCCTATGGCAACCACGTGGACATGCTCCCCGACTTCGATCTGGTCGTCCTGGCCCCGCAGGCCGCAAGCTACCTGGCCGACCTGCAGAAGGACTGCGAGCGCGTGGGCAACAAGTGCGTCGCCTGCCGTGGCAAGCAGTATATCGAGCTCTCCCAGAACGGCGATAAGTCTCTCGCCTTCGTCTCCGAGCAGCTTTCGAAGTAAGTAACGCTCAGGGCCAGCCGACCATCCACAGCCGGCTGGCCCTTCGATTTAGACGATTGGATCATCATGTCCGTTAACCCTGCTAGCGTCACCAACCGCCCGCGCAGTTTCCCGAGACTTTGTCTTTGGCGGCGCCACCGCTGCCTACCAGGTAGAGGGCGAGACCCGCACCCACGGTAAGGGCAAGGTTGCCTGGGACGACTTCCTGGAGGCCCAGGGGCGCTTCTCCCCCGATCCCGCTTCGGACTTCTACAACCAGTACCCCGTCGACTTGGAGCTGTGCGAGGAGTTCGGTATCAACGGCATCCGCCTCTCCATCGCCTGGAGCCGCATCTTCCCCAACGGTACCGGCGAAATCAACCCCGAGGTGTCCAGTTCTACCACGACCTCTTCGCCGCGTGCCACAAGCACCACGTTGAGCCGTTTGTCACGCTGCATCACTTCGATACGCCGCTTCCCCTCTTTGAGAAGGGCGACTTCCTCAACCGCGAGACCATCGACGCTTTGTGGACTTTGCCACCTTCTGCTTTAAGGAGTACGCCGACCAGGTAACCTACTGGTTCACCTTTAACGAGATCTGGGCCGACGCTCCAACACCTACATTGAGGGCACCTTCCCCGGTGGCGTCAAGGCGCATCTGGCCGAGGCTTCCAGTGCGAGCACAACATGATGCTCGCCCACGCCAAGGCCGTGCTGGCTTCCACAACGGCGGCTTTAAGGGCAAGATCGGCGTCATTCAGTCGCTGGAGTTTAAGTATCCGCTCAACGAGAACGACCCCGCCGACATCAAAGCCGCCAACAACGAGCACGTGCTGCAGAACCAGTTTCTGCTCGACGCCACCTTCCGCGGCGACTATGCCCCCGACACCCTCGAGTGCGCCAACCGCCTGGCTGCCGTCTCAGGCGGCACCATCGAGATCCTGGACGAGGACCTCGAGATTATGCGCGAGGCCGCGCTCTACAACGACTACCTGGGCGTTAACAACTACCAGTGCCGCTTCTTGAAGGCTTACGATGGCGAGAACGACCTGCACCACAACGGTACGGGCGAGAAGGCACCGGCCGCTGGCGCGTTAAGTATTGGCGAGCATGTGAACAAGCTGGTATCCCCACCACCGACTGGGACTGGATCATCTATCCCGAGGGCCTGTTCGATCTGCTCGTCTACATTAAGCAGCGCTACCCCAACTACAAGCAGATCTTCATCACCGAGAACGGCATGGGCTACAAGGACCCCTACAAGGACGGTTTTGTGGACGACCAGCCGCGCATCGACTACATCGAGCAGCACCTGCGCTGGTTGCTCAAGGCCATGGAGGTTGGCGTCAACGTAGGCGGCTACTTCCTGTGGAGCCTGCAGGATCAGTTCTCCTGGACCAATGGCTACAACAAGCGTTACGGCTTCTTCTACGTTGACTTTGAAACCCAGAAGCGCACGCCCAAGGCAAGCGCCTACTGGTATAAGCACGTGGCGCAGACCCGTCGTCTGGACTAGCGGCTTGCGGCGAGCGGTTGGCGGAGTTGCACCGCCCACATAACCTGTCCCCATTTCTCAGCCGGGGGCGGCACGTCACACGCGCGCCGCCCCCGGCCTTTTTGGGCGGTTCGGGGTCCGTTTGTCTCAATCTGTAACATCTAGCCGAGTTTTTGGGTCCTAGCTGTTACAGATTGAGAGAACAGGATTGCTCTTTCCGAAGAATCTAAATCTGTAACACGTAGCCCGCTTTTGACCGTCTACCTGTTACAAATCGAGACAGACGGAGTAGGACCTAACCCCGTATGTCCCTAACAGTCGAGCGTTCGACCAGCGTGCTCGGCACATGAATCGCCTCGATAGACGAGCTCTCTCCAATCGCCGCCTCAAACGCAAGCTTACCGACACCGCGCAAATCAAATCGCAGCGTCGTCAGCCGATTGTGAGGAACAAGTCCCTCGAGTGCGTCGTCGATACCAACCACGCTCACGTCGTCGGGCACGGACAGGCCCGCGTTCTCGAGCGCGGCGATAACGCCCAGCGCCATCTGGTCATTTGCCGCAAGCACGGCAGTCGGCGTCTGCGACCCGCCGGCAAGCACCTCGCCGCAATCCGCTCGCCCATGGCGTACCCACTGTCCGCACTCCAATCGCCACGCAGCATCGGAGCGGCATCGACATGAGCACGACCCAGCGTATCGCGCCAACCGGCCTCACGAAAACGCGAGGAAATCGAGTTTTCCGGACCCGCCACAAACCGCATATTCGAGTGACCATGTTCCAGCAGATAATTGGTCAACAGCTCGCACGAACCATACTGGTCGGAGTCGATCGTCGTGCAGCGCGGATGCGCATACATGGACAGGATGACCGTTCGCACTCCCGGCTGGGGAACAAACTCCTCAAAATCGGGAGCCATGCGGTTCATGTTGAGAATCATGCCGTCGACGGGTCGCTCGACCATGCGGCGCGAGGCATCGGCAAGTGCATAGGGCTTGTCGCCGCCCATCTCGATCATAGTGACGGCAAAATCATGCTCGCGCGCCGCTTGCATGATACCCTCGAGCGTCGCCAGGTTACCGACACGTGTGATGTTGTACATGCACAGGCCAATAGAACGATACGACCCGCCGCGCAACGCCGCTCCAGCAAAATTGGGACGAAAGCCCAGCTCTTCCATGGCGGCCAGCACACGCTTGCGCGTCTTTTCCGTCACGTTGGGCATACCGTTGACCACGCGAGACACAGTCTGGCGGCTCACGCCAGCGAGCGCCGCAACCTCTGCCGCGCTCGCCGAACGACCATTCCTTGTCTGCTGATCCATGCCTTCCACGCTAACCTGCTTCCCAACTATTCCCCGCGCCCATGGCGCATCGTACATACATTGATAACGTGCTCATGATACCCGAGCCATATACCACAACATGAAAACTTCTGTCAATCAAAACCGCTTACCGAACAAATACAACCGTTCGCAGCTGTTTGAAGTTATTTTGTTTCTATACATCCCAGCCGGATGTTAACGTGCTCATTGTCAAATGTTCACGTGCTCATTTTGGTTCTAATCATTTTAAGATAGTGTTTATCGGGCTTTTTCACCGCTGAACGCTAACCAGGGAGCCTCCTGAGCGCAAACGCACAATATCGAACAGCGAGACGAGAGGATGTATGCATATGTCTTTGCTAAACCGCGTACAGCAGCTGCCGAAGGGCTTTGTTTGGGGCGCCGCAACCGCCGCGTACCAAACGGAAGGTTCCACGAGGGTGGCAGGCAAGGGTAAGACCATGTGGGACGATTACCTTGTCGCCCAGGGTCGCTTTTTGCCCGACCCGGCCAGTGATTTCTACAACCGCTACGAGGAGGATATCCGCCTTTCTGCCGAGCATGGACTCAACGCCATTCGTGTGTCCATCGCCTGGACCCGCATCTTCCCCAACGGCGACGATGCCGAACCCCTCGCCGAGGGCGTTAAGCACTACCACGAGCTGTTCGCCTGCTGCAAAAGTATGGCGTCGAGCCCTATGTGTCCCTGCATCACTTTGACTCCCCCGCCGCCCTGTTCAACCAGGGCGACTGGCTCAACCGCAAGACCGTCGACGCTATGTGCGCTATGCCGAGTTCTGCTTCCGCGAGTTCCGCGAGGTCAAGAATTGGTTCACCATCAACGAGCTCATCAGCCTCTCGCACTCCCAATACATCCAAGGCAACTTCCCGCCCAACCATCACTTTGATGTGACGAGCGGCATCCAGAGCCAGCACAACGAGCTCGTTGCCCACGCCCGCGCCGTCAACCTGTATAAGGATCTTGACGAGACCGAGCACCTGGGCGGACGCATTGGCATGGTCAACGTCCTGACGCCGGCATATCCTGCCACCGACTCGCCCGCCGACCAGCACGCCGCCGACCTGTACAACGCCTTCTACACCGACTTCATCATGGACGGCGCCTTCCTGGGTCACTACTCCGCGCGCACCCTCTCACTCATCAACGAGATTCTGCGTGCCAACAACGCCACACTTACGGTTGAGGACAGCGACATGGAGGAGCTCGCCAAGGCGGCGCCCCGCAACGATATGTTCGGCCTCAACTACTATCAGTCGGCGTTTATCGCCGCCTACGATGGCGAGTCCACCAACAGCTTTAACGGCACCGGAGACAAGGGCACCTCGTGCTTTAAGTTTAAGGGCGTCGGGCAGCAGGTCGATATGCCGGGTATCCCCACCACCGACTGGGATTGGCTCATCTACCCGCAAGGCCTCTACGACACGCTCAAGCACATCAGCGCCACCTATCCCAACCTCCCCGTCATCTATATCACCGAAAACGGCCTGGGCACAAGGACCCCGAGCCCGACGCAAACGGCATCGTCGCCGATCCCGAGCGCATCGACTTTGTCGACCAGCACATGGAGAAGGTGCTCCAGGCGCGCGCCGAGGGCGTCGACGTCCAGGCTACTTATCTGGAGCCTGCAGGACCAGTTCTCGTGGGCCAATGGCTATAACAAGCGCTACGGCCTGTTCTACATCGACTTCGACACGCAAAAACGCTATATCAAGCAGTCGGCACTCTGGTACAAGGAGCTCGCCGACACTATGGCGGACGCGCAGTAGCGCATCGCCTCGCTTTCCCCCGAGAAGGGAGCGGCCCTATGCGATACAAACCCAGCCGCTCCCCTCTCTCCCCCTGGGACCGACCCCGCCTGCACCCGGCTTTTAGCAAGCGGGAGACCATATAGGTTTTCAACGTCCATGCCATTAAGATTTCATGCAAAGAGGAGCGTGAACTATGGAATCGATCGTTAAGTTCTTGGAGAAAGGTCAGCCGTACTTCGACAAGGTCTCTAAGAACATCTACCTTCAGGCCATTAAAGACGGCTTTTTGGCAGCAATGCCCATCATCCTGTCTTCTTCTGTCTTCCTGCTTATTTCGACCCTGCCGGGCGTTGTCGCCACGGTCGGCGGCTTTACGCTGCCCGACTGGTGGAACGTCGACGTCGTGAACTTCTGCAACAAGGTTTACAACTTCACGATGGGCGTCGTGGGCATCATGGTCGCCGGCACCACCGCAAGCGCGCTGACCGGCTCCAAGAACCGCCGCATGCCTGCCGGCAAGGCCATCAACGCCACGAGCACCATGGTCGCCGCCATGTGCGCTATGCTCATCTTGGCCGTTACCCAGACGAGTGCCAAAATCGACGGCGCCGATGTCTCGGTGTTCTTTACCGACAACATGGGCACCAAGGGCCTGCTGAGCTCCTTTGTCGCCGCATTTGCCACGGTCAACATCTATGCCTTCTGCATTAAGCGAGACATCACCATCAAGCTGCCCAAAGAAGTCCCCGGCGCCATCGCCAGAACTTCCGCGACATCTTCGCCTTCAGCTTCTCCATCCTGTTTGTCGCCGTCATCGACGTTATCTGCCGCACCTGCTTGGCCGTCCCGTTTGCCAACGTCATCTCCACGCTGGTGAGCCCGCTGTTCGCCGCTGCCGATTCCTACGCCGGCCTCGCCTCATCTGGTTCATGATCCCGCTGTTCTGGTTCATGGGCATCCACGGCCCCTCGGTCGTTAAGCCTGCCCTCAACGCCGCGCTGTTTGGCAACATCACCACCAACCTCGCCACGCTGCAGGCCGGCGGTCACCCCGCCCTCGCCCTGACCGAAAACTTCGGTAACTACATCGGCGAACTCGGCGGCACCGGCGCCACGTTCATTGTCCCGATCATCTTCCTGCTCTTTATGCGCTCCAAGCAGCTCAAGGCCGTCGGCAAAGCCTCTGTCGTGCCCGTGATGTTCGCCGTCAACGAGCCGCTGCTGTTCGCCGCGCCCATCATCCTCAACCCGTACTTCCTGATCCCGTTCCTGTTTGCCCCCGTGGCCAACGTCCTCATTGGTAAGTTCTTCATCGACTTTTTGGGCATGAACGGCTTTATCTATGCCATGCCGTGGGCACTCCCCCGGACCGATCGGCACCTTCATCGACACCAACTTCCAGCCGATCTCTCTGGTCCTGGTTGTCGTCCTGCTGGTCGTTGACTTCTTGATCTACTACCCGTTCTGCAAGGCCTACGACAACGTCCTGTGCAAGCAGGAGGCCGAGACCCTGGCCGAAGAAGAGGCCGAGGAGACCAAGGCCGTCAAGACCGCTGCCGCCCCCGCCGTTGAGGCTCCTGTTGTCGAGACCGCTTCTGCACTGAGGCCTCCGCAGCTCCGTCCGCCCTTAAGGGCAAGGATCTGAGGGTTCTGGTTCTGTGCGCTGGCGCCGGCACCTCTGCACTGCTCGCCAACGCGCTTAAGGAAGGCGCCGACGAGCTGGGCATCGACATTACCGCCAACGCCGGTGCTACGGCAGCCACTACGCCATCATGGACCAGTACAACGTCATCGTCCTGGCTCCGCAGGTTCGCACCTATTACAACGAGATGAAGGCCGACACCGACCGCTGGGCATCACGCTGCTGTCGCCCAAGGGCAAACAGTACATCGACCTCACTAAGGATCCCAAGGGTGCCGTCGCCTGGATCGAGGAAAACCTCGAGGCATAAGACGCTGACACCACCTGCCGCTTGCAGACAATAAATGGCCCGTGCATCGATGTGTGATGCGCGGGCCATTTGTTTAGACCGCACCCGTCCTCCTGTTCATCTCAATCTGTAACATCTAGCCGAGTTTTTCGGTCCTAGCTGTTACAGATCGAGACAAACAGAACGCCCGAGCAGAAATATCTCAATCTGTAATATTTAGCTGAGTTTTTCGGTCCTAACTGTTACAGATTGAGACGAACGGGCCGAAAAACCCTACGCCCGCAGGTCCTTTACGCTGGAACGTTCGACCAACACGCCCGAGACGAGCGTACGGCTTCTGGAGCTCGGGGCTTCCAGACCTGCGACGACCTCGTTAAGCGCACGGACGCCCAGCTCGCGGTGACGGAACTTCACCGACGTCAAAATCGAGTTGGGAATCGTCTTGTAGAGCTCATCGTCGAAGCCGATCACGGACACGTCGTCGGGCACACTGAGCCCTTTGTCACGTAGAGCCATCATCACGCCGTTTGCCATGCAGTCGTTAGCAGCGAGGACCGCCGTGCAATCGGCTTTATCGGCAAGCACAAGGCCCGCGGCATAGCCACTATCCGCATTCCAATCGCCTTGCAGAGGCTCGGGCGGCTCAATGCCATGCGCCTCGAGTGCCGCTCGCCAACCTTTCATACGGCACTGGCTCGACAGCGCTTCTTTCTTACCAGAGACGAAGTACACGTTCTTGTGCCCGTGATTCAAGAAGTACTCGCACGCCATGCGCGCGCCGCCCTCTTGATCGTCACTGACGGTGGAGCAGGTAGGATGTTCCATCGGTGTGATAATCACCGTCTTGAGGTCTTTCGGTGCCTCAAAAGTATCAAAGTCATCGACCATCTGACGCAGGTTGAAGATCATGCCATCAACAGGCAGCTGCGACATCCTACGCGCCGCTTCGGCAAGGGTCATCTTCTCCCCCGCCCGCTTTTGATCATCGTGAGCGCAAAGCCGCGTTCTTCGGCGGCATCTGCGATACCGTCAATCATGTCCACGGCACCGCCCGACAAGTGGAACAGTACCACGCCGATGCACCCGTAACGGCCCAACTTGAGCGAACGCGCGGCAAAGTTGGTTCGAAACCCGAGCGCTTCCATTGCGGAATGGACCTTATCGCGTGTCGACTCTCGCACGCTACCGGGCTCGTTAATCACACGCGAAACCGTCTTGAGAGAAACACCCGCGGCAACTGCCACATCATTCATTGAGACATTTTTCTTGTCCATCGTTGCCACTACTTCTCCAGTCGGTCTTGCATCGCTTGTTTTTTGCGTTCTAGCATACACTACCTGCCTGACTGACAAATCAACCGTTTACCGGACAATATCGACCGCTCACCCGTATATCTTTGTTGCTCTTCCAAAAATGTCTTACGTTGTCATTAACGAAATGACAACGTTGTCATTTCGCAATGCCTTCCTTAAGCAGGAAGGTTTCCGGGCAGTCCTGACCATCCATCGACGACCAGTTCCATCCACATGCATCGCGCATCAAGTAGCAAAGGAGCTCTATGGACGCCATCGTAAAGATGCTCGAAAAGCATCAACCGTTCTTTGAGAAGATCTCGAGGAACGTCTACCTCCAGGCCATTAAGGACGGATTCCTTGGGTGCATGCCCATCGTCCTCACCTCTTCGATCTTTCTGTTGATCGCCACCCTTCCTGGCGTAGTTGGCATCACGCTGCCCCAGCCGCTCATCGACTGGTGCAACAAGCTGTACAACTTCACCATGGGCGTCATGGGCATCATGGTTGCCGGCACCACTGCCAAGAACTTCACGGCGTCCATGAACCGTCGCATGCCCGCCGGCAAGGTGCTCAACGACGGCTCCACCATGGTTGCCGCCCAGTGCAGCATGCTGCTGCTCGCTGTTACGCAGTTCACCACCAAGTTCAACGGCTCCGAGCTTTCGGTCTTCGATTGCACCAGCATGGGTACGCGCGGTCTGTTCTCGGCCTATATCGCCGCATTCATTACCGTGTGGGTTTATAAGTTCTGCGTCTCGCGCGATCTGACCATTAAGCTGCCCAAGGAGGTTCCGGCGCCATCGCTCAGAACTTCCGCGACATCATCCCCTTCGGTGGCGCTGTCATCATCTGCGGCATCATCGATGTCGTCGTGCGCAACCTCATGGGCGTTCCGTTCTCCGAGCTGCTCATCAAGCTGCTCTCCCCGCTCTTCACTGCGGCAGAAACCTATCCTGGCCTTATCCTTATTCAGGCAGCCACCGCGTTCTTCTGGTTCATCGGCGTCCACGGCCCCTCGATCGTCCAGCCGGGCATCGACCCCATCCGTCTTGCCAACCAGGCCGAGAACCTGCAGGTTCTGCTGGCCGGTGGCCACCCCGCCCACTCCCTCACCTTTAACATGTCGCTCGTGGGTGAGTTCGGCGGCACCGGCGCCACGTTCATCGTGCCGCTTCTGCTGATTCTCTTTATGAAGTCCAAGCAGCTCAAAGCCGTCGGTAAGGCTCGATTGTTCCTGTTGCCTTTGCTGTCAACGAGCCGCTGCTCTTTGGCGCGCCGATGATCCTTAACCCCTACATGCTCATCCCCTTTGTTGCCGCCGGCTGCGTCAACGTAAGCGTTGCCAAGTTCTTTATCGACAACGTGGGCATGAACGGCTTCTCCTTCGTGGTGCCTTGGGCTACCCCTGCCCCCATCGGCATCTTCATCACCACGAACTTCCAGCTTATCGCCCTGGTGTTTGTCGCAATCATCATCTTGCTGGACGCCATCATCTACCTGCCGTTCTTGAAGGCATACGATAAGCTGCTCTGCGACCAGGAGGCCGAGCGCGCCGCCGAGCTGGGTCTCGAGTCCGATGGTGCTGCCGCCATCGCCGCCAGCACCTCTGCTCCCGCTGTCGAGCAGACCACCGCTTCCGTCGAGCCGACCGCCGCTGCCGCCGACAGCAAGCCTGTCGCCGATCAGCCGAGCCCACCGCCGACGCATCCGCTAAGAAGGACGTCGACGGTCTGAAGGTCCTCGTCCTGTGCGCCGGCGCCGGCACCTCTGCCATGCTTGCCAACGCCATCAAGGAAGGTGCTGCGCAGACCGGAGAGAACATCGCTTCCTCGCAGGCGCTTATGGTCAGCACACAGCCATCATGGATCAGTACGACGTCATCGTGCTCGCCCCGCAGGTTCGTAGCTACTACAACGACATGAAGGCCGACACCGATCGTCTGGGCATTAAGCTGCTCGCTCCCCGCGGCAAGGAATATATCGACCTTACCCGCGACCCCGCTGGCGCCATTAAATGGCTCCGCGAGAACCTCGACTAGGTTCCTCCCTCTGTTGGTGCCCGGATCCCCAGTTCGGGCACCGCTCCCTATTCGTATCCCACAGAAGGATGACTCATGACCAACCCCATGCAGTTCCCCGACGGCTTTGTGTTTGGCGGCGCCACCGCTGCTTACCAGGTTGAGGGCGAGACCCGTACGCACGGCAAGGCAAAGTGCCCTGGGACGATTTCCTGGCTGCTCAGGGTCGCTTCTCCCCCGATCCCGCGAGCGACTTCTACAACAAGTACCCGGTCGATATCGACCTGTGCCAGCGTTTCGGCATCAACGGTATCCGCGTCTCCATCGCTTGGAGCCGCATCTTCCCCAACGGCACTGGCGAGATCAACCCCGAGGGCGTCGCTTCTATCACGAGCTTTTCGCCACCTGCAACAAAGCTGGCGTTATCCCCTATGTCACGCTCGATCACTTCGATACGCCCGAGCCTTTTACCAGAACGGCGGCGAGGGCTTCCTGACGCGCACGACGATCGACGCCTTTGTCGAGTACGCCAAGTTCTGCTTTGCCGAGTTCACCGAGGTCAAGCACTGGTTTACCTTTAACGAGATTCCCGCGACCGCCGAGGGCAGCTTTATCGTCGGCAACTGGCCGCACGGCGAGAAGTATCGCCTGGACAAGGCCTTCCAGCTCATGCACAACATGATGGTGGCCCACGCCAAGGCTGTCGTCGCCTTCCATGAGGGCGGCTTTGAGGGCGAGATCGGCATTGTCCAGAACCTGGAGCCCAAGTATCCCCTAGATCCCAACAGTGCTGCCGACTGCGAGGCAGCTCGCATGGCCGATGTCATCAACAACCGCTGGGTGCTCGACGCCACTTTCCGCGGCCACTATGCAGCCGACACCATGGAAGCCGCAACCAAGCTGGCCCATATCGCCGGCGGCGAGCTCGACGTCCGCGACGAGGACATCGCCGCGCTGACCGCCGCGCTCCCCTACAACGATTGTCTGGGCGTCAATACCTACAAGTGCCAGTTCCTGCGTGCCGCCGAGGGCGAAAACGACATCAACACAATGGCACCGGCGACAAGGGCTCCTCGCGCTGGTTCCTCAAGGGCGTGGGCGAGTCATGCGTGCGCGAAGGCGTACCCACCACCGATTGGGACTGGATCATCTATCCCGAGGGTCTCTACGACCTACTGCTCCGCATTAAAAACGATTACCCCAACTACAAGAAGATCTACATCACCGAGAACGGCATGGGCTATAAGGACGACTTCGAGGATGGCTTTATCGACGACGCCCCTCGTATCGACTACATGCGTCAGCATCTCGCGTGGATCCTCAAGGCAATCGACGGCGGCGTGAACGTCGACGGTTACTTTGTGTGGTCGCTGCAGGACCAGTTCTCCTGGACCAACGGCTACAACAAGCGCTACGGCCTGTTCTACATCGACTTTGAGACCCAGAAGCGCTATCCCAAGGCGAGCGCGTACTGGTACAAGAACGTCGCGGAGACCGGCCTGCTCATGGCCTAACTTTTGCCGAATACTCCCTGTCGGCGCATGCGAATCCCTCCACGGGTTCGCATGCGGCCTTTTTTGTTTTGGCTCGACCCGAGCAGGCCGTTTGTCTCGATCTGTAACATCTAGTCGAGTATTTCGGCCCTACCTGTTACAGATCAAGACAAACAGAACGCCCGAGCAGAAATATCTCAATCTGTAACACGTAGCCCACTTTCGACCGTCTACCTGTTACAGATCAAGACAATAAGATAGTCAAATCCAAACTTTCCAAGCAGTTATGAACCATGGTTTCTAGTTTTCGGTATCACGAACATACTTTCGGTATCATTTAATGGTATTATGATATCGAAAGTATGTTCGTGATACCGAAAGGAGCCGCATGCGCCAGTTCGATTACACCACAGTCCCAGCGGAACTCGAAGCAACTCCAATCACCAACCTCCTCCTCTCGATACGCGAGCATAAAGGCCGACAGCTTGCTCTGAGTCAAGTCAAACCCGAGCTTCTATCGTCCCTAATGGAGGAGGCTAAGATCCAAAGCACCCGATCCTCCAACGGACTTGAAGGAATTGTTACCACCCAAAAAAGACTCAAAGCGATCATGCGTATTCCGCCAAGCCAAGCTCCCGCGCAGAGGAAGAAATCGCTGGATACCGAGATGTGCTGTCGCTTATTCACGAGCAACACGATTCCATTCCCGTAACGCCATCGGTCATTCTGCAGTTGCATCGTGACCTCATGGCGCACACGGCAATCTCGTATGGAGGCCATTGGAAGGATAGCGATAACGAAATCGTCTCCATTGACGATCAAGGTAATCGATTTGTGCGCTTTAGGCCCCCTTCGGCTCTAGCAACCCCGGGACTTATTAAAGAAGCCTGCCAGTCCCTCAACGATGCTTTATCTCGCCAAGTTTGCGATCCCCTCCTTATATCGCTCCGCTTTATCTTCGATTTTGTCAGTATTCATCCCTTCAACGATGGCAATGGCAGGATGAGCCGGCTCCTTACAACGCTGCTGCTCGAAAAGACTGGATACGACGTTGCGCGTTACATCAGCATCGAACGACTTATTGAAGACAACAAAGCGCTTTACTACAACGCCCTCGCTGTAAGCTCCACTGGATGGAATGAAAATCAAAACACCGAAGCACCCTTTATCCGTTTCATGCTCGGAACAACCCTGGCCGCCTACCGACAGCTCGAACAGCGTACCTTAATTGAATCAAGCACTCGTCCCATGTCGAAGCAAGCGCGCATCGCCGTTCTATTTCAACAGAGACCCGGCGTCATTAAGAAATCAGACATCCGATCCAACTGCCCCGATATCAGCGAGGTTACCGTTAAACGAACCCTCAGTCAGCTTGTTAGTTGCAGCGCAATCGAAAAAACAGGGGCGGGTCGTTCGACGGGCTACATACTCAAAGACGTCCATGCTCTAGAACTATTCTTGCAATCCACAATACCCGATAGCGAGGCCGCAATAACAAAAGAGGCCCCAAAGGATAAGCTCCTTGAACGTGTAAGCCACGCCGAGGATGAAAGCAGAGAGGGGCTCTATGAAGACTACGATTCATTCTCAAGGGACATAAAGACGAAATACGGAGTCTAGTCATATCCCAGAATAGCCTCATCCTTGTTGCCCAAAATTATTTGCGCGTCATTTTAAAGCGGTACCTGCGCCGGCTGGGGGGGGGCAGAAGTATCGTCTGCCGATCCTGCTGGAGTCGGCAATCAGATAGCGCGCATCGGCCTTGCTAAAGGCGAGCTGCTGGATGCGGCCCTCGTCCATGTTGGACGTGGACACGTCGCCATCCAGAATGCCGTTGGCACCGATAAACGCCGTGTCAATCCCTAGTGCGCGCAGGGCATCCTCGGCCATGGGGCCCACAAAGGCGGCGGTGCGGCGACGGTACATGCCGCCCACCAGGCACAGCTCGCAATCCTCGCGCGCCTCGAGCAGACTAAAGACCGAAAGCGAATTGGTCACATAGATGGAAGGCAGTTTGTCGGTGACTCGGAGAGCGCCAATGCGATCTCACGACGGTTGCGTTCATTGTCTCAATTAGATACTCAACGAAATACGGCCCCGCAGCTCAATAAGCTGCGGGGCCGTACTATACACCGACGAATTAACGACGGAGTGCATCCACTATTTGGCCAGCTCCTGAACGATCCAGTCAATTGCACCTTCGGGATCGTTGGTAAGGTCGATATACTCCTTGCCCCTTGTGGTGAGCAGTTTAATTCCAAGGCGATCGGTATCGGCCTTCATAGCGTCATAGTACATGCGTGCCTGGGGCGCCAGAACAATCACGTTGTACTGATCCATCGTCTCATAGTGGCTTCCGTACGCACCGGACTGAGAAACCAGATCGACACCCTTAGCAGCGGCACCTTCGCGAAGAGCATTTGCCAAGAGAGTCGAAGTGCCGGCACCCTGGCAAAGCACAAGCACGCGGATCTGCTCCGCCTTGTCCTTTACCGCCTCGAGAGCTTTTGCGACATTTTCCTGTGCGGCAATAGCATCTGCATCCGAGTTTCCTGCAGTCTCCTTTGCAGACTCTTCCAAACAAAGCTGATGGTCATACGCCTTGCAGAACGGATAGTAAATCACAAAGTCAACGACCAACAGCACTGCCATCAATACGAGAGAACGCAGATCGAGACCCGTGGTGAGGAACGCACCGATTGGGCCGGGAAGCGCCCACGGCATGGTATACATGGGGGCGTTCATTCCAATGACGTCAATGAAAAATTTACCGATAATGGCGTTGACCATAGGAGCCACTAGGAAGGGCACGAACATATAGGGATTGAGAACAATCGGCATACCGAAGATAACGGGCTCGTTAACTCCAAAAATCACCGGGATAATCGATGCCTTGCCCATGGCTTTAAGCTGCTTGGAACGCATAAACATGATCAGGATAATAGGAACGATGAACGTGCAGCCAGAACCGCCCAGACCGCCGATGAAGCTTGTAAAGTCCTGCGTAAGAGCAATTGACGGGTGTCCACCTGCTTGGAAAACCTCAAGATTGGTAACGGTATTGCCGTAGAGCGCAGCATTGATCGGACTCATGACAACCGAAGCACCGTGGATACCCATAAATTGGAAAAGTGCGACCGCGCCTTCGATAAGCGCCATGCCAGGATAGGTGTCGACCGCGGAGAACAGCGGCGAGATGAGAGCGGATACCAAATTGGCGAACGGCACAGCAAGCAGCTTGCGGCTCGCAAGATCGATAAAAGCGCACGCAAGGATCGAAAACCCAAATGCAAAGATATCGCGAAAACTCTGCGCAATAGAGCCAGGGACCTCTTTGGGAAGCTTGATCGTCACATTATGGCTAATGCACACCTTATAGATATTAACGGTCAAGAATGCGGCTACGAACGCAGCGAGAAAACCCTTGGTTCCCATATAGCCGGTTTCAAAAACAGATGTATCTGCTCCGCCAATCGAGACAACATCGTTCGTCACCGATAGCAAGAGCATGCCGCACATGGCACAAACCATGCACGAGGTGGGGTTGAGAGATTTACCCGAAGGCATGCGACGGTTCATCGACATGGCAAGTGAGCTCGCCGTGGTGCCGGCCACCATAATGCCAAGAAGTCCCATGGTATATGCATAGATTTTATTGAAGAAATCCAGCACCTCAGACGGAAGCGTGATGCCTACATAGGCAGGGAGCGTCGAAAGAAGAAGGAACAGGCTCGAGAACAGCACAATTGGCATATTCGAGAGAAAGCCATCCTTAATCGCCACCAGATAAATGTTCCTCGAGATTTTGTCGAAGAGGGGCTGGTGTTTTTCAAGGAATTTGACGATAGCGTCCATAACACATCCTTTCATGATTCCCGGGCACACAACGATTTATCCGGACTCAACCGTCGTCGTCCCCGTTTGTATCCACTTATGTAAGTGAATACGTTCTTGTGCGAAATGTAATATCATTTGCGCGATTTGTCATAACCAATTCTTTTTCCGCTTTGTCGATATGTCAAGAATTCAAATACTTATTCGGTGAACGGTAGTTGATTAATTTAAGGTTTTCCCAGCTAAAGGCTATTTTTTCCGAGCAATACAATAAGCTTGCAACCGTTCACCGATTGGATATAACATATTGAATATATTGTTGTAACAATATTAGAGACAATGTCACAAGCCTGTCGTTCTAGTCAAAGGAAGTAACAATGCCCAAACGATTACTGAACATGTCCGCATCCGATTTTGCCGCCACGTCACCCATGGATCTAAAGCAGGCAATTCTGGCTTCCGAGGGACGTACCATCATGGCGGAAAACGTACCCTCTTCCCAATTTCTCGGCGGCGTTACTAATGCAGAAATCGAACGTGCCGCAGGTGCCGACCTGCTTCTGTTTAACGCGCTCGATGTGTTCGATCCAGTTATTGCCGGTATTCCAGATGATCTCAATGAAAACCCGGTCACTTGGGTGAAGCGAGCATGCGGAAGGCCCATTGGCGTCAATCTGGAGCCAGTTGATAACGAGGCAGAGATGTCTGAATCCCGTACGGAAATCCCCATGGGTCGTCGCGTCTCTCCCAAGACCTTAGAAAAGGCAAACGAACTCGGATTTGATTTTATTTGCCTCACAGGCAACCCTGGAACTGGCGTCTCCAACGATGCAATCGCCCATTCGATCAAACTCTCCAAAGAGCATTTCAATGGCCTGATCATAGCCGGAAAAATGCATGGAGCAGGCGTTGCGGAACCTGTCATGACGCTCGAAATTGCGCGCAAGTTTGTTGACCTCGCGTCGATATCCTTCTCGTACCAGCCCCTACACCGTCCCTTGCTTCCAAGAAGCAGACCTGCGCGCCATCGTAGACTTTGTACGATCCCACAACGTAGGCAAGTCAATTGAAGAGAAGGTTCTCGTCATGGCGGCGAACGGGACGAGTCAAGACTCCTGCGACAGCGAGACCATTAAGAAAATAGGCCTTGCAGCAAAAGCAGCCGGCGCTGACCTCCAACATATCGGGGACTCCATGAACGGTATTTGCCTGCCCCAGAATATCTTCAACGCTCGGACAAGCCCTTCGTGGATACAGGCATCAGATCGTCATGCTGAGCCGCTCTGTGATACGTTAAGGTTACCTTGCCCACGTTACATCCCGACTGAGGCAACCATCAGGTATAACCAACATGCAAACTGAGGCTCTAATGCTCGATACACACGAAAACGGCCACTCTATTTACAGCTCACCGACGCGCTGCTCAAGCAGATCGTCGATGAATATCAAGCAGACGATAAACTTCCAACAGAAATGGAACTCTGCGACGAATACGCCGTAAGCAGAACAACCGTCCGACTTGCCATGAGTGAGCTGGAGCGTCGTGGAAGTATCTATCGAATCCAAGGTAAGGGGTCGTTTGTTGCACCGAAACGCGTTAGCGAGCTCAATTCACTTTTAGACTTTGACTTTGCAAGCCATTGCGATGGCGTTGATCCGGATGCCATCACCAAACATTTCTGCGGCCTCACATCAGGTCGTCCAATTTCCGTAATGATGCTCCAACAATTTGGATGTCAAAGTCGCGATGAAATTCAGCGTCTTGAATTGACCTACGAACTTGAAGGCAGCTTCATAGGCGCTGATACGTTCTTCATTTCAAAGTCGCGCGTTCCGAATAACCAGTTAGATTTTCAGGCATTTAGCAGAATCATGGACGACTTGTCCAAGTCTATCCAATCTGTTAGGGAAAGCTATAGAGCACGTCAGCTTAGCGATTCCGAAGCCAGTAATTATGGTGTTGCAAAACTTCCGGTCATCGAACTGACTCATTATGCTTACGACTCCGGAGGCAAACTAATCTCAATTGTCTGCCGCACCGTCTTAACTGGGCGAATCCCTTATCAAAACTTTATTTTCAAGTCCTAATGTTCTTTTTCTTTTGTCTCGATCTGTAACACGTAGCCGAGTTTTTAAGTCCTAACCGTTACAGATCGAGACAAACAAGGTAGACCCCGCCGAATTGTCTCAATCTGTAACACTTAGACCGGTTTTGGACGTCTAGATGTTACAGGTTGAGACGATTTGATTGTGGGGTCCTCATTTGCGCGTCATATTGCGTAGCGCTGACGCGCTGGTTTCCACAATGACAGGAGGTAAAAGTCCTCCCGCATCGCCTGTTGGCAATCCCGTAGCGTTAGCTAGCAGATGACCTGTGTGTGCTCCTCGATGGCGGCGCGGTCCTCGACCGAGATACTCGGCTCGCACACTACGGCGTCCAAACTGTCCAGGCGACAGAAGGTGTAGAAGTCGCGCTTGCCGATCTTGCTGGAGTCGGCAATCAGATAGCGCGAGTCGGCCTTGCTAAAGGCGAGCTGCTGGATGCGGCCCTCTTCCATGTTAGACGTAGACACGTCGCCGTCCAAAATGCCGTTGGCACCGATAAAGGCTGCATCGATGCCCAGCGCACGCAAGGTATCCTCGGCCGTGGGGCCCACAAAGGCGGCAGTGCGGCGGCGGTACACGCCGCCCACCAGGCACAGTTCGCAGTCTTCGCGCGCCTCGAGCAGGTTAAACACCGAAAGCGAATTGGTCACAATGCGCAGGCGAAACGCCGGCAGCATCGAGGCCATCTGCTCAACCGTGGTGCCCGTGCCCAAAAAGATGGTCGAGCCTTCCTCGATAAGCTCCACAGAACGGCGCGCAATCTGCAACTTTTCCTCGGCATGCTTCGTGCGCTTTTCGCTGTGCGAATACTCATGGCGCAGCATAGCGTGTGGACGGCCCTGTGCACTGCGGGCTCCGCCGTGCACGCGCTCGATCTCGCCCAGGCTCGCAAGCTCCTCAAGGTCACGGCGGATCGTCATATCCGAGACACCTAACGCATCCGAAATCTCCTTGACCGAGACCGTTCCCTGTTCCTCGAGCAGCTGCCGAACCTTATCCTGTCGCTCCGCTTTAATCACGATGAGTCCTCGCTGTTCCACGCTCACGTCAATTCAAACAATAACGAACAAATTGTATCAGACTCGCGCGCGTCAGAAATGAACGCCCGCACAGCTCTAATCATCACTTTTTTGAGAAAAATACCCCCTGCTTTAGTGGGGTGTAGTGATAATCTCGCCTGTTCGCGCTACAGTTTGTCGGAAATACCTCGATGTTAGGAACCAAATGATCACTTCCGAGCTTTTCGGCACCGCGCCGTGCGGTACCCCCGTTCATCGTTACACCCTCAACGGGCCCGAGATCTGCGTTCGCATTATGGACTATGGCGCCACCGTGTTGGGTATCGATGTGCCCGACATTCCCGGCAACGTGCGCGATGTGGTGCTGGGCTTCGATAAGCTCGAGGATTACTTTGACAACCCCGCCTGCTTTGGCGCGACCATCGGCCCCGTGGCAAACCGCACCGCGGGCGCCACGATCACCATCGACGGCACGGACTGGCATATGCCGGCCAACGAGGGCGTCAACAACCTGCACAGCGATCTTGAGCACGGCCTGCACAAGCGCGTATGGGATGTTGAGCTCGACGAGGTCCACAATGCCGTGCGCATGACCACCTCGCTTGAGGATGGCGAGCTGGGCCTGCCCGGCAACCGCACCTTTACGGCCGTGTTTACCGTGACGCGCACCGGCTGCTTCCGTATCGAATACGGCTGCGAGAGCGACCGCGCCACCTACGTGGCCATGACCAACCACACGTACTTTAACCTTGCCGGCCATAACGCCGGAATGGACTGTGAGCACTTCTTTGTTGCTAACGCCGCCCACTACCTGCCGTTAACGAGCAGAACATCCCCACCGGTGAAATCGCTCCGGTCGAGGGCACGCCGTTTGACTTTCGCGAGCTGCGCCCCGTCGCGCCTGGCATGGAGGCCGACGATCCGCAGATTAAGCAGGCACGCGGCTACGACCACTGCCTGTGCATCGATGACTATCAATACGGTCGCAACCTGCGCCGCGCCCTGCATGTCGAGGAGATGTGGACCGGCCGCGAGCTGGACTACTACACCACCGCCCCGGGCGTGCAGCTCTACACTGGCAATTGGCTGGGCGACGAGCACGCCAAGGACGATGCCAACTATAGCTGGGGCGCCGGCTTTGCCCTCGAGGCAGAGATGTACCCCGACACGCCGCACCAGCCGCTGTTCCCGCAGGGCATTGTGGGCCCGGGTCACCCATACAGCAATGTGATCGAATACCACTTTATGAGGCACTAGGCCCACAACGCGACATATTGCACAGCAACGCCCGCCGGCACCACCGCCGACGGGCGTTTTTTCATCTTTTGGGCTCAATTTCGCTGTGACTGTATGAGTGACATATCAAAACTATGCCCATTTACTACGTTTAGCCCGGGATGCTCGACCATGCACCGGTTTTTGCTAAATTCGCGAGCCGCCTACCTGCGGTTATGTTTTTCTCAAATTCGACATGCTCGGCGATAGCCGATCAAACGTAGTAAATGGGCATTGTTTTTGACAGGCAGCATCGCACGCGTCCCTCGCAAGGGCAAAATGATCCGTTTTCCTCCGTCCCCAAGGGATCAGTTGAACAGATTGCCGATGGGGTCGGGGGCGGAACTGGGGAGATAGCGGATTTCTAGCTCTATGCCGAGCGCCTGCAGTTCTTTGAGGGCAGCAACGTCTGCGTCGCTCACGGCAACCGCGGGCGTATGGGGCGCTTGCCCTCCCCTGCCTGCATATGGCCAATGCTGATCTTGGTGATCGGCACTCCACCTTAACCAGCGCGAGTGCATCCGTGGGCGACGCCACCATGATGAGAATCCATTGGCGCGGCGTTGCGGTATGAATGATGTCGACAGTCCTTTGCACCGAGAAAAACCGCGTCCAGACACCCTCGGGTGTCGCCACCCTCATAGGGGCCCACTTGCGCGAATCAGCCGCAATCTCATCGTTGACGATTAAAACAAGGTTGGAACCCACGGCTTCGTTCCACAGCTCAACGTCTTGCCCGTAAATGAAACGGTCGTCGATACGTGTGAGAAGAATCTTGGGTTGAGCCATCGCTGCCCCATTCTGCTTGAGATCCGCAAGAGCAAGACATCACGTCACCAATATTAGTGCATTTAAAGTGAGAAAAGCCGTCAGAACCCTTGCGCGGATGTGCGATGTCCCGTATCATAGACAGCCGTTGACGCCTCAGTTGCGTCACCACATGGCCGCCAGCGTAGCTCAGTTGGTAGAGCACCGCTCTCGTAAAGCGGGGGTCACCGGTTCGAGCCCGGTCGCTGGCTCCATTGCATTAGTGCAGCTCAGAAGCGTAATTGCTTCTGAGCTTTTTGTTTTCGCGTCTCTTTCCTCCTTCTCCGAGGAGTGAAAAGGGGTGAAAACTTTTTTAACTGTTTTCCATAAATAGTTAGCATCATCCAACGTTCACATTAGATCGAACAACAATCCTGTTACGCATAGCCTAATTCCGCTGAGTATCAGAGAAGAACGTCCGGATTATATGCATCCAGCTTCGCTTCTCCAGTCGCCAGTGACTCCTCCAGCCGGTCAGCATATTCAACAATAGAGCCGTAGAATATGGGAGTAAAATCCGAACTTTTCGATAAAGAGGGGTTCCGCTACGTCAATCCTCTTCTTGGCAACCGCGGCCTCATCCTTTTCATAGTACCCAGTGCCAGGAATCCGCTCGTTTGCCTGCGGCAAGCACTTAAGCTGCCTACACAAGCGCGCCGACCCCTTTGAAAGACCCATAAAGGTGATAGCACCAGAGATTACGCCACCGACGCCACAACAACCTTGCCAGCGGCATCCCCCACCGTCTGCTTTGTTATCTTGATACCCATGAAGCTCAAGAGCTTCTTCAGGATCGGATACCAACTGGTCTTGGTTAGCGACTGGCGAGCGACCTTTTTCGCGACCGCCTCTTGGGCGTTTTTGGCGATTACGGTTAGCATCGAATTCGCGCTGCCTACACCCATCATCACACCGAGCAACACTGCCATTTCGTAGAGAGTCTCGTCATCAACGTCGTCACATTCTTCAAAAAAGGTCTGCCAGCCATACAGGTATGCCAGTTTCTGCATAATCCTGAATGCGTGCACGTAGTATTACGTAATATCGGCAGGAATGGTGCCCACCATCGCGACACCTCCGGGAAGACCCGCTGCAAAGGAAAAGGCGGTTGACTTCTTTGCCTCATAATCAATTACTTCTCTAGCAATTCTATCGATCAGGCCCACATCGATTCCGGCGGTAACGGGGGTCGTTTCCACGGCAAACTCGCCGACATCTTTATGGACACCCTTCCTCCTCAGCTCCGAGCGGAGGAAATGGGGCCGATCAATTCTCACTCCCTTTAGCCGAGCAACTTTTTTCATAAAGTCAATCAAAAATCTCTGGGCCTCCGCCAACTGCTCATCGCTCTTGTCTTTTAACTCTGCAAAAGCCGAATCAACGAGAACAGCGACCCCAAGGCCCTCGCCCTCGTTTTTCTTTCCAAGCAGCCTGACGTCCATACAGCCTTCCAATCAATGCGCCGCGCGGGCTATCGCGTTCTGCGACAGGCCGGACGCACGGAGCCTGAGGGCCTCCCTGGCCCTTATCCTTCTCGCCATGCTGTACCTCCTTGGTCTCGGCTGCATGGACAGCCGGAACGTACCAGGGGGACGGTGCCGACGGGAATATCGGCGGTGCCGAACGGCAATATTCGGGATGTGAGCGGACGGTGTGTAAGCGCAATATCGCCGGTGTCAAAGAGGACAATTACTCAAACAGGTGAAGGAGGGCATCGAGGAGGATAAGGAGATTTACGGTGGCAATTAAGAAGCAACTCGCCGCGTCATGCCCGTTGGAGAGGCGAGCATGACCTCATGGGTAATCAAGACACACGAAACAAAGGGGATTCGACAAGTCGCAAGAAAGGGGAGTGCATCACCTTTTGGGTTACGGAAGAGCAGAAGCAAGAGATGAGCACCTACGCGGCGGAACACAACACCACGGTATCAAGGATCATCATCGAAGGCCTTGAGATACGCATGGGTAAAGGGCAATCATTATAGCTTAGCCTTCTGCAATTGCTGCGACTCGATGCGGTCCTATCGATTTGCGCAACGGTGTGACGCGTTATCTAGACTGACGATCGTTTCCGCTGCATTTGCCAGCTCATTATCATGTGAAACAATGATAATGAGCTGTTTCAATTTGTTGTTTCTGACATACGAAGCGAGTTCGGCTCGGCTTGTTTCATCCAATCCAGTTGTAGGCTCATCGAGCACCAAGACTGATGGATTACGGGAAATTGCCGACCACAAGTATACACGGCGCAGCTCACCACCCGAAGTTCGAGACTACGATTCTCAAGCAGCTCTATGCTGGTTGTCAACGACGGTAGCTCATTCATATGCTGGTGCTTTGTAAAAAATGGGGTGTTGAAATAATCCAACAGGTCCCGAACCGTCTCATCTGGAGCGAAGCACGGTTGGGGGCAGCACGATATCGTGTCTGAACGTATGTAATCCAAATTGCATTTTTCAATCGGCATGTCGTTGTATGTTACTTTGCCTGCCGATGGATACAGCCCAAGGAGCAGGTAAAGGAGCGACGTTTTTCCTCTTCCATTTTCTCCGGTTATGCAGTATGTTCCAGGGCCGGAGAAATCGAAGGAAAATCCGTCAAGAACCTTTCGGGGAGATCCGTCTGGAAGGGGTACCGTAAAATCCAACTTGGAAACAGAAATGCGATTTATTGTGTCAATCTTGACTAAACCTGTCTGATCTTGCTCTGGTTCCGGTCCTACCTTTCCCATGGCGCTCATCCTGTCCCACGAAGCTTGGCATCCTGATAGGACTTGAACAGGTTCATCGTGTTTTTCAAGGTTTTAAATAGGACGGCAAAATATGCACCGACGATGGTGTATTCGCCTATCGTCATGGTTCCATTGATGATTCGCACTCCGGATACGATGAGTATTATCGCTTGAAACACGGCAGCAAAAAGGCTGTCAATCGATGTTAGTGAGAATGAGAGCTTTCCCGAGTGCAAGACCTTTGGAAAATACTTTTCAAATCCGGTGTCAAGTGCTAGCTCGCTTTTATTGTATGAAGACGTTAACTGAATGTTGAGAATCTGATTCAACTGCGATGCTATTACGGCATAGAAAGCGCTATCTGCCTCCTTCTTCTCGTACATGACTTTATATAGAAGCTTTCGCAATCCGGTAATAACGAAGAGATATGCCACAAGAAGGAGGATGGAGAATAGTGCGAGGAGTGGATCAACCGACCATATGACGAGCAACACGAAAGGAATGGCGACAACAGACAGGGGAGCGCTGATAAAGTTTGTTAGAACGAAAGAAGAAACAACACCTGAGTCAGTGAAAATCCTTTGCGTCGTATAGGCTGAGTCGGTTGTTCGGTTCGTCAGAAAATTAACTCGCTCAAAGCGCAAGACGGTTTCCCTGAGTAGGTCAAAAGAAAGCTTTGTGGATATACGGATAGATAACGTTCCTGCAAAATATGAAAATAAGGCAGAAAAGACCCCTATTGAAGCTACGAAGAGCGCAAAAAGCACAGCATCCTTCTCGCTGCGATTGGCAAGAAGGAAATCTAAGAACTTTCCGTTCACATATGGTGCGGCATAGGAAAGGGCGATTCCAATCGTCGTGATGGCAATGAACGTGAAAGCACCCTTTGTTTTACTAAACTTCGATAAGACGTACCGAATCAAGAATGGCCCCAATCTATCAGGTATGAAATACCAACTGATGACACCTTACACCGCGGTTCGGTGGAAACGAAGCGGCGACTAATCGGCACGAGCGCTTCCATAGAGAGTCTTTGCGAGCTGGATCCTCATAGAAACGGGAATTTTATGTTCGATCAATAGGCCGCGCACGGCAGTCGGACGGCTGAAAAATAAAACAGCCGTCCGACTAAAGCTGTAAATTTTTTCATTGTTTGTTGGGCATGCGCCTGAAGTTTCATGCAATAGGAAATCCATTATGACCATGGTCGAAATGTGAACACTACGATCGTTAGCAAGGAGACGCCAAGACCGGCAAAGATTATGATGAGCGGCAGAATGAAAGCCGCCGATGCCGATAATGGGATTTGGGACGCAAAGGCAATGATGCCCGCGAGAACGAGACCGGCTCCCGTCAACGCTATTCCGAGTCCGACCAATCTGGCAACAAGAGGAATCTTCTCGCTTGGAATATGAGCGATATGGTAACTGTGAATCAGGCCGGGATTGCCGGTCTTTACCATTAACACCCCGACAACGAGAAAGCAGATTCCTCCTACCATGCCGCCAATGGATGATCTTAGCGCTTCAGGACTCATTGCTCGTCTTGGCCACCTTGCTCGCTGAGGGGAAGTGCTGCGGCAAAAGTGATGAGGACCAGTTCATAGGCTCCAACTGCGGTGACTCCGACCGCCACATTTGCTCCCCACACGATGTAATACATGTCGAACCAAGTTTCCGTTCCAAGAGTCGATGCTCTGGTCGGATTCATGTTGTCTACTACGGGCTTCTCGTACATTTAACCCAACATCTCCTTCAACGATGAGTTCAACAGTTCATCCGCGGTATCATCAATCAGGTCAACGTGTAGATCACCTCCCATATCTATATCGCAAATTGTGTCGGACATACGCTCCATGTCGTCAATGGTCCACATGTGGTTACAGAGGTCTTGAACCAGTTTTGTGGACCAAATTGAGCTAAGTCCGTTGTTCCAGTAATCCTCAAGAGGGTGGTTTCTGATGTTGCCAACCACTAACGGGATATACGGAGAAACGACGATGTCGCCGTTTGCGTGCACTGAAACCTGATCTAATAGATATCGGTTATCAGAGAAGCGAATTAGATGGTCGACGGGGTCGCCCCATTGCGGTCGGACATTCGGGTGCTTCCGAAGGAAGTCGTCCTCTTGAATGGCGTGAATCAACGTACGGTATTGGGAATAGTCCGGTCTAATAAATGTGTTCTTTCGCGCACGGCCCAAAACCATGAGGGGTTGGACACGTAGTTCGATAAAGTCACCCGGCGTCCTCTTCGGCCTGTTAGATTTGGTGAAAATCTCATCTAATAGTGAGATGACATCGGGAAACTGTTCGGTGTTGAACGACGTGGGCGTAAATGCGATAGCAAGGTGCAAATCGGAATGGTTGAGTACGGTGGCAACTGCTTCTTCGACGATTTCGAAGGCTCCCTCATGTCCCCTCAGCCTATCGTGAGCTGACCCAATGCCGTCTAGTAAATTGGATGCTTTTGAGTCCGGAATCTTCTAAATCTCGGAGAAGGGATTCCGTGAGGAGAAGCCCGTTGGTTACCAGGCTCGCTGCAACATTCCCATCTCGCAATATGGGAAGGCAGCGCAAGATATCTTTACTGCGCAACAAGGTTTCTCCTCCACAGAAACACATGCTGTAAAGCGACATGTCTGCCATTTCCTTTGCGAAAACAAAAAGTTCATCTGAGGTCAACTCGTCGTGCATGACCTCATTCTCGCCGCTGCTGTTATAGCAGTGCAGACATCTCAAGTTGCACTTGTTTGTTATGTCAAGGGCGACGTGATGTGGCGCTCTGAGAACGTTGGTGTACTTGTTTTCCGAAACTCGTCCCATGGTTCCTCTTAACAGACTTCTGAAAAACAGTATACATTCATGCAGTCGCCGTCGCTGCACTCACCTGGAAAAGTGCCAGCGCAAGTGAATTCTGGCTCATTGATAAGATTTCGAATTCCTTCGTTTGATGCAATTTCCTTGCTGGTTAGGTTCAGGTGGAAAAAATTGGGAACATCGCAAAATTCTTGACGATAGAAGCTGGCCGCAGCGGCAATACATTGAACGGCGATGCTTGCGGGGCACAAAAGAAGACAGATGTCTGCGTATCTGAGTAAGGGATTGCTGGAGGGGGCGAGGCCGAGTAGACCGGTTGGTCTCCCTGACTCATATACAATGAAAAATTCCTTGCTCAGATTGAACAATCCGTTTCGCACCTCTAGCGGTCGTTCATACTGCTCGACGGAAAGAGGCCAACCGTAGACAATTGTGGGACTTTCTGGTTCTGATGAGCTCGCCTGGCTTGCCAGGGAGCAAATCAGGCGAATATCGTTTTCTTGGGCAAGCCGTATATGGGTCCCATTGTCCACGCAAATCTCATCGGCAATGGGTGTGCCATTTTCGGTCGGAGTTTTGACCCATCCTATTAGTCTCGATACGCTGAAACCTCTCATTGCCGAGGCTAAGTCAGATTTGAGCATGTCCGGATTGGCGTCTGGAAACTTGTCGCACATCCGATTAAGGATTGTTTCGACGGTGTTTTTACCATCGCACAGAGAGACGATGTAGCTCCCGCTTCCGTTCAACATGATATAGTTCAGCTCATCGCGTCCGGTTAGAACAGAGCGGTACCCGTTCTTTTCCTCTCTTGAGTATGGGAGAGAAATCGATTTCGGGATAAATCCCCTTATTTCGTCAAAGCTCCATTCCATAATTAATCCCTCCTTGTGTCTGTTTGAATATGAGCCGATTTTAGGCTCTTCGGTAGTTTCTGTGGGCGAGACATCAATTTTTCCGCAGGTGGGGGGTGCGGACGATTTCTTGGACCGCGCCTAGGCGTATCCAAGTGGAGTGGGTATGATGAATTGGACACCTAGTTAAGAGCGAAAGGTGTTCAAGATGACCCAAAGAAGAAAGCGATACGACAGGCAGTTCAAGGTCTCGGCGGCAAAGGTGGTCCTGTCCGGGGAAATGACGGTCAAAGGCCTATCGGAGGAACTCGGCATAAAGGATTCGACGCTGAGAAGATGGGCCGCGAATACGAGGAGATGGGAGACGGCGCGTTCCCCGGAAACGGCTCCCCGAAGATCAACAAGGACTACGAGATCGTGAAGCTCAAGAAGAAGGTCGAGGAGCTCGAGCGCGAGAACGAGATACTAAAAAATTTCCGGGCCTTCTTGAGTCAAGACCATGCGTGAGGTTCGAGTTCCTCAAAGAGCATAGGGGCGAGATCGGCCCCATCAAGAAGGCATGCGGGCTGATGAAAGTCTCGAAATCCGGTTTCTACGAGTATCTCGCCGGAAGAAGTCCGACGCCCAGATAGAGCGGGAGGCGATCGAAGGTTTCGTCGCCGAGCCTTCGAGCGGCACAAGGGCCGTTACGGCTACCGGCGCATCAACCGCGAACTGCGAAAAAGCGGCATCGTCGTGAGCGAGAAGCGCGTGCTCCGCATCATGCAGAAGCTCGGACTTGCCGGAAAGGGCGCGACCCGAAAACACCGCATCCAGAAGAAGGTCGAGCCGGGAGACCCTCGGTTGAACCTGGTAGAGCGCGCTTTCACCGTGGGCGAGCGCAACAGGCTTTGGGTGGGCGACATCACCTACATACCCACAAGAGAAGGGTGGCTCTATCTCGCAGCCGTGATAGACGCCTTCTCCCGCAAGGTCGTGGGCTGGTCAATGTCCGAGCGCATCACCGAGAAGGTCGCGATCGACGCGATGGAGCAGGCGGTCGGCAGGGAGGGTCCGCCAGATGACGGCAGCCTCGTCTTCCATGACGATCAGGGCGCGCAGTACACCTCCCGTTCCTTCCAGCGGTGTCTGGACTCGCATGGCATAGTCCAGTCGGTATCAAGGCCCGGCACGCCGCTGGACAACGCGGTGGCCGAGTCGTTCTTCAAGACGCTGAAAAGGGAATTGGTGAAAGAGAGGAGCTATGGGACGAGGGACGAGGCCAAGCAGGACATCTTCAAGTACATAGAGCTCTATTACAATAGGGTGCGCATGCATTCCACCCTGGGCTACATGTCTCCAGTGGAATACGAGCGGCAATACGCTTGAGGATCCTTAAAAGAAAGTCCAGTTTATCCTTCCCACTCCAAAAGCCTCCCATTTCTCATGTCCAAGAAATGGAGGCAGTTCAGATCCGCCTGCAGGGTCATCATGATTGATGCCGATAATGCGGTAAGTCAGCGTCTTGCCATCAGTGAGCTTCATCGAGAACTCGGTGCCGGCATCCATCGCGGCCTTCGCCTTGGCGTAGGCGGGCGACGCCTCGCCCTTGGCGGCGATGTCCTCGGCAACTGCCTTCTGCTCACCGAGGGTCCAGTCCTTCGCGTGTCCTTCGCGTCCTTGGCGAGCGCCGCCTGGACGGTCGCGGAACCCGCGCCGTTACCGCTGCCGGAACCGCTCGGTTCCCAAGTCCACCTGCTGTCCCGTTTACCAATACTCCCGCCACCGTGTTGAACTGGTTCCTGATTGCCGACGAGACCCAAGGGCCGGCTATCATCACAACCAGGACGATAATCGCGATGACCAGAACGTACTCGATGGCTCCTTGGCCTCGGAGGCGGGTATTCCTAGGAGATACCCACCCCCGAAGGTTAATTGCCGCTGCATGCATATGCGACACTCCCTTCGCATGGGGATTGATATTGCATGCAGAGCGTACGTTAAATCGAACCGACTAGCCCGTAACGTGCCGCTGAGGCAACGGCGGCACGGGTGCCCGCGCCACATAAACTGCTTGCCGTTTTGTTTCTTCAGACCTACTGCCACGCCTCGGGAGGATAACGCCGGGGGCGCAGTGATTGAAGTCACTATGATTGGCATAGGTTGGGACATTCCAATCGGAACAGTCGAGGTTTAGATTTTTGCAATAGCTAAACATGCCGAGCATATCCATAACATCTGAGGTCTTCCACCTGGTCCAAATTTCACGCTTTTCAGCGAACTGTCGGTGGGAAAAAGGAGACGTAAATCGCCGGCTTTCCGCGTCGACCATCCGGAGATGTCAATCTCCTCGACCTTGTAAAGGTTTTTGAGCGCCGAGTCGAATTCGACGACCGAGGACGTATCCCAGCTTGAAATACTGAAGGAAGTCGCATTGCCGCAATACGCGAATGCGTGCTGCAGATTTGTGCAGTTCGACATGTCGAACTTTGCCAGATCAAAGCTCTTGCAGTTCTCCATGTACTGAAAGCAAAATGCCAACGAGTGGATTTCCATGCCATCGTCAATGGCCTTTACGGCCACGATATTATTTCTGTTAGGCCACCAGGGGGCAGTCGTCTTGCCGTCGTTTCCCACGGTCGCGGTGGCGTATCCATTTTCGAACCCCGTATACACCGCCGTCACGCGGCGGCTGTTGAGCATGTCACCGACTCTGGGGACCCCGCGGCGCTTGTAGAACATGAGGCTGTGGTCGTCCTCCGAGTACACGGCGAACGCTATCCCGTGAACGGGGTCCACGATGTCGGCGTCGGTCAACGACCCGTTGCCGCCGCCCGTGCCGCCCGACTCCCAGCTCCCCTTTGAGATTCCGTTGCCGAGCGTCCCCGCCACCGTGTTGAACTGGTTTGTGATCGCCGACGAGACCCACGGTCCCGCGATCAGCACCACCAGGACGATGATCGCGATGATCAGTACGTACTCGACTGTCGACTGCCCCTTCGGGCGGCGGGTAAATCTGGGAGATACCCCCCCCGAAAGGAATTTCCGCTGCATGCATGTGCGGCTCCTCTCGGATTGCTTTGGCTGATGCTGCAGAGGATAGACGCGATTACTAAGGATGAGTCAACAATGCCGCAGCGGCATTCACACTAAGAGGGTAAGGCGTTCGGAGTGACATCCCGTTCCAAAACGTATACTTGATTTAAGGCGGAGTGGAATGTGGGCGCGCAAGGAGATGCGGAATCGATGAGAGCCTCAAAAAACTACTGCAGTGTTATCATCTTTCATCCTCTCTATTCTTCCATTTCTGATTCTATGGGCGGCTTGGTCAGTCTCCCTGATACAATTCCCGCTCATTGGAGTGGGGGTGTGGTTGATCGATGGGGTAATAAGCTTGAATTGCTGGTTGTTCCGCTGTTTTCTCTGATTGGTTCTATTGCAATTTCTGTGTACCTTATTGTTTCCACGCGGCGAAGAGAGTTCGCGGATTTCTCTGCTCGAATGCGACGGGACTTTGTTGCGTGCTATATTTCTAGTCTTCTTTTATCGACAACCTGCTCAGTGATAATTGCCGTTTGGGTTCAGTTGATTCTTACGCAAAGCACTGCGGTTGATGGGGGACTTGGACTATCGATCCTGTATTCCCTTCCCGGGCTATATGTGATCTTGTGCACTTTGCCGCCTTTTTATGCGAGCGGCGAGAGCAAAAAGGCAGAGCGCCTGATAACAGTTCTTATTGGCTGCGCGGAGATTGTTCTTTGTGGAATAGTGCTTGAAGGTTCGGCTGCCTCTTATACGATGATTGGACTGATGATTCTGTTCTGTGCGTTTGAGATTGTGTCACAGGTAAGGGATAGCCGGTCCTTATGAGTTGAATTACGCGCGTGCGGATATAAAGGTTGGCATGTTAAGCTGGTCGTTTTATCGTTCTGGGACATTTGCAGTAGGATGAGTGGGACTAGGCACGCTGCGGTGTGATGGTGACGGTTGAGACTTGTATCGCTGCAAATCCGCCGATGCACATTTTGCTATTGGGCTTGAAGGTGGGACCTACAGGCCTTTGTTTGGGATGTTCCGGTCGTCCAACACGTGTTGCACGGCTTTATATTGTTACGCTCGTTCGGCGCTCCGTTGGAGCATTTCCGGGTTTGTCGCATCATGACTTGGCCAAGTGACACGCTTGCCGGGACGGTTGTAACGCCGCGCCGGTTCCGTGTGCTCCTTCGTTGTTGGCCTGTCCAGCCGGGGGCGGATTCGGCCTCATGTTGTGGCGCACGGCCTCAGAGGCTTCCCCCTGGCGAGTTATGTTCGTCCGTATGGGTAAGGGTCGGGTTGAGCTGACAATCCCGTGTCGGAAGGGGCTTGCACCATGCGCGCGATGACAGAGATTGAGTGGCTGGGCGGCCGTGTGACGAAGGTGCCGGAGCTCGCCCTGGGCGATGCGCTCGGCGAGAGCGTCCAGGCGGAGCTCGATTTCGGGTTCGACCGACGTGTTGGAGGGCCTTTTGGGTTGAGGTGCGC
>ENA-OQCS01000178-OQCS01000178.1-human-gut-metagenome-genome-assembly--contig:-NODE-178-length-33833-cov-2.896932_pt1 | contig 33833 bp, 46 predicted proteins | sample MGYA00242757_ERZ504575 | MGnify/ENA primary metagenome ERZ504575 (study PRJEB26092, sample SAMD00036297) | human gut metagenome | host: Homo sapiens | study: EMG produced TPA metagenomics assembly of... | reverse complement strand
TGCGTTCCTGACCCAGACCATCGGCGACGGTTACAAGAAGGATGCCGAAGAATTACAGAAGCTGTTAGAGCATAAGGACGATCAGGCCGTACTGGATGCTATCTATGATATCAAGAAGACCAAGAAGCCTCACCGGCCTGCCGGATGCCTACGGCCGTGGCCGCATCATCGGCGATTACCGTCGTGTGGCACTGTATGGTGTGAACACCCTGATCAAGTTCAAGCAGCGTGACAAGGACTCCGTGCCGTACCGCAACGACTTCACCGAGCCGGAGATCGAGCACTGGATCCGCTTCCGCGAGGAGCATGACGAGCAGATCAAGGCCCTGAAGCAGCTGATCAACCTCGGCAACGAATATGGTCTTGACCTGTCCCGTCCGGCACAGACCGCTCAGGAAGCAGTGCAGTGGACCTACATGGGCTACCTCGCTTCCGTCAAGAGCCAGGATGGCGCCGCAATGTCGTTCGGCCGCGTCTCCACCTTCTTCGACGTGTACTTCGAGCGTGACCTGAAGTCCGGTAAGATCACCGAGACCGACGCACAGGAGATCATCGACAACTTGGTCATGAAGTTGCGTATCGTGCGCTTCCTGCGTACCAAGGATTACGACGCGATCTTCTCCGGCGATCCGTACTGGGCGACTTGGTCCGACGCAGGCTTCGGCGATGATGGCCGTACGCTGGTCACCAAGACCTCCTTCCGTCTGCTCGACACCCTGACCTCGAGCACCTTGGACCTGGCCCGGAGCCGAACATCACCATCTTCTGGGATCCGAAGCTGCCGGAAGCCTACAAGCGCTTCTGCGCCAAGATCTCCATCGACACCTCGGCAATCCAGTACGAGTCCGACAAGGAAATCCGCTCCCACTGGGGCGATGACGCCGCCATCGCATGCTGCGTCTCCCCGATGCGCGTGGGCAAGCAGATGCAGTTCTTCGCAGCTCGTGTGAACTCCGCCAAGGCTCTGCTGTACGCCATCAACGGCGGCCGCGACGAAATGACCGGCATGCAGGTCATCGACAAGGGCGTTATCGAGCCGATCCAGCCGGAATCCGACGGCTCATTGGATTACGAGAAGGTCAAGGCAACTACGAGAAGGCTCTCGAATGGCTGTCCGAGACCTACGTGATGGCTCTGAACATCATCCATTACATGCACGATAAGTATGCATACGAGTCCATCGAGATGGCTCTGCACGACAAGGAAGTGTACCGTACCCTCGGTTGTGGTATGTCCGGCCTGTCCATCGCAGCCGACTCCCTGTCCGCATGCAAGTACGCCAAGGTCTACCCGATCTACAACAAGGACGCCAAGACCACTCCGGGCCATGAGGACGAGTACGTCGAAGCGCCGATGACGATCTGATCGTCGGCTACCGCACCGAGGGTGAGTTCCCGCTGTACGGCAACGATGATGATCGCGCCGACGAGATCGCCAAGTGGGTTGTCTCCACCGTCATGGGCCAGGTCAAGCGCCTGCCGGTGTACCGCGGAGCGGTCCCGACCCAGTCCATCCTGACCATCACCTCCAACGTGGAGTACGGCAAGGCCACCGGCGCCTTCCCGTCCGGCCACAAGAAGGGCACCCCGTATGCTCCGGGCGAAACCCGGAGAACGGCATGGACTCCCATGCATGCTGCCTTCCATGTTCTCCGTCGGCAAGATCGACTACAACGACGCTCTTGACGGCATCTCGCTGACCAACACCATCACCTGATGGCTTGGGCCGCGACGAGGATGAGCGCATCGGCAACCTCGTGGGCATTCTGGACGCCGGCAACGGCCACGGTCTGTACCACGCCAACATCAACGTGCTGCGCAAGGAACAGCTCGAGGATGCCGTCGAGCATCCGGAAAAGTACCCGCACCTGACCGTGCGCGTCTCCGGCTACGCGGTGAACTTCGTCAAGCTCACCAAGGAGCAGCAGCTCGACGTGATCTCCCGTACGTTCCACCAGGCGCCGTCGTCGACTGAGACTGAACGGTACCGTGTGAAGCGGTAGAGTGCAAGGGGCGGAGCGTGAAAGCTTCGCCCCTTGGTTTTCCCTGTACAATGTGGGGAAACCATTGGAGAGATACAACGAAAGGACACCGATGTCTGAGAACGTACATTTTCGCTCCACAACAAGGCATATGCTCAGAGAATCGCAAAACTACGTCAACCAAACGCTTATGGGAGGGCTGTCAGGCTTCGAATCGCCGATCGGCCTGGACCGGCGTGACCGCATCAACGCGCTGAAAAGCGGTGATATCGGCTTCGTGCATTCCTGGGACATCAACACGTCCGTCGACGGTCCGGGAACACGCATGACCGTCTTCATGAGCGGTTGCCCATTGCGTTGCCAGTATTGCCAGAATCCGGATACGTGGAAAATGCGTGACGGCAAGCCCGTCTATTACGAGCCATGGTCAAAAAGATCGAACGCTATGTGGATCTTTTCAAGGCGACGCATGGCGGTATCACCTTCTCGGGCGGCGAATCCATGATGCAACCAGCATTCGTCTCCCGCGTGTTCCGTGCGGCCAAGGAGATGGGCGTGCACACCTGCCTCGATACTTCCGGATTCCTTGGCGCAAGCTATACCGACGACATGCTGAACGACATCGACCTGTGTCTGCTTGATGTCAAGTCTGGCGATGAGGAAACCTACAAGAAGGTGACTGGCGGCATTCTGCAACCGACCATCGATTTCGGACAGCGTCTGGCCAAGGCCGGCAAGAAGATCTGGGTGCGTTTCGTACTCGTGCCCGGACTCACCTCATCCGAGGAAAACGTTGAGAATGTGGCGAAGATCTGCGAGTCGTTCGGCGACGCAGTGGAACATATCGATGTGCTTGGATTCCACCAGCTTGGCCGTCCAAAATGGCATATGCTCAACATTCCCTACCCGTTGGAAGACCAGAAGGGGCCGTCCGAGGCAATGAAACAGCGTGTGGTGGAACAATTCCAATCGCACGGCTTCACCGTCTACTAAACGGGAAGCCACGCATATTCCAGCCAACGATTCCGGCAAATCAATCGTTTGAAAGTGCCTCAGCGATTGGAAAAAGGAATATTCGTGCAATTGTTGAACCAGCATTCGCCACGCGAAAAAATCTTCACATTCGACGCGTGGCGAAATGCTGTGAAATACCGCAAAACCGGCGACTCTGCCGTAGCTTGAATCATGGTGGACATCTATGCTTTTCCTCAAGGCACGCCCAACGAAGCGCGTGCCACAGGTAGGGGATCGTGCGCCTACGCCGACCCTCCTGAACAAATGTTGACCCGACCTTCCGGCGTGCCAGACAAGGTATGGGACGCCGTGCTTTCCGTAGAACGTATGCCTCGATTACCAAGCGTGTCGTATCGTGAGATTCCAGTGCCGTGCGCCATGGCGAGTTTCGGCATTGGAGTTGAGATGCAATGCGACGAGGCGCGTTCCACAGGCTGGATCATGGTGTTGTATTCGCACAAATACCGAAATGACTGGCATTCTCATTGGCGTTGCGTCGCTTTCGCCGCGTTGCCGTTGTCTGGAGGCGAAGGCGATTGTCTGATACCGTCCATGTATTGGGATGCGATGATGGACCGTGTCGGTTCGTACGATGTCGAACATGTTTCGGGAACCGTCACAGTCACGAAAAGCACGACGTTTGGCACTCAGTCCGACGCTCCCGAAACCGGATGTGAGATTCGTGTGTCTTGGACGCCACTAGACTATGCCGATGGAGGCCTTGACGCGGGCGCCCAAGTGGGCGCGTGGGCTAGGTTCCTCCGGTCCATGACGCAATCCGAGGAGGATTATCCCGTTGACTGACGAGCCAAGGTTGCAGGCCGAGCCGCGTGAGGGCGTGCCCGATGTGATCGACACCCTACCGGCATTCCGCGAGTACTGCAGCGCATTGGCGTCTTCGCATGGGTCTTTGGCTGCGGATGCGGAACGTGCGTCTGGCTTCCGATACGGTCATGACGATTGGTTGGTGCAATTCAAAAGAGACGGTGCCGGCATAGGATTGCTTGATCCGCAGGCATTGGCTGCGGAAGGTGCCGATTGGAACGATTTCAATCGTGCGGTGGGCGATGCGGTATGGATTCTGCATGATTCTTTGCAGGATCTACCGGGATTCAATGATCTTGGATTGAAGCCGCAGCGGTTGTTCGACACCGAGATCGCCGCGAGACTGCTCGGCATGAAACGGTTCGGTTTGGCCGCCGTTACGGAGCATTACTTGGGATTGACACTTGCCAAAGAGCATTCCGCGGCCGACTGGTCGTACAGGCCGCTGCCCCGAGACTGGCGTAATTATGCGGCGCTGGACGTTGAATTGCTGATCGAGCTTGAAACGACCATGCGCGCCGAACTGCAAAAGCAAGGCAAGATCGAATGGCTGAGGAGGAATTCGATTACGCGCTGCGCGAAGGGACTGCGCCACGCAAGGAGCATCCCATCCCATGGCTGCGTATTTCACATATCACCGAAATCATGAAGGACCGCCAGGCCCTGGCCGTGGCGAAGCATTATGGACCAAACGAGATGAACTGGCACGCGAATACGATATTTCGCCGACATTGCTGCTCGCCGACAGCACCATCATCGAAGTGGCGGAACGCAAGCCGCATAACGCCGCGCAATTCAGGGCGGTCCGTTCCATCAACGAGCGTGTACGCATCCAAGCCGGTGCCGAACAGGAGAAAATGTTCGAACGTTACGCGCCGATCCAACGTAAAATCAAGCCAAGCATGTGGAAGAGAATAATCCAACAGGCGCTTGATCTGCCGGAAAGCGAATGGCCGGTCATCGAAAGCGGCAATCCCCAAAACCAGGAGGCGCAGAGCATATCCGCTCCACGAGCGACGCGAGTCTGGAGGGAACGTTATCCGGAACGTCTCGCAACGCTTGACAAGGCACGCAAGATGGTGGCGCAGATAGCGGAAGACACGCGTACCCCCGCGGACGTCATCATCAAACCGCAGTATCTGCGCAACCTGTGTTGGACCGACGAACCGCAAAAACGTGACGTTGCGCAATTCCTCACCGAGCAGGGCGCGAGGGCGTGGCAGGTCGCGCTGGTTGCAGAGTCCGTGAGTCGCGCTATCATGTAGAGGTTGCCTAACGGCAGAAATGTGAAGAACCGTATTTTTCAGGAGCGCAAGCGTGAAAATCAGCGTCAGGAATCTTGAGCCGACCAAGGTGAAGCTCACCGTCACCGTTGATCCGGAAGAGTTCAACCCGTATCTCGACAATGCTCGCAAGGAAATCGCCAAGCAGGTCAACGTGCCTGGCTTCCGCAAGGGCCACGTGCCCGGCAAGATCATCGACCAGCGCATCGGCTTCGGTGCCGTTGCTGGCGAAGCGTGAACAACGGTGTGCCGGAGCTGTACTCCAAGGCTCTCGAAGAAAAGGCATCCGTCCGATGGCCCAGCCGGAAATCGACGTTCAGGAAGTTCCGGAATCCGCCAAGGACGAGACCAAGCTGAAGTTTGTGGCCACCGTTGAGCGTCGCCCGGACATCGAACTGCCGGAAATCGACGGCATGGAGATCGAGGTCGCCAAGCCGAAATCACCGACGAAGACATCAACAACCGTCTGGAAGCCCTGCGCCAGCGTTTCGGCACCCTCGTGGGTGTGGATCGCCCGGCCGCCAAGGGTGACTATGCCAACATCGACCTGACCGCCGAAATCGACGGCGAAGTGGTCGACTCCCAGGAAGGCGTGAGCTACGAGCTCGGCTCCGAAACCATGCTTGACGGTCTGGATGAGGCTCTCGAAGGCCTGTCCGCCGGCGAAGAGACCACCTTCGAAGGTACCTTGGAAGCAGGCGAGCACGAAGGCGAGAAGGCTCAGGTCAAGGTCAAGGTCAACTCCGTCAAGGCTGAAGAGCTGCCGGAACTCGACGACGACTTCGCTTCTGAAGCCTCTGAGTTCGACACCCTCGACGAGCTGAAGGAAGACCTCAAGAAGGCCGCTTCCCAGGATGCCGAAGGTCGTCAGGCCACCGCAGCTCGTGACGCTTCATCGCCAAGCTCGAAGAGGGCCTGGAGATTCCGGTGCCGAAGGGCGTCAAGGCTGAAATGGTTGAGCAGCAGCTCAAGGGCGTGACCGCTGATCCGGCCAATGCCACCAAGGAGCAGAAGGCCGAAGCTGAAGAAACCGTCGAAAAGGAACTGCGCGACCAGATGGTGCTCGACGTGCTCGCCGAGAAGCTGGACGTCAAGGTCTCCCAGTCCGACGTGTTCAACTTCCTCGCTTCCATCGCCCAGCAGTACGGCATGGATCCGAACGCCTTCATCCAGGCCATCATGCGCAACGGCCAGCTCGGCTCCGCAGTGCAGGAAGTTGGCCGTTCCAAGGGCCTGCTTGCCGGCATGCGTGCCGTGACCTTCAAGTCCGAGGGTGAAACCTTGGATTTGAGCGCCTTCCTCGGCGAAGCCGCTGAAGATGAAGAAGCCGAGAGCGTTGAAGCTGCTTCCGCAGCCGCCGCTGTGGCTGACGAACTCGCTTCCGAAGAGTGAGTCTCGCTTAATGCCTGACTTGCGAGAGTCATCTTTCTAAAGCGTTGAGGGTGAAATCCATATGGGATTCCACCCCTCAATTTATTTCGTATTCGGTTCGGCATCCTTAAACAGGGCAAGACAGAGATTGCCGAAACATGAGTTACAGCAGGAATTGATTTCGGCGAAAAACTCGCGAACCATATTGTTGACGAGCATGTTCGGGGGAGAGTCAGCCGCAATGCCTTGGGCGTTGTCCAAACCATATTTGTCGGCAATCTGCAACGCGCGGAACATGTGGAAATTGTTGGTGATCACCCTACGGAAGCATTATCGTCACTGATCAGCTTCTTGCTGTTGACAATGTTTTCCTCAGTGGTTTTTGACTCCGGCTCCTCAAGAATGCGCTGTTCGGCAATGCCATGTTCCTTAAGATAGTCAGCCATGCCTTGGGCTTCGGGGAACGGTTCATTCGGTCCTTTTCCGCCGGAAACGATGCAGATGGTATTCGGATTCTCATCCAAATATTCGATGGCCTTGTCGAGACGGTAGCGAAGTACAAGGCTCGGGCCGGACTTACGCACTTGGGCGCCGAGCACCACCACATAATCAAGATCCGATTTGCCTTGCGCATGCATTTGACTGACGATGCAACCTTCCACCGTGCCGAATGCGACCAGACCGACGCATGCGACTGCGATCGCCACACCTCTGACCAGTCTTGGCAGCATCGCCCACCATTGGAAGAGCACTCCGAATCCAAGCACGGCGAACAGCGCCGCGAATGCTAGCCAGACAATCCAGAATACTGTGCCGGAATGCGTGTTACGCACTGCGAAAGCGTAACAAACACATACCGCGGCGAGCACTATGCATAGCGCGCCCGCAATTCGTCTAACCAACGTTGCCATATGAACCTCTCATTCATTGCGCGTCACACGCAATCCTGTCTCATCCTAAACTTGTGACCCCCAGACCCCCAAGCTTCACATGCCAATGCCAACAAATCCTACGCATTCCTGTTATTTCAATACCATGCGCATTATGTCATCCGTGAGCGGAGTTTTGGTATGGCTGCGGCTAGGATGGGGGAGCATGACTTCAGAAATGATTATGCTCCGACCGATGCGTCGCACGGATTTTCCCGCGCTTGAAGAGCTTGTCCGTCAGGCTTGGTATGTGGATGATGAGTCGGATGATAATGGGAATGTTCCGAACGATGAGCGCGGGTTGCGTAAGTATAAGCTGCGCAAGGCGATTCACTTGCGTAATATGCATCGACTCGCGGCCATCGACATGCATGATTTTCTTTCCCGCACCACCGAGGCTACGGTCGCTGAACGTGATGGTCGGTGCTTGGCGTGGTATTGGGCTCGTTGAGATCCCGTGTTACCACAGCGCAGAGGATACGTCATGCTATTACGCGAAATTGCTTGGCGTTGCCCTTGTTGACAAGCAAGGATGGCCGTCGAGGACTTGCCGATCAGATTGCGATTTTGCAGGCCGATGAAATGTTGAAGCGAGATGCCGGCAAAAGCTATCAGGCTGAGGTAACGCTGTTCGTGGTTTCCCCGGAAGCGAGGGGCATGGGCGTCGGTCGTAAGCTGTTCAACCACATGCTTGACGTGTTTCGTGATGCTGGAATGAACGAGTATTTCCTCTTCACTGACACTACCTGCGATTACGGTTTTTATGATTACCGTGGTTTGACGCGTAAAGCGGAACGTACTGTACGCAGGGACTCCTTTACGCAAGGCGGTCTGGAAGACGGCGCGCTTTCCTTCTTCTTGTATGAGGGGCGTTGCTGAACGTTTCTGCCTTGTATGGAAAGTGATATTTTCGGAAAAGCGTCAGTATATGGACAGCATTCACTTATTTGGGTTGTCGATCTATCGGCAATTTTGGACGGCAACAAGTGAAGAGAGTATGCCCAGTCCTTTCTAGGGCTGATTTCTAGGTTCTGATGGCCGTTTCGCAATGTGATGGGTTACAGACAATGATGTCTGTAACCCATCATGAAAAACGAGCCGTTACATGTCAAAATGGTAGATCCATATATGGCTTGAAATGTCATCTAAGGGATGACATAAGAGAGTGAATAAGACACGAAATTGAGAAAAGTGTCAAACTGGGTTTCGTCAGTGGAAGAAATGTTTCTGGACTTCTATCTGTTTCGCTGTGATGAGAGTCTGGAAGTTCAAAGGAGTGGAAATGAAGGATTTGCTCAGTTTACAGGCTTTGATTGCGCAACCTGCAAGTATGACCTCTAAAAGGCCACCATGTGTTGACACGCATGGAAATTGTTCGACGGATCCTAATTGTGATCCGAATACGCATCATTGGCATAGTTCGTGGAGTTGGTTCTGCTGAAGTAGAAGAGCAACAGTTTTAAACTGCAGTGGCTATCTGTTTTGAAGTTAACAGATAGCATTTTGATAGATGGATGCTGTAATGAAAAGATTGAATGAAAGAGAAAAGCAAACAATTCTCGGATTGTTTACTGTATTTATAATTATTATACTTCTCGCCAGTGCATTTATTGGGCTTTTCATGTCTAGAAACAGTGCAAGTGACGCTAAAGATATAAAAAAAAGCGTATGAGTCATTATCAGAAGTGAAAAGAAAACCTACAAACGCAACAAATGATGGCGGGCTACTGGTGCAAGTTGGGTCAAAAAAAGATATTCCGACTGTAGAATTTTATTTAGATCCCCTATGTCCGGCTTGTGCACAATTGATAGAACATTAATGATGATATAGGAAAAATGTATACGAGTGGTCAGATTAAGCTTGAAATTCATCCTGTGATTTTTTTAGACAAGTGTTCATCTGACCATTATTCGGCCAGAGTATCGGGATCCATAGCCTACATTTCAGAAAAAGATCCAAAGCATGTCGTTGCATTCATTTCAGAAATATTTGATGAAAAGTTCCAGCCTTCAGAAGTAGATTATGTAGAAATGTCTGATGAAAGATAATCGAACAAGCGATTAAAGCGGGAATATCTAGAGAAATTGCAAAGGAAAGTTTAAATGGACAGTACGATGAATGGATTGAAAAAAGTAATGATTACACAATACTACGAAGCGACCTAATAGCTCCAGGGAGGGAGGGGTTTGCGACGCCATTGATTAGGGTAAATAAGAGAATTTGGTCAATGAAGGATATAGCGCTTGATGACTTATCAGATGCTTTTGTTGAAAGCTTAGGATTAAAACCTGAAGAAGTTGGTGATGAGGATGTTAAACCTAGAATAGGCAGTAAAGGAAAGTTGCTTAAAACTAATACAAAATATTTGGCGGAAAAATCTGATGCTTAAATTTATGCGAATTAGCAAGAGAATGATTCTTGGCGTGGTTTGCAGTATCGCTGGATCGACGTTATCATTCTTTGTTCCTCTTTTGATAAAAGATTTTATAGATAATAAAAAATTTGATCTTAGTTTACTGTATGTATTCCCTTTTCTTTTTGCGGCGCAATTCATATTGTGTGCAATTGGTGGATTGCTAATTTCAACTGAGGCCGATCTTCATGTGGCGGAATTGCGTATTCAGGCTATGGATATAATTTTTGAGAAAGATATGCTCTTTTTTGACAATGAAAATAGCGGTGAAATCGCCAGTGGAATAGTATATGATATCTCTCTGGTCAGGAATTTTGTGGCGGCTAGTATTCCTCAGTTTGTTTCGAGTGTTATCAATATACTGTTTTCCGTCGTTGCTCTTACTGTAATTAACTACAGACTATCTATTTTGGTTCTAATTATCTTTCCTGCAGTGATGATACTGGCTGTTCCCTTAGGTATATTTAATAACAGAAATGCGATGATGCTGCAAGAGAGAATTGGTAAATTAAATACGTTTACTTCAGAAATAGTGCGAAGTATGCGCACTGTTAAGTTATGTAATGCAGAGAGATGTATGCTTCTAAAATTCAAGAAACGAGTAAATGAAATAAAAGAAGTTAATCTCTTGAATGACAAAGTATATTCTTTTGTTACGCCCGTTCAAAATCTGATTTCGATTTTTTGTACTGGGGTCATTGTTTGCTATGGTGTTCATCTGATGGACGTACATCTCTTGACATACGGTTCGTTTGTTGCATATGTAATGTTATTCTTTCAGCTGGTTACTCCAGTAGGTGGTTTATTTACCTTTTATTTGAGTTGTCAAACAATCAAAGGTTCCTTAAAAAGAATCAACGTGTCATCGGATCTCAAGAGAAGTAGATATGGAAAACTTTGCGTATAATAATGTTGATTATTTGGAACTGAAAAGCGTTTCATTTGGTTACAATGATAATGAAGTTCTTCATGATGTTAGTATGAGGTTGGAAAAGGGTGGTCGATATGCAATTATTGGACCATCTGGATCCGGGAAAACGACTATTATTAATACAATAACAGGTCTATATAGTGCAAATTCTGGAGCCATTGCTATCAATGAGAGCTTGCTTGATGGGCAGCATCTAGAAGAGTGGAGAAGGTGGTTTACTGTCGTCTCTCAAGATAATCTCCTTTTCTCTACAACAATTAAAGAAAATTTATTTTTGGTCTTGATTTTGTGCCATCAGAAAAAGACATTAATAAATGTTTGAAAAATGCTTGCTTAGATGAAATTATTTCCGTTGGTGATTTGGAAAAGAGTGTTGGTGAGCAGGGGATGTCTTTGTCTGGTGGACAGCGACAGAGATTGCAGATTGCGAGAGCTTGTTTAAGGAAAGCTCCGATACTTATTTTGGATGAGGCAACGTCGAATCTTGATGTGAAGACAGAAAGACGTGTGCTTGATAACCTATTAAGATCGCATGAGTATGATATTTCAATTGTCATTTCACATCGCTTGTCTACGATAATAGACTCAGACGTTATTTTCTTTATTGAAGATGGTTATCTTTTGGATCAGGGGGATCATCGAGAGCTCATTGAAAGATGTCCAGCGTATAGATTTTTTGTTCAAAATCAACTCTTGAAGGATTGATATAGGGGAAGAGGGAATTGTGATGGTTGGTTACTCGGCGGATGATTACCTCCGTTTCTCGGCAGATAAGGAGACCATATACTATAGCGAACCTGTTTATGCTTGTGAAGATGCTTATGTTTTGCCGACGAATGACAACTCAGAGCAATGGGGCGTTAGGTCTGATGGGCATTGGACTTATGTCAATTGTCTGATGTACTCTTTCCTCCTCAAGGTTGGAAAATTCATATCACTTCTACAATTTATGATGCTCAGAATGTTCTCTATGATGTTGCTGAATATCTTTTCGTTAAATCTATTTCTTTTAAATATCTTTCAAGTAGAACTTGTTTCATTCAGGCGAATGGAAAATATGCGGATAGACTTGAGTCAGGTAAATTCATAACTATTTACCCCAGTTCTGAACATATTTTTATTCAGCTACTAAAAGATTTAAAAACCATTGTTTGTAAATATGATGATGGTCCTTATATCTTAACTGATAAACAATGGCAAAATAGTAATGTATTTTTCAGATATGGTGCTTCTGAAGCCGCGCTTTTCAAACGAAAAGAATGTACCTGTGATAGTGACTCCTCAGGGTGATTTAATACCGGATAAAGAATTACCGCTGTATTCCTTGCCTTCTTTCGTTGATGAACCTATATATGTTAAAGAGAATAATTATTTTATTGAATACTCAAATGGAAAATTAACGGATTATCAAATAGACTCCGCTGTCCATTTTAGTAATAACGGTGGGGTGTATCTCGCTTCGCGAAACGGCAAAAAATATATCCTTAAAGAAGGGCGAAAAATGTTGGGGTCAGTGATAGGTCATGTTTGGATGCTTTTCATCGAATCAAGCATGAATATCAAATCCTTCGTTCCTTGAGTCCGCTCTCTGATGTTGTGAATGCTGTCGATTGTTTTGATGTCTGGAATCATGCATTTTTAGTTGAGGATTTTTTTGAAGGTCGAGATTTGCAGCAGTACATAGCAATGGAATTCCCTTTCGATGGATGCTCTGCTCGGACGGATTGCTCTGATTCTTATTGGCGAGGGTGTAAAGAGATCGCAACCAAATTGGAAAGTGCAATTGCGAAAATGCATGGAATTGGATTTGCGGTTGGAGATTTGAGCTTATCAAATGTGCTGATTAATGATTCTTTAGAAATTAAACTGATTGATTTTGAGGCGGCGAAAAAACTTCCCAAGATTTTCAAGTAGATATCGCTACTCCAGGATTTACCAACGATGCTGTATGCAACTATGAACAACAAGATTGGTATGCCTTCGCGGTTATAGTGCACCGCCTTTTTGTTCCCATATGTCCCCTTTATTATCTGGCTCCTTCGTTGTTGTTCTGTCAGGATTATATGGTGCAAAAGCACTTTGGGAATGAGGCAGTTTCTTTTCTTCGGTCTGTCAGATCGCGAATGCTTGGCTTGACTCCGTTATTGTCTCATGGACCATTTATCGACAAAGCGTTACAGGCTTGTGACAAGCTTTTAGATCCTGAGAATATTGAAACCTTTATGAGACTTCTTTATAAAGGGATTGTCTCTGGTCTTGACTTGCGAGGTGAATATCCTGTCAAAGGTGATATTTCAATGTATGGCGATGAGATGTCTAAATATAGCATTGGGTCTGGTTTTACCGGTGTGAGCTTGGCTTTGCTGAAATCTTCATGTTTGGAAAACTCGGAATGGTTTTATGCTATTGCGCGGGAGAAATATATATCGGTATTACGTAAATTGAAAGACGGTATGTCGTTCGCGCGGGATTGTTTAACGGTACGGTAGGTGTGGCCATGGCTGCATATGAGGTGTTTTCTCGCGAGGAATGTCATAAAATGCTTTCTTATATCGGAATCTCTCACATTGATTATTTGGCAGGCATTGACGACTATTCCTTGTACTCTGGTTTGTCTGGCATTGGCATGGCTCTTCTGTCATTGGGAGCATCTAGGAACTCGCATGAAGAAAAAATGTTGTCGTATATTCTTTCCAAGGTGTGTGAGAGATGCGATTGTGGTTTAACTTCGCAAGACATGCTGAGTTCGAAAGCGGACTTTACCTTAATGAAGGGCTGGTTGGGTGCAGGTCTGTTCCTGTGGAAGGCTTCTCTTTGCAGGAAAGACGATGCTTTGCGCTCCCGTGCGGAAAGCATTTTCGTCTTACGCTAACGCATCTTGCCAATGCGGATAACAAGGAGCGTCCGATGTATTACGTGGATCATTTGAAGAATAAACCCAGAACAATGCCTTATCTGGATTGTGGAACTTCTGGTGTGGCCCTAGCTTTTATTGAAGTCTATAAAGATGGTAATGAGTCAATGGAATTCCTTAATGAGGAGTTTCTTAGAAGGCTTTCCCAAGGTTCAGATATGGTTTGCACGTTTAATGGTGGCTTATTCGGGGGTTATGTGGGACTGTTGCCTGCTGCAATAGCGTTGCGCGACTTAGGTATTGATGATGAGCTGTGGGAGCGGATTATTGATGGATTGAATCTTTACCTGATGAAGAACAATGGAAACATTGTTTTCCCGGGACTTTATGGATACAAGTGTTCCATGGATTTGGGGACGGGATCGGCCGGTGTGCTTTTAGCGTTAAGTGATTCTGGGCGATCAGGGGAATGGGGATCTTGGATGCCGGTTCTGGAAAATGAGGATTTTTCGCTTTTCCGTGTTTGAAAATAGCTATTGCTGCTGGCTGGGTGATGGCCTGTACGTGATGCAATGCGTGGCTATATTTGTATGCTTAGGGGTGAAGGTGAGTGACGATGTATTTGGGAAAACGAATAAGAATCGCTATCGTGGACAATGACAGATTGACGCTTGGTGTTATGAAGATGATGATTGAGCGTATTCTTCCGCAGGCTAACGTGTGTTGGGCTGTATCGGATGGTCTGACCGCGGTGAGTAAGAGTCTTAACTCGCGGACGCGTCTGATGTATTGCTTGTGGATATGTCTCTAGAGGGAATGAGCGGTTGCGATGTGTGCCGGACCATTCGTGAGGAGACTGCTCAGGTTGATTTAGTGGGCATGACTGCTTTTTCTCTGGACCGTTACTGTGTGCCTGCTCTGGAAAACGGAGCGAGCTGTCTTGTGGATAAGGCGAATGTGAAAGGTCTTTGCCATGTCTTATGTGCAATAGTGAATGGGCGGCGGGCGGATGTTAAATATGCATCTTCCGAAAGTGCGCAGGAGTCGCATGAGAGATTATTGACTGCCAAAAGTGGAAATGTCAACTATGAAACGTTTGCGAAAAGGGAACGAGAGGTTATGGGGCTGTGTTCCCTGGGTTTTACCTCAAAGGAGATCGGCATCAAGCTTGGCATAGGGAACCTACGGTGAAAACATATATTCGAAGGGTCATGAAGAAATTAGGGGCTAAAAATAGGACTCAAGCGGTAATTCAATGGATGGAAGTAAATAGCCGTGAGTATTAAAGGGATAAAGCCGTTTACCTCATGGTGCGTCGAACATGCCCAGTATCTGCTTATAGCGGTTTGTGTCGCCATGACTATTACGGAGACGCTGTTTTTCCCTCCTGCAGGTGTGGTGACATTTTTCCTTGTTGCTGCGCATGTGCTAGCTATTATTCTGATTTCACGACAGCCAATCGTATGCTGTAACATCATTTTTTTTTGACTTTTGCAATATGCTGTCTCATTCCGGATGATGGCGGCCCCAGCTTTTTATGGGGAACTTGGCTGGCTTTAGGGTATGTAGGACTGCGAATTGAGTCATTATGGGGAATGTTCTACTTCTGCTGTAGCATTGGTTCGAATATGGCGCTTTGATGCTGACGGTGTGGCTGTCAATGAATATTTCATGTTGATTCTTGTCATGTTCTTCGCATACTTCATCGGAAAAATGCTTGCGTGGAAAGAACTTGCCGCACAGTTCAAACAAAACAAACTAAGGTATGAAGAATTAAGTCAGCATGTCGAGTACCTGCGAAAAGAGAATGCGGTCGCCAGTAGAATACACGATTCTGTGCCGGTAACCTGGCATACATGGCAATTTTGCTGGATAGTGTGATTTTGGATGCTGAGAAAACCAAGACCTTTGATGAGAAAGAGATAAGGGGAGTTAGGGCTCTTGTTGTAGAAACTCTGGATGCGGTACGAGATGTTGTCGATTTGATGAATGATGGAAAAACAAAATCAGCGCAAACGGATAACATGAGCCTCTCTGGACTGTGGGTCGTCGGCGAGCAAGGCGACTCTTCCTAAGGGAGCTTGGGTTTCATGGAAAGACAAGAATAATGATCAAAGATTCAACGGATCTTGATGATGCTTTTTCTCGTGAGGTTCTTTCTTTGATTCATGAGTTATATACAAACATTGCTGTACATGGAAGTCCAGGAGGCGAATACCGTCTTATTGTTTTTTGGGATGACGATAATTTAATTCATGTGGATCAAGTGAATGATGTTTCTTCAAAAAACCTATTCCTTGACAAGCCGAGGTCTGGAAACGGTTTGTTGCTGCACATAAAATGGATCGAATCCATAGGGGGATTCGTTAAATCATCTTCTGAAAAGGGGCATGGCAGTTTCATGCGCGTTTTCCTGTCGTCATGTCAGAAGACTCGACAGAGCCAGTGTAGACTTGGAGGGCACTTGGGATATATCTTGGCGGAATACGTATTGAGAGCGTTTGCTGATGTAAAAGGACCAGGGCTGGTCATGGAGCTAGGTGCTTCCATTATGATGATGGACAACAGTATAGCGATTAGTTTCATTTTTCCTCCTCTTCGCAGCGCCAGTTTGTCATAGGTGGAATATCCTTGTAATTATTTGTCGTAGGGATCATCTTTAGATGACTTTGGCGACTCTTCCGTTTTTTGATGAGTGGTGCTGTATGTATACCGCGATGTAGTAGTGGCTGAGTACACCTTGCGGTTGTGAGGCGTTCTTATCTAATAGGGAATCAAACCGGTTGCATGGTTTAGTTTGTGCGCAAGAGACCTGCAATGTTGGCATATGTTTTACTACGTGTCGACGAGAGCTCATGGTGCTGCACGCCTAGCGCGGCGATAGCATCATCACGCGTTCTGGCTGCAAACAGCCCACGATAGGTGCAGTCACACCCTTGGCCCAGTGCCATGCAAGCGCAACCTGAGCCATGGGCACTCCATGGTGTTCGGCTACTTCAAGCACACGTTCGACGATGGGCATGTCTTGGGCTTGCGCTTGATCATACTTGTTGCGCATGGTGCCGTCAGTGGTGCGGCTCCTGGCGAATCCTTCTCCCACCTGGCGTTCATGGTTCCGGCAGGAGACCCTGGCGCGATGAGCAACGAATGGCTTGAACCGGTCGATGCGCAAGCGTACGAGTCCCTTGCCTGAACAGACGTGCGCATACATGTGATTCAGCCGGGGTCAAGTCAGACTCGGCTGAATCTATTCGCCACTCACATGCGAAAGGCTTATCTCATGTTTGTCCTAAGGTGGGATAGGGGGAACCGAGAATAATCGCAAACTTATCGTCAATTGCCTGCCGTTGACGCCATCCGAACAAGCGCAGTTTATGCGTGCAGCCAAAGGCGTGCCGCAAGAATTCGTAGGCGATCCGGCGCAGCGTGGCAACATGGCAAGGACGGCCATCATCCCCGAAGAGCTCAAAGCTCAAGTCACCGTCATCGTCGGCAATGCTGATCCGGGAACATGCCGACAGTGTCCCACACTCGAATGGTTGCAAACCTGGAGTGCCGGAGTCGACAAATACCAGCGACCCGGCATCCTACAGCCCGGATCCATGCTCAGGGTGGAATTCACTTTGATTGGTCGGCACACCGGGATACAAGCCAGGCGAGGATCTGCTGTTCGCTGACGGGCTTGAAATCCCATGCGTCGAGTCCCACGTTCACACTTCGCGGATCAGTGCCGTCGGGAACGTCCTGATGCGTATGGCCGTAGAGCAGCCAGCCTTCGGTGGTAGGCGCCATATCGGCGAACTCGTTCCAGTTGCTCGGCCAGTCGCCGTGTTCTTCGGCCAATGCCGAGAGTCTGGGGAAGTGGCTCATGGCGATGCTTTGCTGCGTGGTCGCCACCGTTATTTTGCCGGATTCATCGAGAACGGGAAGTTCCATGTCGATTTCGCAGTAGTCGTCGATGGTCTCGAACACGTCTTCGTATAGCATGTCATTGAATCGGAGACGGAAGTTGCGGTCGTGGTTGCCGATGATCAGATGCAGATGCCGGCAGTTGATGCGGCGCAGGCATTCGAGTGTGTGCTCGACGGTGCAACGGTAGGAGAGGTCGCCGAGAATCCACAGTTCGTCGTCGTGCCCGACGATCTCGTTGATATTGTCGATGATGGTGTTCTCGTGGCGTGCGATGTCGCAGATCGCTTTGAACGATGTCTGATTGTCGTGCACATATTGTTTGATCCACGCGTGTGCGGCGGTGCGGGTCTGCGTCTGCCAGATGTCGAGTACTCAGTACGTAGCTTGCCATTGTTCAGGAACCCGCGCAGCGCGGTGACCAGTGGATGGCCGAAATGCGTGTCCGAAGTGAAATAACGCATGCGATTCCTTACGATATTGGGAGATTCCGGTGACTTGCTGACGGTCTGGTCTTTCTGATCGCGCAGCAGGTCGTCGAGCTTCGCATCGATTTCCTTCAGGTAATCGGTGATTTCGGAGACGGCTTGTTCCAGTGCCATCTGTGCCATGACGCCGCTGATGCCGGTGAGCATGGCGGGGTTGAGTTGCCCAGGCTGGGTGAATTGCAGATGTTTGATGATGCGCCCGTTCGGTTGCCGTACAACACCGGCTTGGAACGGTCCTTTCTTGCAGTTCTTGCCGTATTTGGCAACCAGTTCGGCCGATTCTTTGGTGAGTTTTACCCAACGTCCGCTTTCGGCCATGGCATTGCCGGCTGCCTGTGCGCCTTTGCTGGTCGATGAGATGGTCTGCACGGCTTTGGCTGTGAATGCTTTGGAATCGAAGCCTTCGTCCTTGAGCCAGAGATCTATGGTACCGGCGTCGCCGAGGAAGACGATGCCTTGTTCGTCTTGGATGATGGTGACGCTTTGCGTGTCGTCTGGATTGTTGTTCCGGTGCTGGCATCGGCATCACCGTCTCCGCCTTCGAATGGGATGAGTTCGTTGGAATCGTCGTCGATCATGGTTATTCCTTCAAATCCACTTGGCAGCAGTATATGACCGGCAGACGCGTCGATGCGCTTGGGAGTGGCGGGGGACAGGTATGAAAGCGGTGGGGAAGTGGTCAGTCTTCGATTTGGGCATCGCCCGAGTCGAGAGCCTGGAAGATCTCGTTGAACAGGGCCTCGGTTTGTGCCTGGAGTTTTTCCAAGCGGATCTTATGCTCGCTGCCGGTTGTGGATCTGTTCATGGTGTCCATAAGACGAAGGCTTTGCAGGGTGCTCTTCCATCGTTCGACTGGTGCGTTTACGGGAAATTGGTCGGCGTATTGCTCCAGTGTCTCCTCAATGGCGTCAAGCTGCTTGGCGACTCTTGCGGATGGGCTAAGCGCGGCCGGCAGATGCATGTTCGCGGCGGCCTGCTTGAGTTTGCTGCCTACCTGTTGCTCGCTGACAAGCTGCGCCACCTTCTGCATGTTTTCCGGATTGGCCGCAATGTCGACCGCCGTTTTGACGGCATAGGTCGCCGCCGATGCGACGATCCCCTTCAGAAACCCACCTTTGCGCGTCATCGTTTACCCCTTTCAACACGGAAATTCTTCTAGGAACAGTGTAGTTCAGAAAAGGCGGATATGTTGATTTATACATGCCTATGCGGCTTGGCAAAAGGAAGAGACCCTGGATTTGAGCATTGCTAAGAGACTTGGAAGCTGTTGCTGCTACTCGTAGCAGCAATGAGATAGAAAAGAAGTCCACCGTATTTCAGGACGTAAACGTAGCCTTGGATGGGCGCTGATATAAAAGGCTGTACATTCTTTGGCGATTGAACATGCTGCATGAGCGACAAAGTATGTAATTGAGATGTAGGTGCATGAGAGTACTGAGAGTGCGTAAGCGCGCGGACGCATTCTGACGAATTGCTGACCTGGAAGCAGATCCTATCTATTGAAAGCCCGTCGCGCTCGCGAAGAAAACATGGCTCATGGTGAATGCGGATTGCCCGCATGTCATTACATCGAGCAAATAAAGGAGCGGATACCATGGGCATTAAGCACGATGTGTCTTATCGGAGTGGAGAGAACATGGCTAAGAAAACCGACGAAGAGCTTTACGATGTGGCGATAAATATGATTGGAAGCGTTGCGAAGCTTCCGGTTATTAGGGTTGATAGGGAAGCGTTCCTGCGGCAGCAATTCGCCGATTCGAAATATCTCGATGAGATTCTGAAGCACGGCCCCCAGCATGTGTATACGGCGGAGTCGCTGCGGAAGAAGGCGGACGGGGTGATCAAGAAGTCGACGAATCAGACCACTCTTGCCTCCTTTGTGGCAGGAATCCCCGGTGGCCCTGCCGCCGTTGCCATCGGAGGTGCTGATGTGGCCCAGTACTTTGGTTTTGCGATAAACCTGGCGCAGAAGATAGCCTATCTCTTTGGTGAGGATGATCTTTTATCCGATGAGTCGGAATTGAATGAAGGTGCCAAAATCCGCATTCTCATCTATCTGGGCGTGATGTTCGGGGCGTCAGGTGCGGCGATGCTGGTAGGAAAGCTTGCCAAGGAAGTCGGTAAGAACATGGGCAAGAAGGTCGCGCAACAGGCTCTTATGAAAACGACCTGGTACCCGCTGGTCAAAAAGGTCGGTGCGCTGGTCGGCAAACAGGTAGTGAAGGAATCGGTCGGGAAGGCCGTTACCAAGATCGTGCCCGTTGTCGGTGGCGCCATTTCCGGGGCGATAACCTATGCGACATTCAGGCCTATGGGTGGTCGATTGGCCGATGTGCTGGTACGCAATCTGAATGGCGAATTCGATGAAGAAGGCATGGAGCTTCGCCCGGAATTCAGAAAAGCCGAGTCATTGGAAGATGGTGAGGTCACGATTCATGCGATTGAAATAGATGGCTGAAGAGTGATGGGCTGGGAACTAACAGGTAAATTCTGTCAGTTCCCAGCCCATCAGTCTGTCATCGGCTCAAAACGTTTCGTCTACTTTTCGCAGATCCCTACAGGCGCTCATCTAGCAGTTATTTGGCAGATATAACATTTACGTTTACGATTGAAGAAATCAAAACAACGTGGAATCTCCTGATTGTTCCTTGATGAGCGTTTCGACGATTCCCGGGACGTTGTGCTTCATCTCGTACTGCCAATATTCATTCACTGCTGACATGGATGATTTGGGCTTCATATCCGGAAGGCAAGTGAGAGTGGTCTCTTTGCCATCCAACATGAAAGTCATCTTGTCGCTTTCGAATGAACATGTTGCCTTTGCGTCATCCTGGATTACTTCTGCAAGCGAAGCAAAGGCATCCCGTGCATCATCATCAGACACGTGATTTCTCACTGTCCCATTCATCGCATAGTCAAGCAAATCAAGTGCTGCGTGACGATCGAGCTGATTGTGGAATTGCTTGTTATAGTAATGCTTCAGACAGGAGAAGCATGCATCTTCGCAATCGCAGTTGGTGAGTATGCCTCTAGTCTTGCCGAAGAGTTTCTCGAGATTATGTCCTTTGGAAAGTGTGGACGAGTATCCGGCTCCGCTGGAGAGAGAATCGAAAAGGAACACGTCTGCGAATGCGGATTCGCCACTTCCGTCAAGACGTGAGCGGCTGCCGACGCATAATTCATTGAAATCGATGTCCAACAGGTCGACGGCGGCAAGACGCATCGCTTCGGCAAGCGATACGCGAGCCTTTTCAGCCATCTATTCGATTGACCAACACTCACTTCGCTAGGATTTAGGTGGAGAGCGAATATGATCATATCCGTATTGAACACGTCTCCAATATATATTCCGCTGTCAAAGTCGTGCGCGCAGTCAGGCTGCCGGTTCTGCGGAGTCTTAGTATAAGGCGCCTTGATGCGCTTGGCTATACCTGCTGAATCCGTTGTCGGGAAAGCGCTCCGCACCGGGAGCAAATTGTGAATCCTTCGCTGTTCGGTCCTTTATTAATGACCATGAGGGAGCAGTCATGCCTTTCGCTGTACTTGATATGAGCATAACCGGCATCCGTCATCTCTTCGGAAGGCGTTGCGGAATAGAAGGGTGGCTCCGCAAAGGATAATTCGGAGCGCTCGCTTGCTGATGGGGAAGGCCTTCGTCCTTTGGCGCGAATCCCCATGGCTTGAGGAATGGTTTGTGCTCAAGCCGGTTCTTTGCAGAATGGGCAACGGTCGGGTTCTCTCAATTCTTTTTCGTATCCGAACCATCCACAGGTCGGGTTTGTGCAGAGAAGTACCTCGTTGCGGTAATCCTTGTTGTTGAAATATTTCTTTGCTGGTTCGAAAGATTCTCCCTGTTTTTTGGCGAATCTCGACGAATGCGAGTAGATTCCGCCAGAAATGTATCGTTTCTTATTCACAATGAGTTCCCGTCCTGGAGCATATTCGCTGATGGCCATATCGAGTGATCGTTCCGGACGTTGCTCGAGTGTCTTGGCATCGGATGAATCCTCGATATCGAATCCGGTGACGTTACGAGGGAAGGAATACGTTGGAAGTATGGCTGCCTCAAGGAGACTATCCAAAAGACTTTTGCAGGTTTTATTATCTGCGGACAGATAATTTTCTCTGTATTTCCCGAAATCTTCTTTAAGATTGTTCAATTCCGCAGATAGAGCCCGACGGAATCCTTTGGAATCCAGATTCCAATTCTGTGGGATTATCTGTTGCTGGACGATGGTGCCGAAATCGTACGATTCGAGGAAGGAATTCCATTCCTTCCAATAGTTTTCGAAGAAATTCTCAATGGTGATGTTCTCCATTGAGAATCCATGTTCGGCGCTGAAATCAGTGAGTAGGATGGTCGCCAGATGCCGTCTGATTAGCTTCTCATTATCCACGTCGATGTGTGGCTCTCTCAACTCTCCGCGAACAATGTGATCCGGGTGCTCGAAGTAGTGGTTGTCGAATGGACGGGCATCGACATATGTCACGATGGTGGATATCGAAGAGCCACGACGACCCGCGCGTCCCGCTCTTTGCTGGTAGTTCTCACGCATCGGTGGAATGTTGCGAAGCGCCACTGCGGTAAGGGAGCCGATGTCGATGCCGACTTCCATCGTTGTCGTGCAGGAGAGAACATCCACGGGCTCCTCATTATCGGACGTATAGATGTCTTGGAACCGCATCTCATATTCCTCGGTGGTGGACCAGCTCTCATTCTGACCATCTTTATGGGATAGCTGGGCTGTATGCTCCTCGGTGTTGATTCTTGCACGCAGGGAATCATCGTCACCTTGGAGAATCTTTATTATTGGATCGCGCCAGAACGCAACGGAACTGAAATCCGTGAGTTCATGCATGTCGCCTTGCCGGCAATGGGGGCATTTGCCCCATAAATTATATGGTGCGTTTTTACCGCATCGATCACAAGCTTTCCAATTGGCATCCGGATCGATTCTCAACGTAACATAGTGTGGATTCAGATATTTGTATCGGATATTTTTGGTGGACGTTTCCAAAAAATGGTCTAATGCACTTTCGAGATATGTCATTTCATTGGCATTAAAACGTTTCTTCAAGAATTCATACAGCGAACGTTTCCCCTGCATTTGGCCTTTGAAGATGTTGTCGTGATCTACTCCGTATTCCGTGGAGAAAGGCATTGCCCTATCTCGAGTAGACCATTCAATATTCGGATTCAAGGCGGCGTTATGGATAAGTAGGTATTCGCTCCATGCATAGAAGACGGATTTGAATTCAGAATCGGAAATTCCGATCTCATCAAGATCATCATAGATAAGATCCATGTGATAATCGGATGGTTCAATCCAACCGATTGTCATATCACTGAGGGAACGATAGCGGTCACAGATGAGTGATAAAAGAAGGTAATAATATTCTTGCGGGGCGCCTTCGTCTCCTTCATTTAGGAACCTATCGAAGTGCCGGGAAAATCTTCTCTGGTTTTTCCTTATTTTCTCCATGATAGTTGTGCGATCAGCGCCATAGAAGATGCGTGATTTGTGTTCCGAGACGGTTTTAGGAACATCGGATAAATCGCACTGACCGTTGCCTCGTCTTCGTACTGCTGGTATAGGTCGTATGCCGCCCGGCACAACAGCTTTCGCATCAGGTCCTTATCGGAGGATTCGGTCAGGTCGAGCGCTATTCTGGCGGCGGCTTGTCTGCTGTCGGAGAAGAGGATCACTTTCTTTCCGGCATTCGGATTCCTTCTTAACTTTTCCGGGTCACTCGAAGGCTCTTGCAGTGAGAATTGTTCAGCGACAACATTGTAGAACGGTTCGTTGCCCTTGGTCGTGAAATCGCTGACGGAAAGACGGCCATTGCATTTCGGACAGGTGGTGAACTGCATCTTTTTGCCGTCCAGGTCTTGGGTTGGTCGAAAGAGAAGGCCACATGCGAGAAATGAGGCTGTCCGCGATGATCGTCACGGTATATCTTGCCAGATATCGTATTGAGCCATCCTGTCTTGACGTCGTCTGGACAGGAATCTTCTGCTATCGGCATGACAATGATTTCTTTGATCTCACTGTTCCCGACAGGTTTCTCGTTCCAGAAGAAGAAGCCGTCTTCACCGGGATTGGCGTGCTTTTAAGAAACAGAGCTCCGCAGGTACGGTCGGTGGCCAGTTCGTAGGTCTTTGCGCCGTAGGAACAACGTCCAACCGATCTGTTAATGAACGCCTTGCCGAGTGGCAGATCATCTCTTTTCTCCACATGAGGACATCCGGGATCGGCGCAGACCGTGAGTGACTGGATTCCTCTGATGAAAAGATGCATGCGCGTCGGCAAGAGTGGCCGTCCTTTCAAGCCAGTGCGGCGATGTTCAGCAGGATGTCGGTCGCCTTGACGGCTTCGGGCTCGTCCTTGAAGATCTCTTTTGCGATTTCGTCCAAAGTCATTGTTCTTTGGCGGAGAATCTCCTCCAACGTTCCGAACTGCTCAATCTTTTGGAGTTCATCTCCAGCCAGTTCCCGCAACGCTTGTTCATCCATGTCCTCCGGCACGGACCGTCCGATCCCCGATAGGAATCGTCGAAGACGCATCATCGACGTATCCGATCCGTCGTCAGCTCCGGCAGTGCTACTACGTCTTTCGCAGAAGGATTCGGGAGCCACGTGTGACTTTCTGTTCTCTGCCTGTGATGATGCGCAGCTTTGAGGCTGTTCTGCCTGCCATGTCCTCGAAGAAGTGTGCGACCGGCTCATGGTTTTCAGGAATGGAAGCGGAAGTCAGTATGAATTGGAAACGATCCATCCCGACACCGAGCTTTGCCGCAAGGCGTTTCAGCAGCAGGCGACCTCGCCTCCAGCAGCGCCTTTATACATATGCGCCTCATCGAGAACGAGCAGCATTTGTTCCTTTGGATTCCGTTCCAACCATTTCGAGGTATTCTTCCAGATACCGTTTTCCGTGGATCGGATAAGCATATACTGCAGCATGGAGTAGTTGGTCACCAAGATGTCCGGCGTATGCCGTTGCATTTCAAAACGCATCAGCATTTCCGCATCCAGTGGACTCCATCCATCTCTACCTTCCGCGATCACATCGGCATAGGCGAGAATATCCTGCTTTTCCGGGAAACGTCCCGTTTCCGACAGATGAAGCTTGTCCTCCTCACTGAGTTCACCGAAATCGCGCCGCAGCGTTTCGGCATATTCCTTGTCGCGTCGCTTGCTCCTTGCGTCACCTGCATAAGGTGTCCTGCCGGTATACATGCCGAATTGGGGACGTCGTACATCCCCGACGGCACTTGCCATATGTCAAGGAAACTTCCTTGCTTGTCGCCGACCATTTTGCGCAGACGGCCGACCTGATCGGATACAAGCGCGTTCATCGGATACAGAATCAATGCTCTGACCGCCCGGCTTCCTTCCCACGACCGACGGTCGCCGGTCAATCCTATGGCTTCTCCCGCCATTTTGGATACGAGCGGCCACATGAAGCATTCCGTCTTTCCGGAACCGGTTCCCGTGGAGACTAGGACATCATAGCCGTTCCAGAATGATTCGAGGGATTCGATTTGGTGACTGTAAGGTTTGGTGAACACGCCCTTGTCTTTCTCCGCCATAGTCTGGAGAAGGATTCTGATTCGTTCCGGAATCTTGGCATTGCCGATACCTCCTTCGGCAAGCTGATAGGCTTTCGCCGCCTCCAAATACGGTTTCTGGAACAGTGTTCCAGGAGCGGCGAGTGTTTCCTTGCATCTGGAAAGAAGCTCCCGTGTCTTGCCGAAGTATTCGGTCTCGATGTATTCGATGAGTCTATTCGAGATGGCTTTCTCGGCGTCGGCGATACTTAGTTGGACTGGCATGTTTTGCTGTTCCTTACTTTGATTCCGCAGGATTCAAGCATATCCGTGGCGGTTTTCAATAATTCGGTGCGGATGATTCGAAAGACGCAATCATCGGGGGTTTTCTCAGGCCATGTCATGAAATCAACCATCTGGATGTCTCGGGTGGAAGCAGGCTGAAAGGCGCTTCGATTCTGGAATGGGCATCATCTAGTTTTTCCACGTCCGCCCAATAGGGATTACCCACTATGTTCCTCAGATGCGTGTATAGCGACGGCCATCGGTAGTTGTCGATGATTCTCGCTTCGATAGTGTTCTGGTGGCTATGTAAGAGGAAGTATGTGTATTTATGGGTCTCCCGTCTCCTCCCAAGACCGATTCCATCCGGTAAAACGGGTTTCGAAGTCCAACAGTCCCTGACGCTCTTTCGGGATGGGTCGCGTATTCGTTGATTCCTTCGTCGGAGCAAGACGACCAGGCATAGTATTCTCGTGGCAGATTCCACCATTCCGGGTCACATTTGATCCGTGGTTCCGCCTGTTCGCGTTTCGAGAGCATCATTCCCGAAATCGGCAGGGATGTGTCGTTGCCTGTCGTATCGTAGACGCCCAAGAGCGCTTGCAAGTCATTGCCGATTTGAATCGTATGACGGGAAGAACATCTGTATGTTCCGCCGTTGTTCTCGGAGATGATGTCACCGACCATGATGAGTCTGTTGTAGAGGAGTTTGGAAAATGGCGTATAATGCCGTTGGCTTCTAATCCACTGCCCTATAAACGGATATATGGATGAAATCCTGTCGAGCCAAAGGTTCAGTCTTCGTGAAATGATGCCGGGCTGGCATCCGTCAGCACCCATCCGTCCATCGTCCAGGCAAAAGGCTTCGATCCAGAATCTCGAAGCGGAATAAACCGTTCTGATACCGAACGATTCATCCGATTCATTTCGATATCGACTGATTCCAAGGTCCGCGCCCATAATCTTGAGCAAGTCGTCATGCTTCATTGGCTGCATCCTTGTCGATTCTTCTGAGAAGCCGTTCAGCTCGATTCACCTCATCTATGTTTTCGGCGAAGACCATCATTCTCTCGGTCCGGCGAAGGCATAGACCAGAATGAGCAGATGGTCGGTTGTCCATTGTCGGAAATCGCTCGTCCCTTTTCTTTTTTGCTGATCATCTGCCTTGGTACCATTGCGCCGAAACGCCTCGAGTACCTTGCATGGAAGTACAAGCGCGTTATTTGGCAGCGTGTCTCGAAGATTTTCGTCCAATGATTCCTTGTTTTTGGGTTTGAATTCGACCTGCTCAATGTCAGACAAGTCTTTTGCCTTGTATTGGGCCAGCATCTCATCCGAGGGATCTTGCATGAATCCATCAGTCGGTACATAGAAGATACGTTCCCATAATTCCGGTGCGAGGAGCTTGAGGTTTCCTCTCGCTCCGATTGGGAAAACGATAATCTTATCGGTTCCCGATCGTACAAGGGAGAACAGGAGTCCCTCGTTCATGGTGTCGATGATATTGTCTATCACCAAGACTGTGCAGTCTACTTGATTTGCCTTCTCCAATACGGCGTCGGCATTGGTCCAATCAATTGGCACTGCGACGTGGTAAGCGGGTTTGCCGGATATCATGAACGACAACGAATTGGCGATGCTGCAGCAGAATGATGAATCCACGGCAAGGAATCTGGTCGCTGCCATTGTAGCCAGTAATCCGTCTGATAATTTTTCCGTGCTGGTTTCCCCGATTGCATATATGCCGGAATCTTCGAGATTGTCGATAAGCGTGCCGCCCGCTTCTACTCCCGGTTCTGCTTTCTTTGATGCGCCAGACAGAGGGCAGGGGAGGGAATCGAATCGATTGGGCTGTCGGTGGCCGCTTGCATGTTCCGAACGACACTTCGCAGCCCGATTTTCAGAGCAACGTTATTTTCCAGTTCTTTCAGAACCTCGTCCTCATTGCGACGCGTCATCTTTATCTGTTGGTCGAGTTGGGAAAGCTCCTCAACAGACTTCGCATGTTTGGCCTCGTCGTCCGCTTCTCGTTGTTTTAGCGAAGAAAGCATAATGTTCTTTTCGCGTATACGATTCTCGATTTGCTGGAGGGTTTTGTTCCTTTCCTCGATTTCCTGGTCCTTGCTTGTAAGAACAACATCAAGACATTTACGATGGAAGCTTTCGTCTGCCGCCAATACGTGGATGATGATCCGATTCATCAAATCATCGTCAGCGTGTATCAGCCTTTGCACCGCGTGCGAGTACAGTTTTTCATCACGTTCATCGAGAGGCTTTCCCGCATAGGCTTCCAGTGTGGTTGGTGAGTTGATGGTCTCCTTGAACAACGCTGCGATTCTTTGACGCTCGTCTTTGGAATAATTGAAACTGGATTGGTCGCAATACCATTTCAGATAGTCGTCAGCATAATCCTCAAAAGGTCTGATGGGTATGGTGCCTTTGAAGTCCGGAAGGGCGGCTTTTGAATAAAGCATCCGTGCGGTCTTTTCTCCGAACTGTCTAGGCAGCACCAGCACGTCGTCTTCATTGATGATGAAGCAGGGTGCCGTCACCTTTCCGTCATGCATATATTTCCGTAGCTTCGCCCTTCCATTCTGGAATTCAAATTTGTTGCTCTGGAGCATAGTCGCTTCCAGCATGTTTTTCTTATGGCGCTTGTACACGAGGAGAATCCGCTCTGCTGGTCTGCTTGGTATTCGAATCCGACAGAAAGCATCTCAGAAAGCGCGGCGTTATTGTCTGTCAGATAGACCACCTCGATGAGACCGCGCGGATTGGTGTCATAGGACGAATTATGGAAATCGAAAGGGTCAATTACAGTCGGCCTGTCTGGCTTTGAGGGGTTGGGTCTCCACCTCAGGCGTACGAAATCGCTACTGAAACGTTCGCTATTGCTAGTGATGCTCATCGAATACAGTGTTGCTGGGTCATCTGGATCGTTCTTATCGATCAACGACCGGGATCCAGCCACAGGAAGGGGATATCCGACGCTTGGGAATCATAGTCGGCAAGACGGAGATAATTGTTGACTGTGCCGTCATGGTTGTACCGAACCATGCAGATTGATTCTCTTATGTACTCTTGTCCCCATGCCATTTTTATTCCCCTCTCCTTGCTTGGATTAGTATTTTGTTTTTTGATGTGTTATTTTTCCTGGTTGTGATGCCGGCGCGTCTCATTGTGATTGACATGCCATGGCTTACTTTTCGTAGTTGTAACTTTGAATCAAGCCCAGTGACGGGGCAGGATGCTGACTTTACTGTCATGCCGGCATTGTTGACGCATAGCAGGAAAGACCTTGGGAATGTCTTCCTTGCTGCTGCAACCAGAACCAGATCTTTTCGCCTCGCAGGAAGCGTTTTCTCGTTTGCAAGGAGGTTTTCGTTCTGGACGTTCCCTGTTTTCGAGCGTATTTCCACGTTTACAGGGAATAAGCAAGTCAGATCCGGCTTGTCCTCTGATGTTAGGCTCACTGACGCTTCGTCACACTCTGATGTCGAGAATGCCGACAAATCGATTTGATCTTGGCTGATCATTCGCCATGTGTGGAATTCATTCGGTCGGGACACCAAAAAACCGGTATCCAATTCATAAATTGGACGTTCATGTTTTCCTGTTCCAATATATCCGAATGGAAATAAGTAGTTGTCTCCCAGCGCATAGATTTCTGCGGGATGCGTGAGTTGAACGGTTCCAGTATCTTTGTGGCTGGCGTTTCCCTCCGGTTCGTGATATATGACGGATGTGTTCTCGAACAATGGCTGATCGATTCCATTGGAGGTGAGAGATGGAGGCCAAAGCAAATCGACTGTTCTTTCCTTGTCAGTAAGGCGGCAGCCGAAATGGGCGAACATATTCGCAGCGGTCTCTCTCTTAGAGGATGACGCGGCAACAGACACACGCCAAACAGTGAAACAGCTGTTTGCTGTAAGAGCCCCGACTTTTTTCGCCGTATCGAAGGATGTGGCAACTGACTTGGACAGTTTCGGCTCCCTTGAATCGATTACAAGATAATAACGTCGTCCCACATACACGTCATTTCCACGTCGGATTCGGATTCCAATATGGTTGGCATGATTTGGCGGAGCGCCGCTGTAGTCGCTGGTGAATACCATGCCGGATTCACAATCTTCAGCTTCCCCGACTCTTCTGCGTATGGATTCAGGAGCTATTACCGTTATCTCATTGCTTAGTTCCAGCGTTGGAAGTTTCCGAATGGGAATACTCAAAGATTCCGCTGCCATCTGCCATAACTGGTACGTTCGCCCATTGACCGACATATAAGCCTCTGCGTTCTTTTTGAGATCATCACGTAGTTTTCGTCCGATGCCATACAGTCCTGCCTTCAGCACGTACCGTTTTGTGGATTCTTCTTCGAGATCAAGGAAGATGGGAACGACCGGATTCCTCATGAGGAGGTTTCCGGATCCGTTACCGCTGACATACTCGTCACAGAATTTTGCGAGTTCATCATTTCGGTGATGCTTGAAATAAGTTGTGACTTTTGTGGAGTCCAATGCGGCGAGATCGACTGGACGACCACAGTAAGGGCATTTGAAACGAGCGCCATGGGCGATGCGCTTTCTCCCTTTACTGCTGAGATCATGAGCGAAGACAGTTATCTCTTTGCCATCTTTTAATGTCTTCGCCCGATCCATCGTTTAACCTCCTGTGGTTGATGATGAACGCTGAATGGTCATGTCTGCACTGATCCTTTTATTGTAGGAACGGGTGGAAAGCTTTTGCCAGATTGCTAAAGGGTGTGTTTTCCGGAATTGGACAGATACATAAATCTGTATCTCGGAGAGGGTGGTACGTGGAATTATGTATAAGTTAATGTTTTCAATTGCGTAGGTTGTCTCCGAGAAAACGTCTGTACCCGCTCGCTAATCGGAAATATAGGCATAAGTATGTATGTCGACTTCCGATGTGTTTGTGTGGGAGCATAATGAGTGTATGACGAAGAGCGCGCTTCCCAAACCGATTATCATGCATCTGCCATATCAGAGTATTGAGAACAGAGTTGAAATTGAGAAAGCCTTATCGGAAAGCTGCGGCGATGTTCCACTGTCGGTCGTCGAACGAAGCATGTTGCATTACCTTTTTGACTATCCCACGGTATATGTGGTTCATTCGGAGAAGAGGAATAAGGATACTGGCTGTTTCGAGTACACGGTATATGTGGGCGAAACGAACAATATTCACAATCGGGCCATGCAGCATTTGCGAAACGATTCGAAAATACGTGATGACTGGAAAGAATTCCATAAGCGTCTGCAGAAAAATCCACGTTCGGTATGGCAGTACGTTATTGGTAATGCGCATTTCAATAAGTCGTTGACCTTGGACGTGGAAAACAGGCTGATGCATTACCTTCTGGGCTCCAATTCAGTAAAGACTTTAAATAATCGCCGCACGAATGCCCAAGGTGACTATTACACGCAGGATGAATTTGAGCAGATTTTCTCGGACATTTGGTTGGAGCTGAATCATCAGGATCCGGAATTGTTTCCTGCGGAGGAGATTATTCGCGATTCAGCCTTGTTCAAGGCGTCACCGTTCCATCAGCTCAGTGAGGATCAGCTTGTTGCGGAAGAATCGATTATGAGCGTATTGTCCGATGTTCTTTCTGACACAGATAACGCGGATACGTCACGATTGATTTTCTTACAGGGGGCTGCTGGTACTGACAAAACGGTACTGTTTAGCCATCTGTTTTACAGGATCGTCACGGAGATGAATGTTGATGGGTATCTTGATGAGGAGGATGAAGATATCCTGGAAAATGTTTTGGCACAGACAAGAGGCAAGAGTAGGCGTAGGAAGGCCTATATTCTGGTCAACCATGAGCAGCAGGTGCATGTCTATAATCAGATTGCAATCAAGCTGGGACTGCAAAAAGGCAACGATGGAATAGCATTTAAGCCATCCCAGTTTATCAATCAGTTCAGCGAAAAGGCAGGTAATCGGGGTATCCCGGACAGGCCGCGAGGTAAAGCCGATGTCGTGCTCGTCGACGAGGCCCACTTGCTGCTCACGCAGGGCAATCAAGGGTATTCCGGTAAGAACATGCTCCATGATTGCTTCGTCGTGCAAAAGTGGTCATCGCGGTATTCGACCCGAACCAGATTCTACAGACCTCGCAACGATGGGATGAGAAAGAACTGCGTAAACTTTTCCGCAGAAAGAGCGCGTTGATATACGAGATGGGCAGTTGGAACAATTCATGCCACTGGACATGTGGGGTGAACGTTACCTATTAGTCATGTACGTCTGACTAAACAATTCCGAATCGCGGCGGATGAGGCGACAATGCAGTGGATAGACGATTTCGCGGACGGAAAGAGTGTTGGGTCAATTCCTAAAGACCTTGGGGAAAAAGATCGGCAGACAGGTAAATACATTCGTGATCCATTTGAGATAAAGATTTTCGATTCGCCTGTTGAGCTGTTCAAAGCCATCAAAGAAAAAGCGTATTTAAAGGCTGCAGGTGTTGATGGGTGCGGTCTTTCTCGAGTGGTCGCTACCTATGATTGGAAATATAATGGGAATAAAGCCAATGATTCCAGTCCTGATGGACTATGGAATGTAGAAATGTACCGGGACAAGCAGGGGACATGGCATATGGGCTCGGCCCCAGGAGTTCAACGCGGATATGATGCGTCGAATCCGGATGGGAATCCCGATTATTTTTGTCATCCGTGGAACTATGAGATCAAAGTAAATGAGAAAACGCTTTCTTCCAATGAAGTTTGGGCTGAGAATCCGCGTACGCTTAACGAAGTGGGGTCGACGTTCTCTATCCAGGGATTCGACTTGAATTATGTAGCGTTATCATCGGGCCATCAGTCACGTATCGTAATGGTGAAATTGTTTTCGATGAGAAGGGTAGCCGTAATAGGAGCGCGGTAGTTAAGAGAAATGGTTTGGTCAGTTATGCGCAATCCAATCTGCGTAACGAGCTGAACGTCTTGCTCAAACGAGGCGTGCATGGATTGTACCTGTTTGCGGTTGATCCAGAACTGCAGAATGCGCTCAAGAAAGCTGTCAGCAAGTGACGTGCCTGTTTCCAACGTTCTATAGGCGGATCGTCAGGGGAGAGGCACATTCCGCTGAATCTTTCGTATCAGAGCGCAATCCCAGCTGAGACTCTTTCCGTACTGCAGGAAGCCCATGAGCGTTCGGCGAAAGGCGATTTGCGGTTCCATACGGCCGATGAGTTGTTCGATTCCTTGGGAATCTGATTATGCTCGATTGGATTCTGGAAGACGGCACTGCATGGTTTCTCCGTACGGGTACCCATAAGGAGAGATTCGGCAACTGAAGAGATTTCATTGGAATCGTCGATTTATTCCGTAGGTGATGAGCGGAGGTCATGCTTCTCTATGCAGGCCACCAAATACGGGTCAGCGGCAGAATATCGCGCGTCTCCTCATCGGTCTTGTCATACACATCAACATAATGGCGGACGAATCCGTCGAGGTCGAGCAGGCGCATGGGAACATTGGAGCGGTCCGCCTCGTATCGGGCTTCTCTGGTGAAACCTCCGGTGGAGACATAAAGTCCGTGGTCGTTCGTGCGTAGGCCGCCAATGAAGGAACGGATCGCAGGTGCTCCCATGGCACCCTTGCGGTGTTTGACTTCGACCACGATACGTGGCGATTCCAGTCCAAGGGCATCGGGAGATGCTATGACATCGCGGCCGCCGTCCGGCCCTTTCGGCGTGATCCGAGCGCAATATCCCATGGCTTTGAGCAGTCCTGCCACGAGGCGTTCCATGTCCTCCCAATCAAGTTGGTTCACGCGGTCCTTGATAAGCTCGATGCCATTATCATATGTGGCGGCGCGGGCGTCCTCATTGTCGTCGGAGGCGTCTTCGCCTGCCGCTTCCTCCGGAATCGGCTGCGAAGTCCCCGTGGTTGATCGGAGGTCGTTCATGACCTCGCCCGACACGGCGAAAATAGTCTGGATGCCGCCGAGGGAGTTTTTGGAGGATTGCTTGAG
>ENA-OQCS01000177-OQCS01000177.1-human-gut-metagenome-genome-assembly--contig:-NODE-177-length-33855-cov-2.412684_pt1 | contig 33855 bp, 44 predicted proteins | sample MGYA00242757_ERZ504575 | MGnify/ENA primary metagenome ERZ504575 (study PRJEB26092, sample SAMD00036297) | human gut metagenome | host: Homo sapiens | study: EMG produced TPA metagenomics assembly of... | reverse complement strand
CAGGCATCCGTATAGGATGCTGGATTTTTGATTCAAAACGGGTTTGTCGTTTCCTTCAACGTTTTCAAAACCTGCAGCACCCCGTTCTCCCAGTACGGCGGGCAGGTGTGTTTTGCTGAGGCGATGACTTCCGCTCGGGCGTTGGAGAGGCGTAGCTTTCGCCAGCGTTCTGAAGCATCTCGATGTCGTTCAGGTTGTCGCCGAAGCAGCAGACTTCGTCTGGGGTAAGGCCAAAGTAGTTCATCAGAATGAGAGACCGGTCCATTTGCTGACGCCGCGGGCGTTGCAGTCCAACCATTCCTTACCGGCGACAGCGAGTTTTGCCTGATGATTCCACGCCGGGATGAAATTTGGGGAGCAAAGCTCTTCACAGGAGGTTGGATGGTAGATTGTGAATTTGATAATGTCCTCGTTTTCTACCTTCGATAGATCCGGTACTTCGCGGACATCGAAGCCGTAGGAGTCGCGGAGCCAGTGAAACATGCGGCTTCCGGCATCTTCGGCGAGGCAGTAGTCCGGGGTGGCGGCAAAGCAGTCGCAGGACGGAAGTTCGTCGTGTACCATGCGGCACATGGATTTCCAGAGTGCCGTTTCCATCGGATATGTTTTCAGAATCTTTTCCGGTGTGCGCACGACAGTTCCGCCATCGGAGATGTAGAGCAGGCGGTCCTTGATCGGAGCGAAAAGCTTCTGTTCACTGGAAAACTGGCGGCCGGAACAGACAACAAAATGGATGCCCTGGTCGACAAGCCTGGAAACAACAGTCATATATTCCGGGTCGATCAGAAGTGTGCCGTCTTTGACGAGCGTTCCATCGACATCGGTTGCAATCAACTTATCATAATAGAAAATCTCCTTATCTTGTCACAGAAAAAATTCAAACTATAGCAAGACCAGAAATAACGCAAAAAAGGCAGTGCTGCAGGGCGCGAATTACAAGGAACGGATTTGAAGGCGTACCGGGGTACGACGAAAATCCGTGACGCAGTAATTCACGTTCTGCAGTGCTGAATTTTTTGCATTATTTCTGGGATTGCTATAAACATGATTATATCGTGAATTGCTTCGGGGTGCAAGCCGGAACCGGAGGAACGCAAAACTCCACGTTGACGAAACGCGGAAATAAGGCGTAAAATAAAGGAAAATATATATCCACAGGGGGATTTTTATTATGGCATTTATTCAGGTAAGCTTCATGTCAAAAACTTAATGCGCACCGTACCGCTGCAGGTTATTCTGCCGGTCGACAAATTTACCTTTGGGCAGCCGGAGCGCGAGGAAAAACCGTTTAAAACGCTGTATTTGCTGCATGGCATTTTTGGAAATGAGACAGACTGGGTTCATGGAACCAGAATCCAAAGATGGGCAGAGGAGAAAAACCTTGCCGTTGTCATGCCGGCCGGCGAGAATGCGTTTTATGTGGATCAGCCGTCCATCGGTGCCATGCACGGACAGTTTATCGGAGAAGAACTGGTTGAGATTACAAGAAAAATGTTTCCACTGTCCAGAAAAAGAGAAGACACCTTTATCGGAGGCCTTTCCATGGGTGGTTTTGGCGCACTCAGAAATGGCCTGAAATATCACGATACCTTCGGGGCTGTGATCTGCCTGTCCGGTGCACTTCATGTGCTGGAAAATCCGGAAGAGAGCAGAGCGGACAGCTTTGCACATGAAGAAGGTTATTTCGGAAATCTGGTCGAAGCAGCAAAGAGTGACAAAAACCCGGCTGTTCTTATCGAGCAGTTAAAGGAAGCACGGAAAAAGATCCGTCTGTCAATGTGCCGACCGTATTCCAGGCGTGCGGAACAGAGGACGGACTTCTGGAAGTAAACCGTCTCTACCATAAACGGATGGAAGAGAGCGGCATGGACATTGTCTACCATGAGAGCAAGGGTGGCCATGAATGGGATTTCTGGGATGAGTGGATCAAAAAGGCACTGGACTGGCTGCCACTTGAGGAAAAGACGGAAGGCCTGAACAGCGGAAACGTAAATGTTTAAAGGAAAAAGGGAGACAGGCAATGCCAGAAACGAGAAATGACGAATTGTACCGTGCGTTAAAACACAACGGTTACCCGGACGACTTCTGCCGGGAAATTGCATACCGCCAGATGAACACGGACTTTACCGCCACGCGGATGCTCGGCTATCTCTACCGCGTCACAAGTCCGCGCGCCGAGGACGTTGTCGATGAGATGCTGGCTATCCTGAGTGACCGCAAAGCATGGATTGAGAAAAAACAGTCCGAGAAGCCCAGGCGGCAATCAGCAGAATGTATCGGGAAGGCCTGTAACCTGGGCGGGCGTTTATGCAGAAAAAGCAGAAGGAACGGGCTTGCATTCTTTTCCGGTTTCTGCTACAATCAGTGCAGTGAAAAAGCGAAGAAAAGAAACAGTAGCGACAGAGCGCATTCAGAGAGAAAGCGGCAGGTGAAAGCTTTTTGCAGAATCTATCGTGAACCGGTCTTGGAGCTGTGCACCGAAGAGAAGAAAATCCATCAGGGAAAATTTATTTCGTAGGCTGCACCGGGATCTCCCGTTACAGAGAAGGTACAGAGAGCAGAGATCACGCGTATTACAAAATACAAAAATCGTGGGGTACAAATGCTTTGTGTCAGAGTGCAGGAGTTTTCCTGAATTTAGGTGGTACCGCGGATAAAAAAATTCGCCCTAAACTGCAGCTTGCGGTTTAGGGCTTTTTTCTGTTTGAAAATGAAGCATCGCATTCTCGTTACTTCAGTGATGAGTTAGATGCGTAAAATGTTGACTAAAAGCTTAAAATCGGACAGGCTGGAATGTTCTCGCGTCTGGAAGATTTCAGATGTTGAAAACCCAAAGAATAAGGAGGAAATCAGAAAATGAAACTTGAAAAATTAGTAGGAGAACGCTTCAAAGAAAGACCTGCTGACTGTGTCATCGACAGCCATGCTATTATGGTAAAAGGCGGATACATCAAATATATGGCAAACGGAATCTATTCTTCCTATCTGCCGCTGCGCCGCATCGTGCGCAAAATCGAGCAGATCCTGCGCGAGGAGATGGACAAAATCGACGGCCAGGAAGTGCAGTTTCCGGTTGTCATGCCGGCTTCTCTGTGGGATGAGTCCGGCCGTTACGATAGCATCGGCGATGAACTGCTGCGTTTCACCGACCGCAACAATGCCAAAATGGTACTCGGCATGACCCACGAGGAGGCAGCCGTACACCTTGTACGCGAGTATGCACAGAGCTACACCAAATATCCGTTTATGATCTATCAGATCCAGACAAAATTCCGTGATGAGGCCCGTCCGAGAGCCGGACTGATCCGTGTGCGTGAGTTTACGATGAAGGATGCTTACTCCTTCCATACCAGCCAGGAAGATCTGGAGCAGTATTACGAGAAATGCCACGCAGCATACGAGCGCATCTTCGAGCGTGTCGGCGTGCCGGAGGTGGTATCTGTCAAATCCGATTCCGGTATGATGGGCGGAAATATCTCCCACGAGTTCATGCTTCTGACTCCGGTCGGAGAGGATTCCATCGTTTTGTGTGATTCCTGCGATTACAGAGCCAACATGGAAGCAGCTGAGAACATTTCCGACATCGCAAGAGACGCAGAATCCGCTGCACTCGAAAAGGTTTATACACCGAACGTCCACACCATTGAAGACGTCTGCAATTTCTTCGGAGACGAGACAAAGAACTCCTGCAAAGCCGTTGTTTATCAGCAGAATGTTGATGATAAATACGTTGTCCTTTTCATCCGCGGCGATCTCGAAGTCAACGAGACGAAGCTGGTCAACTTCCTCGGCGAGCAGGTTCACGCAGCCGTGATCACCGAAGAATGCGGACTGAACGCAGGCTATATCGGACCGGTGAACCTGAAGGTGAACGGAGATGCCGTTGTCCTCTACGATAAATCCCTCGAGGGAAGAAATAACCTTCCTGCGGAGCCAACGAGGCAGAGCATCATTACAAAGGACTCGACATGGAGCGCGACGTTCCGAATGCCGAGTATCACGATTTTGCAAAAATCCAGGAGGGCGGCATCTGCCCGAAATGCGGCAAAAAAGACCGTGAAGATCTCCAGAGGTATCGAGGTCGGAAATATCTTCCAGCTTGGAACCAAATATACAAAATCCATGAATATGACCTATGTCGATGCAAACGGCGAGAGCAAGACCCCGATCATGGGATGCTACGGTATCGGTGTCGGCCGTCTGGCAGCATCGGTCTGCGAGGCACATCACGATGAGTACGGCCCGATCTGGCCGAAAGCTATCGCTCCGTGGCAGGTACACCTCTGTGCAGTCCGCGTCGATGACGAGGAAGTCAGAGCATATGCGGACAAGCTGTACGAGGATCTGCAGAATGCAGGCATCGAAGTGATCTACGACGACAGAAGCGTCAGAGCCGGCGTAATGTTTGCCGATGCGACCTGCTCGGCATTCCACTGCGCATCATCGTAAGCCCGAAAAACATGAAACAGGGCGTTGTCGAGGTTGCATCCCGCGATAAGACTCTGAAAACACAGATTCCGCTGGAAAATGTGATGGAAGAGATTAAACAGTATCTGTAATGATTCAGAACCATGCGAAAGGGAAGAAAAATCGCGATGGGGCTCGGAAGAAGTTCGACAGGAGAAAACACGATATGGAACTCTGGGATATCTATGATGAAAACAAACAGCCGACCGGCCGCACGATGAAGCGGAATGACTGGCATATGAAGCCGGACGAGTTTCACCTGACGGTGCTCGGCGTGATCGCAAGACCGGACGGAACCTTCCTTATCACAAAACGTGTCATGACGAAAGCCTGGGCACCGGGCTGGTGGGAGGTTTCCGGCGGCGCGGCACAGGCAGGAGAGAGCTCCTGGGAGGCCGTGCGCCGTGAGGTCAGAGAGGAAACCGGACTCGATGTGAGCAAGGCAGACGGCGGCTACCTTTTCACTTACCGGCGTATCAACGGATGAGGGAGACAACTACTTTGTCGATGTCTATCGCTTCGTGATGGATGTCAAAGACGAAGATCTTCATCTTCAGGAGGAAGAAACAGACGGCTACCGTTTTGCTACGCCGGACGAAATCAAAGGGTACGCCGCAGAAGGTAAATTCCTGCATTACGACAGCATCCGCCAGGCATTTGAACTGTAACAGAAAAATAAGATAAGAAAAACGCGTTCCCGCCGGAAACCACAGGGGTTTCCGAAAACGGGAACGCGTTTTCTTAGCCTTAGAGCGTGTCTGAAAAAGGCTTTTCGCAAGCAGTTTATTGCAGTTAATTGCGATTGAATACTTCGCGGTTGAGTGCCTTTTCCTGATGGCTGACAATCGTTGTGCAGACAGCATCGCCTGTGATGTTGACGGCGGTACGCAGCATATCGAGAATACGGTCGATACCCATGATAAGAGCGATACCCTCCGTTGGCAGTCCGACGGAATTCAGTACCATAGCCAGGGTAACAAGTCCGACGCTTGGGATACCGGCGGTACCGATGGAAGCCAGTGTTGCGGTAACAACAACCGTTGCGAGGTTTGCCGGAGTCAGATGAATACCGTACGCCTCTGCGATGAAGATGACAGCGACACCCTGCATAATGGAGGTACCATCCATGTTGATGGTTGCGCCGAGCGGAATGGTGAACGAAGAAATCTGCTTCGAGACACCCATCTTTTTGTTCAGGGTATCAATCGACATCGGGATTGTTGCGTTGGAGGTTGCGGTGGAAAATGCAAATCCCATAACCGGAAGGAATTTCTTCACGAATTTAATCGGATTCAGCCGTGTGAATACGAACAGAAGAACCTGATAAATGATGAAGCACTGCAGTGCCAGCGCCAGTGTTACATTTCCCATGTATTTCAGCATCGGTGCGAACGCAGAAAAGCCGACCGTTGCAAAGGTACGTGCAATCAGACAGAAAACGCCGACCGGGGCCACCTTCATGACCGTCATGGTCATTTCCATCATGACATCGTTAAACTGGCTGATAAAGTTGGAAACGACCGAAGCGCGGTTTCCGAGCTTTGCCAGCATTACGCCGACAAACAGGGCGAATACGATGATGGGAAGCATATCGCCGTTTGCCATGGAACCAATCGGGTTCTTCGGGATGATGTTGAGCAGTGTATCCACCAGGCTGACGCTGGAATCTGCTGCTGTCGAGGACAGGTCGGCTTTCTGAACCGCACTCATGTTAAGTCCGAGCCCCGGGTGAATGAGCAGGGCGGTTCCAAGTGCGATGCAGACGGCAAGTGCTGTGGTAACAAGGTAAAAGCCGATCGTTTTTACGCCGACCTTTCCGAGGGTTTTGCTGTCTCCGATGGACATACTTCCGCAGACGAGGGAGCAGAAGACAAGCGGTACGACAAGCATCTGCATCAGGCGGATAAAGCCCTGTCCGATGACATACAGCACACCTTCTACGATGACGGTGTCCTTGATATAGCTGGACGGGATCCAATAGTGAATCACCACGCCGAGCAGCGCACCGGCCAGCAGGGCAATAAAAATCTGGGTGGAAAGCCCGGGCTTCTTTTTTGACTTTTCCGTTGTTTCTTTTCTGTTTCGGACCATTATTCGATTCCTCCGGTTTCTTCGAGATATTCTTTCAGTGCCGTTTTCCAGTCGAGAGGCTCAGGAATACCGGTCAGGCGGAGCATCATGTTGTCCAGAACAGAATAGGTCGGGCGGACATCATCGCGTGCGACAACCGGGTAGAGATCAAGGTCACCGGTTTTTCCGGTATACTCGAGGATGGTTCTTGCAAACTCATAGCGGCTGCAGCTTCCGGGGCAGACAACGTGTACAGACCATACTCCTCGCTGTCGATAAGTGGCAGATCACGCGCGCAAGCTCAAAAGCACTGGTTGGAGCCGCATACTGGTTGTTTGGAACCTCCATCGTGCCGCCTTTTGCCGCATTGCGGAGTACTTCATCCACAAAATCGCGGCCGATCCCGTAAATCCAGGAGCTTCGGATGATGACAAAGCGGTTCAAAAGCTGTGTCAGGATTTTCTCTCCGGCCTCTTTTGATTTTCCGTAGATCGTACGCGGATGCACGGTATCAAACTCGTTGTACGGGATGCGGGATTCCTTGTCGAAAACATCATCCGTTGAGATCTGAATAACCTTTGCGTCGATATCATTGGCGGCAAGCGCTACGTTGCGCACACCGATGGCATTGACACGATAGGCTTCGTCGATGTTTTTTTCACACTCGGCAACGTCGGTCATACCGGCGCAGTTGATGATAACGTCGGGACGGTTGACATAAACGAACTGTGTGACTTCATCGATTTTGGTAATATCAACCTCGTGAATATCCGTCGGAAGAAGCTGATATTCCACACCCTCCAGCAGTTCCAGAAGGGCAGTACCGATGTGGCCTTCGGCACCTGTAATCCATATTTTTTTCATAGGTTCTCTCCTGTCCTTGATTTATATACAGAAAAACTGTAATTGTATTTATTTTACCTGTGGACTTTACAGAAGTCAATAAATTATGGAAAGTCTCTGTGCAGAACCGGAAAAAGTGGTATCATTTCTGTATATGTCTGCGGTGTAAGACTGCATATCTGCTACAAAAGAAGGAGGAGTATTTTTGAAAAAGAACAAATATGAAATCGACATGTGCAACGGCACGATTATGGACAAGCTGATTTCCTTTTCGCTGCCGCTGATGGTGTCCGGCATTCTGCAGCTGATGTTCAACGCGGTGGATATCATCGTCGTCGGACGGTTCAGCGGAAGCCAGGCGCTTGCGGCTGTCGGATCGACAACGGCGCTCATCAACGTGTTCATCAACCTGTTTATGGGAATCTCGCTCGGTGCGAATGTGCTTGCGGCGCGGTATTATGCAGCGGGGCGCGACCGGGAGATGTCGGAAACGTACATACATCGATCATGCTGGCGCTGATCAGCGGCGTTGTGATGGCGTTTGTGGGCGTATTTTTTGCAAAAGGCGCGCTGGAGCTGATGGATACACCGGCGGATGTCATTGATCAGTCGGCATTGTATATGAGAATTTACTTTATGGGAATGCCGTTTTTCATGCTGTACAACTACGGTGCGGCGATTCTGCGTGCCGTCGGCGACACGAAGCGGCCGCTGTATTTCCTGATTGTATCGGGTGTGATCAACGCTGGTCTGAATATGTTCCTCGTGATCGTGTTCAGTCTCGGCGTGGCAGGTGTGGCGATTGCAACGGTGGTTTCGCAGGCGATCTCCTGCGTGCTGGTTCTGCGGTGCCTCTATAAGAGCGAGGGAAGTTATCAGCTCCGGTTCTCGAAGCTGTGCCTGAAAAAGGATTACATCATCCCGATTTTCCAGGTCGGCATCCCGGCGGGTATTCAGAGTACCGTTATCAACTTCTCGAACGTGCTGCTGCAGTCATCCGTCAATTCCTTCGGTTCGATTGCAATGGCAGGCTACACGGCGGCCAACAATGTGCTGGGATTTTTATACACCTCAGTCAACTCCGTCACCCAGGCGTGCATGAGCTTCACAAGCCAGAACTACGGTGTCGGAAAATACAAACGAATGGATAAGGTGCTGATCGACTGCCTGATTCTCTCCAGCGGCATCGCACTGGTGATGGGTGGCGGCGCGTATCTGTTCGGTACGGAAATCCTGCAGATTTACACTGGGGACCCGGAGGTTATCCGCTGCGGTATGGAAATTCTGTCGATCACGACGGTTCCGTATTTCCTCTGCGGCATCATGGACCTCTTCCCGGGAGCCCTGCGCGGTATGGGATGCTCGGCGGTGCCGATGATTCTGTCCGTCATCGGAACGGTCGGAACGCGAATCGTGTGGATCTTCGGCATTTTCCCGCAGCACCGCTCGCTGTATGTGCTGTTCATTTCGTATCCGGGATCGTGGATCATCACGATTATCATGCAGGTGATCTGCTATCTGATTATGCGGAAGAAAGTCTACAGCCGGGCAGCAGCCGTATAAAAAAGAGAAAAAAGACAAAAAGCCAGAAAAACCGCGGATAAATCCATTTTTAGGTGGAATTATCCGCGGTTGTGTGATAAGATGGCTGTATGCGAAGAGGCAGGTAGAAGATACAGGGACACCTGCCTCTTACTCTGTGAAAAAGGAGAGAAGAGAGAACATATGAAAAAGTTTTATGCATGGTATCAGAAGCATATTACAGGTGCGATCTTTACCGGACTGCTTCTCGGTATCTTAACCGGACTTCTTCTGGCGGACCGCTTTACGCCGATTCTGACCGTAACCGGCGTCATCGGCGGCATCTACATGAACGCCTTGAATATGATGATTTTCCCGATGGTATTCTGCTCAATTGTCATGGGCATCTGCAGCATCGGAAATGCAAAAACGACAGGTAAGATCACCGGCTACTCGATGATTTTCTTCCTGTGCACCACCGCGATTGCAAGTGCAGTCGGCATTATCATTCCAAGACTGATCCGCCTCGGAAAGGGAGTCCATTTTGAGATGGCAACTTCCGATATCCAGGCGACCGAGATGACCAGCATCCTCGACACGATCAAAAACCTGATCCCGTCCAACCCGGTGAAAGCATTTGCGGAGGGCAACATGCTCCAGGTACTCGTGTTCGCTGTCGTTGTCGGCTTTACGCTGATTGCGGTCGGAGAGAAGGGACAGCCGCTCTTAAACGTGATCGACTCCCTGAATGAGGTCTGCTTAAAAGTCATCAGCACCGTTATGTACTTCACCCCGATCGGTGTCTTCTGTACGATCGTGCCGGTTGTCGAGGCAAACGGAACCAAAACCATCGTTTCCCTGGCAACCCAGCTCATCATTCTGTATGTGGCATTCTATGGATTTGCGATCGTCGTCTACGGCGGCGCTGTAAAACTCATCGGAAAGACGAGTCCGGTCAAGTTCTTTAAGGCGATCATGCCGGCAGCCTGAATGCATTCGGAACATGTTCCAGTTCCGCGACGATCCCAATCAGCAAGCGCTGTGTCGAGAAAGAACTCGGCGTTTCGAACCAGATCAGCAGTATTGCAATCCCGCTCGGTGCCACCGTCAACATGGATGCGGTATCGATCCTGATGTCGTTTATGATCATGTTCTTCGCAAATGCCTGCGGCATCAACGTCAGCATTTCGATGATGGTGATCATTCTGCTTGCCAACGTCCTGCTTTCTGTCGGAACACCGGGTATTCCGGGCGGCGCGATCGCATCATTCGCAGCACTCGCCACGATGGCAGGTCTTCCGGCCGGCGTCATGGGCGTTTACATCAGCATCAACACACTGTGTGACATGGGTGCCACCTGCGTCAACGTCATCGGCGATATGGCAGGCTGCGTTGTGCTGCAGGAGAAAATCAAACTGGAAGAAAACTAAAAAATGTTACATAGAAAAAGAGGGATTCCTTTCACGGGAGTCCCTCTTTTGCAATGCGTAAAATAAATTAAATATAGTCCGAAACATATGGAATATGGTGGAAGAGCAGGTCATCCAGGCATTCCACAGTCTGCGGCGTTGTTTCGATGCGCGCCATCTCATACAGCTTGGAAGCCGTCTTGTAGCCGAGCAGCAGTGTCGTGAGCGATGCGATCGTCATTTTCATCACATGGTCCGGCTCGCGGTCGGTCGGCACACAGTGTCCTTTTTCAAAGAAGAATGTGAAGCTGTCATTGTTCCACGGAAGCAGCTCATCCTCGATCTCAAAACGGATACACACATCCGGCTCGTCCGGGTCGCAGGCGTAATGTTCCATAAACTGCACGACATCGATGATACGCCCCATCGAGTACGGGCGAATCGTTTCTTTGATATCGCTGTCCTCAAGCTCGAACGCGATGGGTTCACTGTAGTAGTTATTTCCTTTGACCTCATCGATCATGGAATCGTGTGCATGAATATACTCCCAGAGTCCCAGCTGCGCCTCACGGTTCAGATAGATCATCTCTTTGATATGCATGATATCGGAGCTGATCAGATAGACCATGTAGCCGTACGGCACATCATCAGCGGAATAGTAGATCGCAACGACGGTATCATCCTCATCCCAGCGGAAATATTCTTCCCACGCCAGATTGTTGCGGTAGAGGCAGCCGTGCGTCTTCGAAGCAAATTTGGTATGTAGTTCCTTAAAATCCTTGTCATCCCATGCCACGCGGCGCACATACCAGGGGCTTTGAGTTTCCGCGGCACTGCGTGTCCTTGATGGTGTACGTCATCTTATTGGAAATGATTTCCCATCCGAGATTCCGGTAGAGCGGAATAGAGTAGGGATAGAGAAGCGCAAAGGAACGGTGGTTTTCCCGCATGCGCGTGAGACTCCGGATCATCAGCTTTTTCATGATGCCCTGGCCGGTGTATTCCGGGTAGGTGCAGACGCTGGTGACAAAACCGACGGGATAGCGGACACCGTAGATATTCATGTCCAGCGGATAAACCGCGAACTGTGATACCAGATCCTCCTCGCAGAAACAGCCGAGCACATCGGCACGGACGAGAACCGGGAATTTGGACTGCTTGATTTCATCGTCTTTCCATCCGCTTTCGGAAAGCTCCTGCTCTGTAACCTGAAAGGCGTAGCGCAGAAGTGCATTGTACTGCTCTGCGTCGTCGATGGTCAGCGGGCGGAAGGTTAAGTTCGAATCTTTCGTTTGAATCATGGATTACTCCCTCATTTTATTGTGAATCAAAGTATAGTGAATCAGATACTTTATTTTTCGTAAATATTCTATCATAAGAAATGGAATTTGTGCAGTTAAAAATAAAGCCCATTCCGCAAATTTGGTAAAAAGATCAAAATAGTGTTAGAAATCGGATAAAAACTTCAAGAAACAGACAAAAAAATCTAATAAAATGAAAAACATACAGGGATAGTCTGCGCGAAAAAGTAGACATACGATTTCCAGGGTGACTGCGTTGAGATCGACGTGTTCAATCCGGAGACAAGAAAATATGTCTGGGACGTATGCAAGAAGAACTACTACGATTACGGCATCAATGCTTTCTGGCTGGATAACTCCGAGCCGGATTACGGTGTTTACGATTTCGATCATTACCGCTATATTGAAGGACCGGCGCTCTCCTGCAGCAACATCTATCCGCAGTTATACAGCCGTGTCTTCCATGATAAGAAGAAAAAACCGACCGCGTAAAACCGGTCGGTTTTTTTGAATAAATTTCCATTACAGGACGGTTTTTGTACACTTTTTCTTGACGAAACGGGAAACAATCGTTACACTATTATGTATAACTGTAATTAAAATGGGAAAATGTAGCAAAACGCGGAAGACACAAAGGGGTAATGAAGTTTTGTGTGTACCGGGGAGAAGAGAGGGAAACAGATGAATCAGACCGAATTGCCGGAATGTGAAAAAATAAATAAGAAAAGAGCCTTCTAAAGGATGCTCAGATGACACAGAAACAGGCAGAACGTCTGGTGGAACATCTGAAGAATATTTTCATGTATGTGCGGGTTCTCCGTCCGGATGAGATCGGAGATTTTATTATCGATGAAGAGAATGGCAAGCTGTGTGAATGCTACGCAGTATGGAACAAAGCGATGCCGTGCCTTAACTGTATTTCCGAAAAAGCCTGCGGGAGAAATCGCAGAAATCAAAACTGGAATGCATTGCGTCGAATGTGTATCAGGTCATTGCAAGATACGTGGAGATCGAAGGAGAACCATGCGTGATCGAGATGATCAACCGTCTCGACGATGAAACACTGATGGACTCCGAAGGACGCCAGAATCTGGTAAGCAAGCTGAACAGCTACAGCGAAGAGCTGTATCGTGACGCGCTGACCGGAGTATTCAACCGCCGCTACTTCGAAGACCAGATCCGGGACGCCAGCTTTTGCTGCGGCGTAGCATGATCGATCTCGATGATTTCAAATTATACAACGATACATACGGCCACAATGCCGGAGATATGGCGCTTGACACCATTGTAAAGACCGTCAACCGCTGCACCCGACGTACCGACCGTCTGATCCGCTTAGGAGGAGACGAATTTCTGCTGGTTCTGCCGGAGATGGATGAGGAAAACTTTGTACAGAAATTAAAACAGATTCAGTCACAGATCCATGAGGCACAGGTGCCGGGCTACTCGAAGATGCGTCTTTCCGTCAGCGTAGGAGGTGTTCTGACAAGAGATGAGACGATCGGCGAAGCTGCGATGCGTGCCGACCAGCTGATGTATCTTGCAAAACAACGGAAAAACATGGTTGTCACCGAGAAAGACCAGATCCTGGGTTGTCAGGACGATGTTGTCCGTCAGGAAAACCGCAGAGAAAAACAGCGCATCCTGATCGTGGATGATTCCGAGATGAACCGTATCATCCTCTCGGAGATTCTGCAGGATGAATACGATATCATCGAGGCTTCCACCGGCGAAGAGTGCCTGCGTCTGCTGGAAGAATACGGAACAGGCCTTGCGCTGATCCTTCTGGATATCGTCATGCCGGGCATGGACGGTTTCGGAGTGCTTGACTACATGAACCGCAACCACTGGATCGAAGAGGTTCCGGTCATCATGATATCGAGCGAGGATTCCACGCATTGTGCGCCGTGCGTATGAGCAGGGCGTATCCGATTATATCAGTCGTCCGTTTGATGCAAAAGTTGTTTACCAGCGTGTCTTCAACACGATCAAATTATATGCAAAACAGCGCCGTCTCGTGACGCTCGTCACCGAGCAGATTTACGAAAAAGAGAAAAACAATCAGATGATGATCAGTATCCTGAGCCATATCATGGAATTCCGGAATGGCGAGAGCGGACTTCATGTCCACCACATCAACGTTCTGACAAGTATGCTCCTCGAGCGTCTGGTACAGAAGACAGACCGCTACCACTTAAGCTGGTCCGATCAGCTGATGATCACAACGGCATCCGCGCTGCACGATATCGGAAAGATGGGCATTGACGAAAACATTTTAAATAAGCCGGGAAGGCTGACGAAAGAAGAGTTCGAGGAGATGAAGAAACATACCCTGATCGGAGCGTCCATGCTGAAGAGCCTGGAACTGTATCAGGACGAGAAGCTGGTACAGATTGCGTACCAGATCTGTCGCTGGCATCATGAGCGGTACGACGGAAAGGGTTACCCGGACGGCTTAAAAGGTGAGGAGATCCCGATTGCAGCCCAGGTTGTATCGATTGCCGATGTTTACGATGCGCTGACAAGCGAGCGTGTCTACAAATCGGCATACACGCACGAGAAAGCCATCGAGATGATCCTGAACGGCGAGTGCGGTACCTTCAGCCGCTGATGCTCGAGTGTCTGCTCGATATCAAAGATGCCATCTGCGAGGAGCTGAACACCATATCCGAAGAAAAACAGACTTCGATTCAGATTGAAAAGCTGAAAAAGAATCTGAAATCGGGGGGGGCAGAGCTGAGTTTTCTGAACTCTGATGAGAAGTTATCCACAGAAGATGCCTGGGAGAACAGGTATCATGCGGATTCGAAAGACGATCTTAAATAAAAATATACCAAAACCCATGGATTTCTGAAAAGATTCCATGGGCTTTTCGCACCTTTGTGCAAATTTTTGTTGTGATTCCGGAGGACAACTGCTATAATAACAGAAAATGTCAAAAAATACGACAAAAATACCGGAAGAGGGCTGTGCGAACAAGTACACACAAGTCTGGAAAGGATAAAACATGAATCAGTTGGAAGTATTACGAGAGAGCCTCGGACAGTGCGATGAGATTATTCTGGATGCGCTGCTGATGAGAAACCGTATTGTCGAGGACATTATGGTATATAAAGAAGCAAATAACGTGCCGATTCTCCAGCCGGAGCAGGAAGCAAAACAGAAGGAATGGCTGGAACGCCGGATGCAGGAAAAACGCCATAAAAACGAAGTGGCGGATGTTTTCGAGAGCATCACAAGAAACAGTAAAAAGATTCAGGCAAGAAAGCTGTTCAATTATAATATTGTACTGATTGGCTTTATGGGAGCCGGAAAGAGTACCATTTCCGATTATCTCAAAACCGTGTTTGCCATGGATATCATCGAGATGGATCAGATCATCGCAGAGCGTGCCGGTATGAGCATCTCCGATATTTTCGAGACCTACGGCGAACAGTATTTCCGTGACTGCGAGACGAATCTTCTGATCGAAATGCAGTGAGAACAAACGTTGTCATTTCATGCGGCGGCGGAACTCCGATGCGTGAGTGCAACGTTGTAGAGATGAAAAAGAACGGCCGCGTTGTTCTTCTGACTGCAAAGCCGGAGACGATTTTAGACCGTGTCAAAGACAGCCACGACAGACCGCTGATCGAGAACAACAAAACCGTTCCGTTTATCGCGGATCTGATGAGCAAGCGCCGTGAGAAATATGAGGCCGCAGCCGACATTATCATCGAGACGGACGGAAAGAGCGAGCTGGAGATCTGTGAGGAGTTGATCCACAGCCTGCGCAGATGGATGCAAAAGCGGAATAAAAGAGAAAAGCAAGGGAAAAAGGAAAAGAGACTGCTGTGTGTAACGGCGGTTTCTTTCTTTTTGCGTAACCGTGACACGAAAAACAGAAAACATAAAATTTACGGGAAAAGGATTGACAAAACAGATATTTCCCGATATTCTGATAAAAGTTGGGCTAAAATCACATGAAAAAAGTGAAAAAACAAGGTAATATTTTGTATTATTGTCCGAACAAGAGAAAAAATTCAGGATAATTATATGAAATACAATGGCCCGTGTGCGGACACAGCCGGATCTGCCGGGGAAGGTCTGCGGAAAAAAGGAGGAACACCAATGAGAAAAAGAAACAAAGTCGTTTCTCTGCTTTTGGCAGGATGCATGGCAGCCGGTCTTCTGGCCGGATGCGGAAGCAGCGGAGAGGCACAGGTAGCAACTGCTGACAATGCTACAGCGGCATCAACCAGTACTGGAGCAGCGGATTCAGCAGCACCGGAGACTGCAGGTGAAGTGGACGGACAGATCAATCTTCGCGCGGTATCCTTTGGAAACAACTTCGATGTACAGGATATGGGATGGCGCTGGATGATGGCAGAGTGCTACGAAGGACTGATGCGTGACGTAGCAGATGAGAACGGAGACCGTTTCGAGTACGCCGGTGCAGAATCCATGGACGTATCCGACGACGGACTGGTTTATACCTTCCATCTGAGAAAGGATGCAAAATGGTCCGACGGACAGCCGGTTACCGCAGCAGATTATGAGTACGGATGGAACGTCTGTTAAATCCGGAATACGGCTATTCCTATTCTTTCTTCCTGTTCAACGTAGTAGGAGCAGAGGAGTATTATAACGGACAGGGCTCTGCCGATGAGATCGGAATCAAGGCAGTGGACGATTACACCTTCGAGGTTACCTTAAAGGTAGCGGATCCGACCTTCCAGTCCAAGCTGGTAGCAACTCCGCTTTACCCGACCCGTCAGGATGTCGCAGAGGCAGCCGGAGACCAGTGGGGAAAAGACTGGACAAAATGTGTCTACAACGGACCGTTTGCCATGACCAACCTGGTAGAAGATAACTCCATGACATGGGTGAAAAATGACCAGTACTGGGATAAGGACAACGTAAAACTGAATCAGGTAAACTGGTACTGTGTAGCAGAGAACGCAACAGCAGCAACCATGTTCGATAACGGACAGCTGGACGTTTTCGATGCAGCAGGCGATTACATTGCAAAATATGACAAAGAAGTAGAAGCAGGCAATATGCAGACCATGACCACCGAGTACCCGGGAACTATGGTTCTGTGCTACGAGCAGTCTGAGGGCGGAAAATCCGGTCTGATGAAAAACGTAAACATCCGCAAGGCAATTTCCTACTCCATCAACCGTGAGGAGATGGTATCAGCTGTTTACGGAAGATACACCGCAGCTTACGGCTTCGTTTCCCCGGCGATCACGCTCGACGGAACTTCCTACCGCAAGCAGGCGTCGGAGACCATGAAAGAGGAATATGAGCAGTATGCAGGAGATGCAGACAAGTTAAAAGCACTGTTCCAGAAAGGCCTTGATGAGCTTGGTATCACCGACAAACCGGAAGACATCACCATTACACTGCTGTCCCAGGGTTCTGCTACCGAGAATCAGTCGAGAGAGAGTACCTGCAGCAGTCCATTTCCCAGAATCTGGGCGTAAAGGTAGAGCTGAATACCGTTGGCGATTACCAGATGTTTGCAAACGAGCGCGATAACAAGAACTACGATATCTTTGTAGGCGGATGGTTCAGCGATTACAACGATCCGCTGGATTTCCTGAACGTCATGAAGACAGGCGTTTATGATTCCTACGGCCTCTATAGCAACAGCGAGTACGACAGCCTGATCGATTCTCTGACCGGAGAGAACGACAACGCAAAACGCCTTGAGATTTACCAGAAGCTGGAAGATCTGCTGGTTGCACAGGATTGTGGTGTTGCACCGCTGTACTACTCTGATAAACATTACTATTATCAGAACTGGGTAAAAGATTTCTACACATCCTCCTTCGGCGCAAGCCAGGAGCTTTACAGAGCATCTGTACAGAAATAAAAAAGCAGCAAAACAGAAGAAATGAGGGAAGAAGGGCTTATGAAACAATAGGCTCTTCTTTCGCTATCATAATAAAAATTCCGGTCGGAAAAGACCGGACAGGGAGAGGATTTTTATGCCAAAATATTTACTGCGCCGTTTTGCAGAAATGCTGATCACACTGTTTCTGATTGCAACGGCCACGTTTTTCCTTCTGGAAGCGGTTCCGGGAGATCCGCTGACGGAACGTGCGAGCAAGCTTTCGCCGACCGTAAAGGAAAACCTCTATAAGCGCTACGGCCTCGACAAGCCGATGATGGAGCGCTATGTGATCACAATGAAGGGAATCTGCAAGGGAGAGTTCGGGGAATCTGTTGTCTATGCGGGACAGACGGTACAGAAGCTGATTCATGACCGTCTTCCGGTATCCGCCCGCCTTGGTATCCAGCAGGTGCTGGCCGGTATCACGATCGGTCTGCTGCTTGGAATTCTTGCGGCAATGAGGAGGGGAAGCTTCTGGGACTATATGGTGATCGCCCTGTCGGTCCTCTTGATTTCCATTCCGAACCTGATCTTTGGTCTGATGCTTCAGAAAATTTTCGCAGGTAACCTGAAGGTTCTGCCGACGATCGGCTGGCCTGCGGGAAAGGATCTGTGGTTCGGAGGATGGGAATACACGATTCTTCCGACCCTGACAGGATGCTTTTCTTATATCGCAACGTATGCGCGTCTGCTGAAAACCTCGATGCTCGATGTGATCAATCAGGATTACGTGCTGACTGCTGAATCGAAGGGCTTAAGCCGCGGACAGATTATCCGCCGCCATATCCTTCGGAACTCGTTTATCCCGGTTATCACACAGCTTCCGATGTCGGTTGCATGTGTATCACAGGCTCCTTCTTCATCGAGAGCATCTTTTCCATCCCGGGAATCGGACAGTATTATGTGACGGCGGTCAATAACCAGGATCTTTCCATTATCATGGGAGAGACGGTTATTATCGCAGCACTTTACATCGGTGTTCTCTTTATCACGGACCTGCTGTACGTGGTCGTTGACCCGAGAATCAGTCTGACAGGAAAGAGCAGATAAGGAGGATATTATGGCAGCATTAACACCGGAAAAATTTAAAGTAATAGGATACACCGAGGAAGATGCGAACCGGATTGACCGCCCGACCATTTCCTACTGGCAGGACGCCTGGAGACGGCTCCGCAAAAATCCGATCGCAATGGGATCTCTTGTTGTGCTCGGCATTCTGCTTGTCATGGTCATCATCGGACCGCATATCAAAGGATATGATTATGTATCCATGAATATCGCCGAGAAAAACCAGGGCGTATCGTCAAAATACTGGTTTGGAACCGACAACCTGGGACGTGACCTCTTCTCAAGAGTCTGGGTCGCGCGCGGGCATCACTGATCATCGCGATCGTTGCAACGGCAATCAAACTCATCATCGGAACGGTATATGGCGCGCTGATGGCACATTTCGGCGGCTGGGTCGATGAGGTTCTGATGCGGATCATCGAGGTTATCAACTCGATTCCGTCTCTGCTTCTTACGATTCTGATCATGATGATTCTTGGAAATAACCTGTTTGCACTTCTGGTCGCGCTTAGTGTCACCGCATGGTGTAACACGGCACGTCAGGTGCGCGGTATGATCAAACAGCTCCGTGAGACGGAATACGTTTACGCGGCGGAGGTGCTCGGTGCAAAACCGCTCCGCATCATCTTAAAACACTATGTACCGAATATGCTGGGTATCCTGATTCTGGATACGGCGACGGCAATCCCGATGTTTATTTTTACGGAGGCAGGTCTTAGCTTCCTCGGCATCGCCTCAAGGCACCGTCGATCAGCCTTGGTGTCCTGATTTCGATGGGACAGCAGAACATGGATTTCTATCCGTCACAGCTTCTGTTCCCATGTCTCGTGCTCTGTATCATCGTTATGGCATTCAACCTTCTGGGAGACGGCCTGCGCGATGCCCTGGATCCGAGACTTCGCCAGTAATAAGTGGGAGATAACGATATGAACGAACAAAACAATCCGATTCTGGAAGTAAAAAACTTAAGAGTCTCTTATCACACCTATGCCGGTGAAGTAAAGGCAGTCCGCGGTGTACAGTTTCTCTCGAGAAAGGTCAGGCGCTCGCAATTGTGGGCGAATCCGGCTGCGGAAAATCTGTAACGGCGAAATCCATCATGGGCCTCATCAAGGCGCCGCAGGGTGAGATTAAAGAGAACAGTGAAATTCTCTACAATGGAGAGAATATTCTGAAATACAACAAAAAACAGTGGCAGCATTACAAAGGCGGCGAGTGTGCAATCATTTTCCAGGATGCGCTGGCTTCCTTAAATCCGACGATGCGTGTCGGAAAACAGATTATGGAAAATCTGATGGGACACAAAAACATGACAAAACAGGAAGCGGCAAAGGAGGCTGTCGAGATGCTGCGCATGGTCGGCATCCCGGAGCCGGAAAAACGTGTCAGACAGTATCCGCACGAATTTTCCGGCGGTATGCGTCAGCGTGTTATGATCGCGATTGCATTTGCCTGTGATCCGAAAATTCTGATCTGTGACGAGCCGACGACCGCGCTCGATGTGACAATTCAGGGACAGATTCTCGATATTATCAAAAATCTGCAAAAGAAAAATCAGACGTCCGTCATCATGATCACACATGATCTCGGTGTTGTGGCAAATATCGCACAGAAGATTGCTGTTATGTATTCCGGTATTATCGTGGAAAGCGGAACGTGTGAGGATATTTTCTATCGTCCGCGTCACCCGTATACCTGGGCGCTGATCCGTTCCGTACCGCGTCTGGATCTGAAAAACAAGCAGGAACTCGCGACAATTCCGGGAACTCCGCCGGATCTTTTAAACCCGCCGGTCGGATGTCCGTTCTGCACGCGGTGCAGCTACTGTATGCCGATCTGTAAGGAAGAGATGCCGGAGGCAACGGAATTCGGCGGCGAGCATAAGGCTGCCTGCTGGCTCCATCACCCGATGGCACCAAAAGTAGAAATGCCAAATCTGGAAGGAGGAGAACTGTAATGGAAAATAACGAAAAAGAAGTGCTTTTTTCCGTTTCCCATCTGAAAAAATATTTTCAGGTCGGAAACCATGCGACCTTAAAGGCCGTGGATGATGTCTCCTTCGAAATTTACAAGGGTGAGACACTTGGAATGGTTGGCGAGTCCGGATGTGGAAAGACAACGTGCGGCCGTACCTGCATCGGCCTGTATGACAAGACCGACGGACAGGTGCTCTACAAGGGAACCGATGTCCATGCATTAAACGGAAAAGAGCGGTTTGCCTTCAAAAAACAGGTGCAGATGGTCTTCCAGGATCCGTATGGATCGCTCGACCCGCGTATGACCGTTGCCGACATCATCGGCGAGGGCATCGACATTCACCATCTGGCAAAGAATAAGAAAGAGCGCCAGGAGATGATCTACAAATATCTGGAGCTGGTCGGACTGAACCGCGAGCATGCGAACCGTTTTGTGCACGAGTTTCCGGCGGACAGCGCCAGCGAATCGGTATCGCGCGTGCGCTTGCCGTGCAGCCGGAATTCATCGTTCTCGATGAGCCGATCTCCGCACTCGACGTTTCGATTCAGGCGCAGATCGTCAACCTGCTTGTGGACTTACAGAAGAAGATGGGTCTGACCTATCTTTTCGTTGCGCATGATCTGTCGATGGTCAAACATATTTCCGACCGTGTGGCGGTTCTGTATCTGGGAACGCTCGTCGAGCTGACGACATCCGAGGAGCTGTACGCCAACCCGCGCCACCCGTACACACAGGCACTGCTCTCCGCGATTCCGATTCCGGACCCGAAAGTAGAGGCAGAGCGCGACCGCAAAAAAATCCGCCTCGAAGGCGAGGTGCCGAGCCCGATCAACACGAAGCCGGGCTGCAAATTCCAGGGAAGATGCAAGTACGCAAAAGACATCTGCCGACAGCAGATGCCGGAATTAAAAGACGTGGGCAACAATCACTTTGTGGCATGTCATTTCTGCGATGCGTTAGAAGAAAATAAGGAATTATAAAACATGGAAAAGATAAAGGACATCTGCCGTGATCTCGGCAGAGCATTTACAATCGGCCTGCTCTCCGGCGGCGCTGCGGCAGCTGTGCTGCTGCTGGGAGGATTCCTCTTTGGGGGATTCACGTTCCGCGCTGCCCTTGAGGCGGCGAAAGACGGCCTGCTGCTGATCGCGGCCCTCGGCATGTTCGTGATCGCCGGAATGCTGATGGTAAAAGGCAAAAACCCGGAGAAATTCACGCAGAAGGAAAAATGGCGCGTCCACTTTGCCGTGCTCGGATATAAGAGTGTGTTCGCAGTTCTCTGCGTTTCCTGGGTGCTGTGGGCGGCAGCGGCGGATTATCTTTTGTATCGGATGTGAAAATAGTTTCTATAAATAAAAAGAGAATTTTGCAGACTGTAAAAATGAGGTCCGGCAAAATTCTCTTTTTCGTTTAGTCGTTATTCGTCTTCGAGACGGGAGATAACCATCTCCATGGATTTCTGATATTCTTCATCCGAAGAATTGTAGAACAGCATCAGATCGAGGCAGCTGCTCATTTTCTTCAGTGCTTCCGGGATGGAGTAGTCGATCGTTTTCACATATTCATCCCAGTGCTCCAGCTTCCACGTATCGCGCACGGAGTTGCGGTCGATCATGCGCTGGTGGCAGATCTCCGGTTTTGTGACAACCCAGATCACAACAAGCTTTGCCCCATGGTCAGCGAGCTTTTTGGAGAAGTTTTTCAGGAACTTCTCATCATGCACTTCGCGTGTGAATGGTGCGTTGATCAGCACAATATCGTCATACTCGAGTGCTTCCAGTCCGAAATTGACCGTTACTTCATATTCATAATCGCGGATATTCTCCTCGAAGAAATCAGAACTGCGGTTGATTTCCTGTCCGCCCGCTTTGAAAACGCGGTTCGACAGCGGAATGACTGTGTCCTTGTCGAGATAAACAACGTGTTTCAGCTCCTTGGCGAGCTGTTTTGAAATGTATGTCTTTCCGCACGCCGGCGGCGAGGTTACGAGGATCATCTTTTTCATCGTTTGTATGTCTTCCTTTCCAGTTGAATCAAAAAAAATCACTCCTAGCATTATAGAAAATTTGGGAAAAAATTGCAAGAGAAAAGACGGTTGTGCCAGAGAAAAAATTGTCTTATAATAAAATAAGATTTTTATGCCATCACGGAGAAAATAAATGGAGGAAAGACAATGAGCAGAGCAAATACACGAGTTGTGAAAATCGGCGACCGGGTCATCGGAGGCGGAAATCCGATTCTGATCCAGTCCATGACGAATACCAAAACAGAAGATGTGGAGGCAACCGTAAAGCAGATCCAGCGCTCACGGAAGCCGGATGTGACATTATCCGATGCGCCGTCCCGACCATGGAGGCAGCCAGGGCGCTGTCCGAGATCAAAAAGCAGATCTCGATTCCGCTTGTAGCAGATATTCATTTTGACTATCGATTGGCGATCGCCGCGATCGAAAACGGAGCCGATAAAATCCGCATCAACCCGGGCAACATCGCAGCCGCGACCGGATCCAGGCGGTTGTAGATGCAGCAAAGAACGCCAGATTCCGATCCGCGTCGGCGTCAACAGCGGTTCACTCGAAAAAGAGCTGGTGGAAAAATACAACGGCGTAACGGCAGAGGGCCTGGTGGAGAGCGCGCTCGACAAAGTGCGGATCATTGAGGAGATGGGCTATGACAATCTCGTCATCAGTATCAAATCGTCTGATGTGATGATGTGTGCAAAAGCGCATGAGCTGATCACGAACCAGACGGATCATCCGCTTCATGTCGGCATTACGGAGGCAGGAACGCTGTATTCCGGCAACATCAATCGGCAGTGGGGCTCGGTATTATTTTATATCAGGCATCGGAGATACGATCCGTGTTTCCCTGACCGGCGATCCGCTCGAGGAAATCAAATCCGCAAAACGGATCTTAAAGACCCTGGGACTTCGAAAAGGCGGCATTGAGGTCGTATCGTGTCCGACCTGCGGACGGACCCAGATTGACCTGATCGGACTGGCAAACCAGGTGGAAACACTGGTGCAGGGCTACGATCTTGATATCAAGGTTGCCGTCATGGGCTGCGTGGTCAACGGACCGGGCGAGGCAAAAGAGGCGGATCTTGGTGTTGCAGGCGGAAAAGGCGTCGGCATTTTAATTAAAAAAGGTGAAATCGTGAAAAAAGTACCGGAGAGCGAGCTGCTGTCCGTCTTAAAGGACGAGCTGGATCACTGGGGCAAGTAAAAAAGAAAGCAGGAATAGGAATGGAAAAACAGTTTCAGGAAGTATTTCCGGATTTGAGAATCGAAGGGGGCATGGCAGAGCTTCTCGATACCGTGGAGGTTTCGCGGGTATCGATCAATAAGAAAAAAGATCTGCTGCGGATCTATGTGGTCAGCCATCAGTGGATTCACAAAAAATATATTTATCAGCTGGAGCGCCAGATCGAGGAGCAGCTCTTTTCCAACGTGCCGCTGCGCGTGAAGATTATTGAGCGGTTCTATCTGTCGCGCCAGTATACGCCGGAAAACTTTCTGGAGGTGTACCGTCCGAGTATCCTGCTCGAGCTGAAAAACCACAGTGTCTTTCTGAATCATCTGTTTTCGACTGCCGAGATTACCTTCCCGGAGACGAACAAAATGCACCTGGTGCTCGTGGATTCCGTTGTGGCAAAGGAGCGCGAGGAGGAGCTGGTCCACATTCTCGAGAAAATCTTCTGTGAGCGGTGCGGCTTCGACCTGATCGTGGAAACCGAGATGAGAAAGCCGGAGGGCGAGAGCCGCGCCATGAGAAATTCCGAGCTCCGCATCCGGGAGGAAGTGCGCCACGTTCTGGCGCATACCCATTACGGTGAGATGCTCGGCGAAAAAGAGCAGAACCGGATGGAAGAGCAGGCGGAAGCAGCAGGCGAACAGCCAAAAGCAGCCGCAGCAGCCAAGGGCGGCGAGGCGAAAAAAGAAAAAGCAGCAGACGGCGGAAGGGGAAAAGGTTTTTCCGGCGGCGGACGCGGTTCCTTCAAGAAAGGCAAGGGCAGTTTCAGCCGGAATGCGGACAATCAGCCGCGCAAATCCTCCAATCCGGATGTGCTGTACGGAAGAGATTTCGAGGATGAGAGCGTGGAGATTCTGAAAATCGGCGATGAGATCGGTGATGTTGTCATCCGAGGAAGAGTCCAGAGTGTGGATATGCGCGAGATCCGGAATGAGCGTACGATTTTCATGTTCACGATCACCGACTTACGGATACCATCGGCGTCAAGATTTTCGTCCAGAACGCGGAAGTGCCGGAATTAAAGGATGCGATCAAAAAAGGCGCGTTCATTAAAGTAAAAGGAAAAACGACGGTTGATGCATTTGACCACGATCTGACGGTTATGTCTGTCTGGGGCATCAAGAAGATCACCGATTTCCGTACCGGCCGTCAGGATACGAGTCCGGTGAAGCGTGTGGAGCTGCACTGTCATACAAAGATGAGCGATATGGACGGTGTCACCGATGCTGCCCGTCTGGTACAGCGTGCCTACGAGTGGGGCCATCCGGCGATCGCGATCACTGACCACGGCGTGGTGCAGTCCTTCCCGGAGGCAAACCATGCGATCGAGGCGATCGACGGCGCTTACCGGAAAAAATACCAGGCAGAGCACCCGGATGCGACAAAAGATGAGCTGAAAAAAGTTTCGGCTCCGTTCAAGGTCATCTACGGCATGGAGGCTTATCTCGTCGACGACTTGAAAGATATCGTTGTCAACAGCAAAGGACAGGACATCCACGGAAGCTACGTTGTGTTTGATATCGAGACGACGGGATTTTCCCCGGTTGTCAACAAAATCATTGAGATCGGTGCCGTCCGTGTGGAAAACGGAGCGATTGTCGATAAGTTTTCCACCTTCGTCAACCCGAAAGTCCCGATCCCGTTCCGGATTGAGAACCTGACCGGCATCAACGACAACATGGTTCTTGACGCGCCGGACATCGAAACGGTGCTGCCGAAATTCCTGGAGTTCAGTGAGGGAGCCGTTATGGTTGCCCACAATGCTTCGTTCGATATGAGCTTTATCGAGCACAACTGCGTCCTGCAGGGGATCGAGCGGGAATTTACAACGGCGGACACCGTCGCATGGCGCGTTTCCTGCTGCCGGGCCTCAACCGTTTCAAGCTGGATACCGTTGCGAAGGCGGTCGGCGTATCGTTGGAAAACCATCACCGTGCGGTGGACGATGCCGGCTGTACGGCGGAAATTTTCGTGAAATTCGTAAAAATGCTGGAGGAGCGCAATATTCTGACTCTGGATGACCTGAATGCGCAGGGAAAAGTATCGGAGGAGGCTGTGCGCAAGCTTCCATCGTACCATGCGATCATTCTGGCAAAGAACGAGACGGGACGTGTCAATCTGTACCGCCTCGTGTCAGAATCCCACCTGAAATACTACAACCGCCGGCCGAAGCTGCCAAAGAGCGTCTACCTGAAATACCAGGACGGCTGATGATCGGATCTGCCTGCGAGGCGGGCGAACTCTACCAGGCAATCCTGCGCGGTGAACCGGATGCGGCGATTGCGCGTCTTGTGGACTTCTACGATTATCTGGAAATCCAGCCGATCGGCAACAACGCGTTCATGATCAAAAAGAGGACGTTTCTGCCGTAGAGAGCGAGGAGGATTAAAGGAGATCAACAGGCGCATTGTTAAACTCGGCGAGCAGTTCCATAAGCCTGTTGTGGCAACGTGCGACGTCCACTTCATGGATCCGCAGGACGAGATCTACCGCCGCATCATCATGACCGGAAAAGGTTTTGACGACGCGGATGAGCAGGCACCGCTGTTCCTGCGCACCACCGAGGAGATGCTTGAAGAGTTTTCATATCTCGGAAGTGAGAAAGCGGAGGAGGTCGTCATCACCAATCCGCGCAAAATCTCCGACCTTGTCGAGAAAATCTCCCCGATCCGTGCCGGAAAATTCCCGCCGGTCATCGAAGATTCCGACAAGACACTGCGTAGAATCTGCTACGACCGCGCGCATGAAATCTACGGCGAGGAGCTGCCGGAGATCGTTTCCGCGCGCCTCGAGCGAGAGCTGAACTCCATTATTTCCAACGGATACGCCGTTATGTACATCATCGCACAGAAACTGGTGTGGAAGTCGAACGAGGACGGATACCTTGTAGGATCGCGTGGTTCCGTCGGTTCCTCGTTCGTTGCGACGATGGCGGGAATCACGGAGGTAAACCCGTTGAGCCCGCATTACTACTGCGAGTCGTGTCATTACAGCGAGTTCGATTCGCCGCGCGTCAAGAGTACGTCGGCCGCGCCGGATGCGATATGCCGGACGCCGTCTGCCCGAACTGCGGCAAGCCGCTGAAAAAGCGGGATTTGATATCCCGTTCGAGACGTTCCTTGGATTCAAGGGAAATAAAGAGCCGGATATCGACCTGAACTTCTCCGGTGATTACCAGAGTAAGGCGCACAAATACACAGAGGTTATTTTCGGCGCCGGTCAGACGTTCCGTGCGGGAACCATCGGTACGCTGGCGGATAAAACAGCGTTCGGTTACGTGAAGAACTATTACGAAGAGCGCGGCCAGCACAAACGGAACTGCGAGATCGACCGGATCGTGGAAGGATGCACCGGCATCCGCCGTACCACCGGCCAGCACCCGGGCGGTATCATCGTTCTGCCGTTCGGTGAGGATATCAACTCCTTCACCCCGGTGCAGCATCCGGCGAACGATATGACAACCGACATCATTACGACCCATTTCGATTACCACTCCATTGATGCCAACCTCTTAAAGCTCGACATTCTCGGACACGATGATCCGACCATGATCCGTATGCTCGAGGATATCACGCACCTTGATGCGCAGACGATTCCGCTCGATAACCCGGAGGTCATGTCGCTGTTCAAGAGCACCGAGGCGCTTGGCATCAAGCCGGAGGACATCGGCGGCTGCCCGCTTGGATGTCTTGGCGTGCCGGAGTTCGGTACCGATTTCGTTATCCAGATGCTTCTGGACACGAAGCCGCAGTCGTTCTCTGACCTGATCCGTATCTCCGGTCTGTCGCACGGAACCGACGTATGCTCGGCAATGCGCAGACCCTGATCGAGGAGGGCAAGGCGACGATTTCCACCGCCATCTGTACCCGGGACGATATCATGATCTACCTGATCGACAAGGGACTCGAAAGTGAGCTTTCCTTTACGATCATGGAGAGTGTGCGAAAAGGAAAGGGCTTAAAACCGGAGTGGGAAGAGGAGATGAAGGCCCACGATGTGCCGGACTGGTACATCTGGTCATGTAAAAAGATCAAGTACATGTTCCCGAAAGCCCACGCGGCGGCGTACGTCATGATGGCGTACCGCATCGCTTACTATAAAATTTTCTATCCGCTGGCGTACTATGCGGCGTACTTCTCCATTCGTGCGTCCGCATTCTCCTACGAGCTCATGTGCATGGGACGCGACCGGCTGGAATATTATATGAAAGATTACGAAAAACGGAAAGACACGCTGACTCAGAAGGAGCAGGCAACTGTCAAGGATATGAAGATTGTCCAGGAGATGTACGCCCGCGGCTTCGATTTCGTGCCGGTGGACCTCTATAAGGCACAGGCGCACCGCTTCCAGGTCTACGATGACAAACATCTGATGCCGGCGTCGACTCGATCGAGGGTCTGGGCGACAAGGCGGCCGACGCCGTCGTCCTTGCGGCACGAAACGGAAAATTCCTCTCGAAAGATGATTTCCGCGACCGCACCAAGGTCAGCAAGACGATTATCGACTTTATGGCGGACCTCGGTGTCTTCGGAGATCTGCCCGAAAGCAACCAGTTTTCGCTGTTCGACTATTAAAAGGAGCGTCCCCTTTCCGTTGCAATCCCGTGCGTCTTGGGGTATAATCAGACGTTGTGGAAAAGAACGAAAACGATTTAGATAAAATAAGGTGAAAAACATTGAGAAGAAGATTGGAACAACTGCTGAACGGCAGATTTGAATATGAGGTTCCCCATCTGCTGCTGTCCGAGACGGAGGTGGCCCTGACGCTGGACGAGGGGCAGAATTCCGCGGAGAGCTGAATATCGGAGCGGAAGACGGGAGAAGAGTAAAAGGAATTGTGACCACAGATCATCAGAGAATCGTTCTGGCGAAAAATCAGTTCCAGGGAACGGCGAGTACGATTGAGTACGGCGTGGATACCAGCGGATTAAAAGCAGGCGATGAAATCTGTGGAAACATCACCGTCAGCAGCAATCTGGAGGAACGCTGCGTGCGGGTACACGTCTCGATTGCGGGAAAGACAATCAACATTTCCGGGCAGGAGATTCATTCCCTGGCAGATTTTGTGCATCTGGCAAGCCATGATTTCGGCGCAGCGTACCGCTTCTTTGTAAAAAAAGAGTTTGCACGTCTGCTTCAGAAAGAGGCACCGGAGCAGATGGCACTTTATCAGGGACTGTCCCACAAGCCGGTGACATTTCAGCATCTGGAGGAATTTCTGGTTGCCCTCGGTCAGAAAGAGCCGGTGATGCTTTCGGCGGAACAGCCGGAGAAAACTGTGCTTACCGTGGACCAGCCGCGCAAGGAAACACTGTATCTGTATAAAAATACCTGGGGCTACGTCCGCCTGGAAATCGAGGTGCAGGGAGACTTTCTGGAAGTGGAAAAGAAAGTCGTCACTTCAGAAGATTTCATCGGAAGCGTCTACGGTGTGGAATACATTATCCATCAGGAGAAAATCGGAAACGGCCGCCATTACGGCAGAATTACGGTGCGTCAGGGAAAACAGGAGCTTCGCTTTGAACTGGAAGTAACAAACAGCGAAAAGCATGTGACCAGCAGGAAAAATACAGAGCGCGACCGTCAGATAACTGCCATCGCGCGCGGCTATCTCGATCTGGCAGTCCATAAACGCGACTACCGTACCTGGTATCAGGACACCTGGGAGCCATCGAGCAGTTCGAAAAAGCCGGCGGAGACATGGCGTGGGTGACGCTGGGAAAAGCATGGCTGTACGAGAGCCATGAGGAAACCGGAAAAGCAAGAGAAACGCTTTCTTACGTAAAAGAGCATCAGGAACTGCTGGACACCGTGGAGAAAAAAGGAGCGTACCTGTATCTGGCATGGAAGCTGAAAATGGAAGTGGGCCATACCGGCTGGTATCACGCCTTGGAACACTGATGCGGCAGGAGAGTGCAAGCTATTTTCTGATAAAGCTTGCCATTGATGCCGACGATTCCTGGCAGCAGTCGCTGACCCGTCAGCTCTACGCGATGGAACTTTGCTATGAGTGCGGGTGCAAGAGCCCGCTTCTGTATCTGGATGCGGCACAGCTCTATCTCCGCCAGGAGGGACAGCTCCGCCGGATTTCGCCGTTCACCGTTCAGGTGCTGAAATTTGCGCAGAAAGAAGGCATTTTAAGCGGGGAACTGTTAAAACGGGCCGCTTATCTTACAGAGACGATGAAAACGTTCGATGAGAATGTCTATCAGATTCTGACTGCGGGCTATGAGCGTTTTCCATCCGATGAAGTGCTCGAAGCCATCTGCAAACTGGTAATGAAGGGCCGCCCGGTGCGGAAGGAATATTTCCCGTGGTATGCAAAGCCGTGGAGCGGAACATCCGCATCACGCGCCTGTACGAGTACTATATCGAAACGATGGATGCGTCGCTCGACGAGGTCCTTCCGCAGGTCATCCGGATGTATTTCTCCTACAGCAACACACTGGCAGGCCAGAAGAAAGCGCTGATCTACGCAACGTGATCAAAAACCGCGAAAAAGACCGCCATACATTCCAGAGCTACCGCCCGGCGATGGAGGTTTTCACGGCAAGACAGATCCAGAAAGGCCGCATGAACCGCGAATACGCCGCACTGTACCGGACTTTTCTGAAAAAACCGGAAGATCCCGACAGCGCAAAAGCGATCGCAAATGTGCTGTTTACCCATCATGTAACGTGTGAAAATCCGAAAATCACGCGTGTGATCGTCTGCCATCCGGCGATGGCGGGCGAAACGTCCTATCCGATGACGGAACGGGGTGCTTATATCCGTCTGTACGGCAAAAAAGCGCGGATTCTTCTCGAAGATGAGCAGCGCAGAAGATATGCGGTGACAGAAACCTGCCGCATAGAGCCATTGTTTACGGATGAAGAGCTTGCCCGTGCCTGCGGCGGTTTTGCCATTGAAAATCCGGGTCTGCTGCTGCACCTGTGCGGGGAGCAGGAAGAGGAGATGCAGCTTACCGCAGAAAATCTTGCCTGGTATCAGCAGGCAGCGCGCACGAGCGCATTTTCCAGTGCTTACCGGAAAACAGTGCGTCAGAAATTGCTGGAATACTATCTTGCCCATCCGGATGAGCGCGAGACCGAGGCAGCTGTTGCAGAGCTGGAGGACAGCGCTTATGCAAAGGTGGACCGTATTTCTACGATTGAGCTTCTGGTGCGCTATGGCCGTTACAGTCGCGCCTTTGCCCTGACAGATCGTTACGGCTACGAGAAGATTCCGGTGTCGTGTCTCTTCCGTCTGGCGCATGCGATGATTCTGGAAAAAGAGTTTACAGAGGACGAGGAGCTTCTCTATCTGGCATCCTACGTGGTAAAACAGGCATCTACGATGAAATTGTATTGTGCTATCTGAGAGATTATTTCACCGGTTCTATTGAGGATATGTGCAGTTTATGGGATAAAATCCGCGGCTTTCAGATGGAGAGCGACAAGCTGGAGGAGCGCATTCTGACCTGGTCCGTCTTTGTGCGCAGCCACCCGAAGTGGGAGCAGGAAATGCTGGAGAGCTACATCCGCCAGAGCGGAAAAGAGCATGTCATTCTGGCATACCTGACGTATCTTGCGATCGGCTATTTTATGGACGGAAAACCGCTTTCGGATCAGATGTTTGACTACTTGGACCGCGCCTGGAAACAGGCTGGGAGCTGGACGAGATCTGCGTTTTGCGATGCTGAAACATCTTTCCACGAAGCCGCAGCTTTCTGAGGAGGAAGAAAAAGAGGCGCATACCCTGCTTCTGGCGTTTACGAAACAGGGACTCCGCTTTGCCTTCTACAAGGATCTGCCGGAGCACCTGACCGAAGGCTTCCAGATCGGCGACCGCATGTTCATCGAGGAGCGCCAGAGAGCGGAGGCAAAGGTGACGATTCATTACCGGACAAACGCCGAAGAAACATGGAAGAGCGAACCGATGCGCAATATGTATCAGGGCATTTTTGTGAAAGAGTTTCTGCTGTTCTACGGCGAGAAAATGGAGTATTACCTGACCTTTACGAACCGTCAGGGTGAGGGAAAAACAGAGGTGAAAACCGTCTCCATGACCGGCGAACCAAAAGCAGGAAGGACGCGGTACCAGCTTCTGAATCAGATGAAGCAGCGCGCGCGGCAGGAGATTCGGAAAAAGCAGAAGAAGCATTCCGAAAGTATCTGCAGCAGGAGGCTCTGGTTCGGAACTGTTTTGCACTTGTGGAGGAAAAGAAGCAGCAGGAGGATACGACATGGAACAGAAAAATTTGATTTTAGGATTTGATTTTGGAGAGAAATATTCCCAGTTCTGCTGCTATGACAGGGGAACCCATACGGCTGTCTCCATCCCGGTAAAAGAAGGAGAAGAGGCGGTGGAATTTCCGACCGCCATTGCCAAAAAACGGAATGAGGAAACGTGGAAAACAGGACCGGATGCAGAAAAATCTGCTCACGCGGAAAACGGCATCTGGCTGGACAATCTGTACGAGATCTGCATGGGATCCCGCATCTGCCAGATCGAAAACCGGGATTACACGCCGGGAGAAGTCCTTGGCACGTTCCTTCGCGAAGCTCTGAAGATGATCGGCATCGAGCGTCCGGACCAGCAGATCCAGGCGATGATGATCACCACGGCCATCTGACCCGTCCATTTGTGGAAAATGTGCGTGAGGCATACAAGATAATCGGACTGCCGCGCGGCAGAGCCTACCTGCAGGAGCATGACGAGAGCTTTTACTGCCATGTGCTGAACCAGAAGCCGGAGCTCTGGAGCCGTAAAGTCGGTCTGTTTTTCCTGAAAGATGAGGAAGCGTCGTTTTCTGAACTTTCCATCAGCCGTAAAACGAAGCCGGCAACTGTGACCGTAAAACGGGGGCCAAAAGCCGCACTTTCGATCGAGCCGATGGAGCGCGACCGCGATTTCTGCCATCTGATGGGAGAAGCGATGGGGAATGAAATTTATTCCAGCGTATTTCTGGTGAGCGAGGAGTTCGACCTTGCCTGGGCCGACAACTCTCTGCGTCAGTTAAAGAAAAACCAGAGAAGAATCTTCGGCGGAACGAACCTGTTTGCACAGGGTGCCTGCTTTCCGCGCGCGAAAAAGTGGAGGAGCGCCGCTTAAAGGGCTATCTCTTCCTCGGAAATGACCTCGTGCGCTACAACATCGGCATGGAGATGACGATTAATGGTTCTCCGGCATACTATGCGCTGATTGCAGCCGGTGTGAACTGGTATGAAGCAGAAAAAGAATGTGAGCTGATCCTCGACGGAACGGAGGAGCTGGAATTTGTTGTAAGCTCCATGGAAAGCGGAAAACGAAACCGCTATACCATGAAGCTGGACGGGCTGCCCAAACGGCCGCCGAAGACAACACGGATTCGTCTGCGTCTGGAGTATGATTCCCCGGTTACGTGTCAGATTACCGCAGAGGATTTAGGTTTTGGCGATATGTTCCCGGCAAGCCACAAAATCTGGCACGAGACGATGGGGGAGGTGTAAACGATGAGCGGTTATATTTTATGTCAGGTCAAACGGGCGAAAAATCCGTATTATATTTCCAACATCAGCACAAATATTTATTCCATCGAGGAACTGTGCTATTATCTGTACCACAACATCTATCTGCTGGACGAGACCATCATTAACGAGCAGCTGCTGGTGTGGATGAAAGAAGAACTCCACTTAAGAAGACTGTACCAGCGTCTCTACGTCCTCCTGGAGGAGAAAAAGAACATCGGTGAGTTTATCCTGCCGATCTTCAAGGAGATCAATTATCTTTCCCACGATCAGTTCCGTGAGATGAATGAGCGCCTGAAACGGTTCGAGGAGCAGCCGGAGATTGTGCGGAAAAAATCAAGGGAGACTACCTTGTCGACCACGAAAAATATATCAATGCGATCCAGGTTTACCAGGAAACGCTGAAAGATACAGAGGAAAACGAAACCAACATGGGAAGCCAGTTCACCGGAAGTATTTACAACAACATGGGCTGTGCTACGCAAGCCTGTTCCAGATGAATGAAGCACTTACGTCTTTCAGAAAGCAAATGAAGAGCTGCACACGAAAGCATCGTTAAAAGAGCTGGCCTGTTTTGCGG